>Ga0194133_10008976_pt1 | contig 11556 bp, 11 predicted proteins | sample TA2KigOf40mmetaG_FD_155448 | JGI IMG/M metagenome (GOLD analysis project Ga0194133, IMG submission 155448) | Freshwater microbial communities from Lake Tanganyika, Tanzania - TA2015055 Kigoma Offshore 40m | ecosystem: Environmental > Aquatic > Freshwater > Lake | place: Tanzania: Lake...
AAAGTCTACAAAATACTGCGGAGTAACTTGTGACTTTTCGCAACAAAGTTAGTATTTAAGAGAAAAACGTAGTAATTCTACTTTTCAAACAAATAGTTTTTCACACTAAAAAAGTATACAAATTAATAACCTAGTGCTACAAAATACTACAACTCTAGCAATCTATCTTTTCTACAAAAAGCTACCAATTTGTTCAATAAAAGTTGAATTACTACATATTTCTCTTAAATACTAACTTTGTTGCGAAAAGTCACAAGCTACTCCGTAGTATTTTGTAGACTTTTTTTTAAATCGTGCGTGTTTGTAGAAAAAATGGATATAGATGAAGTTTTTTGTCACAATCGTGCTAGAGTTGGCACGTGTTGGCACAGAACTTAATTATTGGGTATATTGAGATCTGAGATCAGTCAAATCAATTTTTTTCTACAAATCCTTTTAAAATTACTGTTGGCCACAACCTCACGAGGGGTAAACCTATTACCTATATCACCACGAACACGTGGCGGTCGATGCAAACAAACAAACAAACATATAATTCATGGAGTTTGCGGGATTTCGCGAAAAACTGTCAGTACTCAACTACTCAGTTTATCATTTACAGTTTGTTTAAAATTAACAAAGATATGCTTTCAAGATCTTTAAGCAGGCTTTCAGCCTGTGGAAATAGATATTATTGTGTCATCAACCTACCAGATGCCAAAGACGGTGATTAACTTTTTATGCCTTATTACAACGTACTCATTCATAAAAGCAGTTTTAAATGCGACGATTTATTTTAGGTACAGAAGTTAAGCCATCTCAGATTTCTAAGCAGAACCAAAGGAAAAAAAATGTCAAAACAAGAGAGCTTGATCAGGTACTTGTCTGGTGTTTCACTTGTTAATTGCGCGCAGATAATTCTGCACATGATCTATTCTTAATATATTAAGTTTTACTCTTAATTATAATAAAGTACAGGCCTAATTTTTAGTTTGGATCATGGGATTTACGTATGAACTTTCCACTTATGGAAGAACAAAGTATTCGAAGAGGAACTCCAATACCTCAATTATCTATAGACAAGGTGATCTGTCTGATTCGAGAACTTTAATTTTTCTCACTTCATTAAAGCACTTTTTTAATGTTATTATTGGAAAAATTCTGAAAATAGCAGATTTTTATTAACCATTAAAGGTTGGATATTGTACTCATCAAGGTCGCCGTGAATATCAGGAAGACCGTTTCAACGTCCATCAAGTTCAAAAGGATCTGTTGTTTTTGGTAATAGCAACATTTACTTTATGTATACAGTTTTTTCTTAAGTTGATCTTTAAATTTTTAGGCTGTATGGGATGGTCATGGAGGAGCAGCAGCCTCAGATTACTGTTCGAGTAATGTTGAAAGATTTTTGTATCGTCATTTAGATTTAGAGCTGAAACGAATCGAAGCAGGTTTGTGAAATAAAATCTTTGAGACATCATAAGATAAAAGATTTAGTAAAAATCTTTAAAAAAAAGTCTGAAGATCTCAATTAATTACTCTAGGCGGTGGAAAACCAGATTATGGAAGAGTGTTACACGACGTCATTTTAGATCTTAATTCAGCGTTTGAAAGGCTCTGGACAGCAAATGTAAGTTGAAAATTTTCCTATCCAGGCTAACTTTTAGAAGAAGCTTCAATTCAAGTCACAAATATAAAAAAATTTCAGCACTCAGTTCTATCCCAAAAACCTTCTCCAGGCACCACTGCAACTGTGGTTCTCATTAGCGACAACTATGAACTGGTTGTTGGGCACGTTGGAGACAGCAAGTACCTTATATATTTTTAGATCAAACCTATTGTTTTGACACTCAAATAAAAGATTTAAACCAGGGCTATTTTGTGCCGTGACGTAGAGCCTCGATGTTTAACTAAAGAGCATAAGCCTTCGGATGTTTCCGAACGAGATCGTATTGAGGCCATGGGTGGGCAAGTGACTCGAGATGGGAATGGACGATCTAGGGTATTTATTCGATACATTTCCTATCAAATTCAAAATACAAAAGGCTATTCTCCAATATCTTTATTTCAGGTCAACCACCGCTTAGCAATGTCAAGATCCATTGGAGATTTCGACCTTAAACCCCTTGGGGTTGTAGCGCAGGTAAAGACTCATGATTGGCTCTGAAAAAAAATTTGTTTGGAGTTTTAAATTGTAACAAATTTTGACTTGACAGCCAGATGTGTTTCGCATATCAATAAAACATGGAAAGGACAAATTTCTTGTCCTCACGACAGACGGTGTCAGCGATGTACTATCTAATTCAGAGATAATAAAAACTATATGTCAGTCCGATGCACCCTCAGAGGCAGCTGAAAGACTTGTAGACCAAGCTCTTCTATTTTCTTGCGAGGACAATGCCACAGTAATAAAATTTTCTTTAAAAAGAAATATTTCTCTAAACATAGAACAACTATTTTTAGGTTTTGATAGTACCTTTTGGATCATGGGGCAAGACTGAAGATGGAAAAACTTCAGTGCTTTTCAGCCTTGGGAGGAATATGTCTCTCACCTCTAGGTATAACTGAAAAAATCTGAGCTCCGAACGTTGCAATAGTTTAATTTTTTGACCGTTTAAAATGGTGAAACTGGGAAGAAAAATCGAGACCGATTTTCCTCTTGAAAAGTCTTAGATTTGTGACCTGTGATGTTAAGGAATCAAACCAGATATATATTAAGCTCAAATGACTGGTTTGTAAATGTCTTTTGGCATGAGATGCTTACTTTTCACTAACAAGAAAATATTTTATTTTCATGACATTATTAATTCCCAACAAAAAGAATAATTCAAATGTGGTGCAACAAATCTATTGCTTGACTGCAAATGATTCACGTTCACTGGTAAAAAAAAGTCAGCCTCGTCAAATTAAAATTGTATTATTCGATCGTTGATTGTAGAAAAATAAAAATTGGAATCAATTACTTTGTTAAAATGGAACTGATAAAAATGAAACAAAAAGTTTCAAGGAGTTACTTCCACCCCCTGACGGCTCCGGGTCCTACTGACTCGACATCACCTCGACCATTTGTAGTTATCACAGAGCCATCTTTCCGACAGACAATCAGAGTTGGAATTCCTCTGATGTTAAACTTTGACTTTAAGTCGTTGATCTAGAAAAGAAACAGGACAGTTGAGAGATTTATAGGCACGCCCTACAAGGTGAAAAATGTAACGGACAGCGCCTGATCCGTATTCCAAGGCCAACCACTTGCCGTGCGACTCTTTCATGTAATCAAGCATGGCTTCCGAAGACCGGTCAGAAGACACAAACACAATTTCCAGCTGACCGTCGTCAACGACCTCCTTAAAAGACAGAAAATCCCATGCTTTTGTCAATATATTTTTCCCTACTTTTACTCGGTTAAGTGTCAAAATTGACCTCGTAGAAGTCCTTGAGCAAAGGAGTAAAACCTCGACATGGAGGGCACCAGTGGGCAGAAAAGTAGAACAAAATGATGGATTTTCCACCCAAAGCGTCCTGAGCAGAGAGTTTGGAGCCATCGGCACGAATAAGGGTCTGTCCGCTCACGAGATCCATTTTCTAGCTGTCATGGTATGAGATCACAAGACGATTCGCGTGCCGGCAAAATATTTGTTTATTACGTACCTGGCAGTTCAGGAAGGCCTCTTTGTAGTTTGTCAAGTCGCTTCAACCAAAATAAAAAATTGAATTTTGAGAACTTCTATACCTTTTATCGCTGAGTATTGTATATGCATGGCTTATCAGTAAATATAAGTTGAACGCCCTCACGTCACTGTCGCAGACAAGAAATGACCGTCACATATATGCAGAGGTAGAAAGTCAGTAAAGTAAAAAGATCAAGCCTAATGCGCTTACGGAGAAAACTGTGACAGAAAACCTTTAACTCATGGATTTCTAAGAATTAACATGTGCAAATTTTGAAAAGGAAATCTTTTTCAAAGGACTGTGTATTAATTTAGTCAGATAAGTCTAACACGATACAGCATCATGAGGTCAAGAGAAAATGAAAGGTGCACATTTTATAAAGGGTAACAAAATTGAAAAATGTATAATAAGGTAACAAGTTCAGATCGATCGTTAGTCAAAGTGGTCATTGAAGTCATGGATCGACATCGAAAGCTGTCAAAAAAGGCGATTGTCTTAGGGTCTCATTTTCTTCGCGTAATCTCTCTACTTCTGACAAAAGTTGGTCATTTAATTCATACAAGTGCAGAAATCCACTCAGTTCTGATCGTTGGTCTTGAAAATTCCTAAGATCAAATTTTGTGTTTATACATTTTATACAAATGAGGCATCGTAACAAAGAAAAAAAAACCTCTCACATTACCTTATCATGTCATACTGAATGTGCCATAAATGTTTTCTCATGTCGAAACAAAACTCCTCCATTGTGTCGGCAACCGTGTTTCGCAAATAATTATCTTGAAATTGTTTTCCGTCGCTCGAGGGAGAATCTTCTAAAAAAATCCGCACATTGAGCAATGATAAACGTTTATGTGATTTTAGTTTTGATCAAATTAAAATTTGCCATTGAGTTTCTTACTTTTTTTAGAAGCTGCTTCACTTTCTGGAACTCTCTCGGGGTAAAAATTGTCTATAACTGCAGGAAATGCTGTTAGTAGATTTTTCACATCAGAAAACGACTTTCTAGTTAGATTTTTAACTGTGTTTTAATATAATTCCTTAAAATGAGTTATTTATTTTTACCCTTCCCCTGAAGCTAGGGATCGTCGTTTCTTAGGTGGACTGGGAACTGACAGATACTTCATTGTTTCTGAGGACTCAACTCGCGCTTCTTGATTGAAAATTTTCGTCGTACTATAATTACAGGAAAATTGTTTGAAGGGATTAAGTTTAAAGTATTGGTTTAAGAGCTATTTTATGAAAAAATAGGACATAATTCAAACTATTTAGAGGAAATATCTACCTTGTAACCCCAAGGGATAAAGGTGTGTCAGGTAGATCTTTTTTTGCAATGTTGCAAGTTGTCAGCACGTCATTTCTTGATACGTTCTCTTGTGTGGGTATGAGATCGCCGGCTGAAAAGATGCATGGCCCTTCACTCTGGTTAGACTCTTTCGGCGAGAAACTATACAAACATACAGTTTTGATGACTTACAAATAAATATAATTTCTGCACATCAGTCCAAAGCCAACCCAAACAATTAACTTACCCCGTGTGACTCAAGTTGGATGAGTTTTCTCGAAGCGGCGAAAATACGCTCCCATTTGAGAGTCTGGGTGTAGACACGGCAGAGCTCTGTTTGACTTTATTGTCCAACTGAGGAGATCCGAAATCTCCAACATCACGTATCGGGGAAAAGATTTGGCTACCTAAGCTGTCCTTACGACCAAGGGCTCCGTTAGAAATTGGTGATAAAGTTGTATATGTATCTGCCTGTTGGTATTAACCTTTAGTTGGATAACAGTCATCAAAATTTTACAGATCAAGACACTTTACTTGGAATGGAACACTCGAAGACTCCGATATTGTTGGAAAATTCTCCTTGATAGATTGAGCCAAATTTTTGAGAGATACTTGTGTAGATAGTTTTGAAGAGCTCAGAGACTTGGTTGTGGATCCTTTTGGTGTTCTCTCATTAAAAGGTGGCTGATATTGAACAACCTTAACATTTCCTGAGTGCCCAGTGAGAACCGACACAGGGCTTTTGAACGACCTAAAAAATTGAATAATGCTTTAAGTCAGCAAAAAGAGTTACCCATTTTTGAAATAGACCTCAAGTCATAGATTAAAATTTTTCCACTTGTTGTGCCCAAAGCCAAAGTAAATCCATCAGAAAAATAGTCGACTGCAGTTAAAGGATAGTCTGATCTCACTGTTGATGCAGGCCTTTTACTGTTTGAGTCGTAAAAGATGCAACGTTTATCGAGGCCACATGATAAAAACAAAACCTTTAGCAAAAGAAAAATATTAAGTGATAAAATAGTTATTTATGATTTGTCAGAAGATTGTTGATTACTGTTAGTAGAAGACTCACCTCGTTCACTTGGGAAAATGCAATCCCAGTAACAGGAGCTTTGTGTTCACGAAAAACACAATTTGTTTTGCTGGCATTACAGTCCCAGAGCGCGACTTGACCTGTCTCACCACAACTACCCAGAATGGACTGACGGATGTTACTGAATTTTACTGACGTTACACTATCCACCTTGAAAAAATATTTTTAGGCTAATATTAAAAATCTGAACTATTTAAGACAAACCATGGTGCTTTTCAAAGGAGGCCCTATGAGTCCAGTCACACAACTAAGCATGTAAATCTGACCACTTCCAACTCCACTTCCAGCTGCAATGTGTGTATCATTACAACTAAAAAATTAGGCCTTTTAAATTAATTTAAAGAATTTATGATTATCTGCCATACTCACTTTGAAGAGAGAGACACGATGTTAACGTCATTTTGTAACTTAAATTCTTTTCTTGATTTCTGTTTTGACAAGTCATACAAAAAAACCTAATACACAAATAGGCAGGACTGAAATCGAATTAAAGTGTCATTGCTAATTTTTATGACTTACAGCCGATTTAGATCCTATAATGAGGCAATTGTTAGAAGTCTTCGGAAATTGAACTTTTTGTGGACTGACACCCAACGTTGTGGGAATTTCAACAGATGTGGGTCCATTCGATTTTAAATAAGTCATAGTGATCTTGTCATTTGATGTTGACAAACTGAATCAAGAAATAAAAAGTTAAATTAAACAACGAAACAATAAAAATGTAAATACCTGGCTATACATGAACCATCGTAGCTCCATGAAATTGCTTCAACATTACTTTTAGGCTTGTATTCAAAGACAGGTTCATTGCATTCCCAGACTTTGAGGCAATCTCCTCCGGTTGCAAGTCGAGCTTTAAGTGTCATTCTTCTTAGTCAAATTAATTACTAATTCACCATTTGTTTACAATTAACTATATAAACTTTTGTAAGACTTGGCTTTTGACGAAATTCAAAAAATCAAGATTTCTTGTTCTAAAATTTGAATATTTTGATATTTGGAATTCGAATTTTGTACCGACAGAGAGCGCGCAAATTCTGTAAGCGTTTAAGTAAGTACGATCACAATAGAATTATTCTTTGAAACGCACCAGTTTAGACAAAAGATTTTTTTGTAGTTCAGATTAGGCGATCATATTGTGGAACTCTGTGTAACAACGCCAATGACTTATACAAAATGTTTACGTTTTGCACATTTTTTGTACATGTGATCATTTTTTATTTTTTTGCTTAAAGTGACAAAACCAATAGAAAACCTTTAACTTTTATATTTTATGATTGGTAATTGAGAGAAAAGTTGGTACAAGAGGAGTTGTTTAGAAAGTCCAGAATTTGCTTTAAAAGTCGGAAATGGATCTTTTTATTGTTAACCGATATTGGTCTGAAGACCAAACTAAGGATGAGGTGAAGAACGCCGAAAATGATTTGCTTGAAGTCTTAAAGGAAAAAGTTTCAGCAAAGAAAAAATCCAGAGACATACCTGCTTTTAATACTCAAACCAAAAAAATTAAATTGGATGATGAAGCTCCCCAACTTAAGGAAACTGAAAATGTCCAAGACTCAGATCTTGTTGGAGGGTAATTTCACAATTTCTTATATCCTTGCCAATCAATTTATTAAATGATTTCAATGCTATAAATCACATTATTTATTTCTGTGGCCAAAAATGAAACTTCTTTAGTTTAAGTTTTAACAGGGTAATTTTTCCAGACCATCTAAGAAGAGAAAGAAGAAGAAACGAAAGGAAAAGAAAAATGAGAGCAAAGACAATGGTTCACAATTTCAAGTATGCTTAATAACTTACGATACCTTTGAATCATTTGATCTCATTTAGAGTTTTTATTAGGTACTCGGAGAAATTGTTTCGGCAAAAAAGGAAAAGGTTCAGCCCTTTCTTCCAAGTTGGCTTGCTAATCCAGATTTTATACCTGTTGATTTACAAGATCAACAAATGCCAATCGAAGAGATGCCAGGTTTCTTTCAAACATAATTTTAGTTTCTTTTATACTTGTCAACAAATGAGTTGTCTATTTAGGACTTGACAAAGAGCTTCAGAACCAATTGCAGTTGAACGGCGTACGATACTTTTTTCCTGTTCAACGTCTGGTAATTCCTTGGCTTCTGAAAACTGAAAGGTTCAGATTTTTCAGACCGAATGATGTTTGTGTGTCAGCTCCGACAGGAAGTGGAAAAACATTAGGTAGTAAGGTTTTATTTCTTCTCAGTTTACCCGTTGTTGATTTTATGACTAATTTTGAAATTTCAGCCTTTGTCATTCCTATTGTACAAGCGTTAAAATCAAGAGTGGTGCCTAGAGTTCGAGCTCTTGTCATTTTACCTGTTCAAGAATTAGCAACTCAGGTAAAAATCTATTTTCAATTACTTAGTAAAAATGGGAAAGCTATGATTGCATATAAATAGGTGTACAAAGTCTTTCAAAGTTATTGTGAAACAACCAATTTGAGAGTAAAACTTGTTTCTGGGCAAAAGTCATTTGCACAAGAGCAGACTGAGTTGGTCAAACTGGGAAACGTTGGAACGTACCACAGCCTAGCTGATATATTAGTAAGTATACAAAGAATCTACGATTTGCTTTAGACTCAAAATCTTCAAAGGTTTGATTTTTTTTAGGTTGCCACTCCGGGAAGAATAGTTGATCACATTTTAAAGACGGAAGGTTTTGATTTAGCACATTTAAGGTGAAATAGATTTAAAAGCCTTTAGTTTTCAACAAATTTTATTGAAAATACTCTTTTATAGGTATCTTATAATCGACGAAGCTGATCGTGTGATGGAAGATGTTCAAAATGACTGGTTAACCCATGTTGAAGGGGCTGTATACAAAGATGGGTCTGGAAGGAAGAAACCAGGTTGATTATTGCAATCAGGTGTCTCAGCATGCACTTTTGCTCATTCTTTCACTTAATTTCAAGGACGTATCAATGTGCAATCAACCAAAGACAATCTGAATATTTATCTTCAAAAGCTGTTATTCAGTGCAACTTTGTCCACGGAGCCTGAAATTCTCTACCCCTTGAACCTTTATGAGCCGAAAATGTTTTCAACTAGCATTGAGCCTGATTTGATTATGGCCAAAAGTTTGGTACAAAGAAAAGAATTTACAACCCCTAAAGAGTTGAAGGAGATGTTTGTGAGGTAGACAAATTTTCAACTTTTTTATTCATTCAAATCAATTTTCTATTTTTTGTCATAGATGTGACAAGCCACTAATGAAGCCGCTTCTTTTGTACCACCTCATAAAACTAAAGGTGATGACTAAGGCACTGATATTTACAAAGGGTGTTGAAAACTCGCACAGTCTTGCAATTTTGTTAAAACAATTCGGACTTTCAGTGGGCGAACTTTCATCAAAGGTAATAAAAAAAGAGCTTGAGAATTTCCTTAAGACTTCTATTTCTGCTTGATTTTTCCAGGCCCAAGAGAAACGAGTAAAAGTTCTTAGTAAATTTAAAAATGGTCAATTAGACATCTTGGTCTGCACAGATGCACTCGCCAGAGGTATAGATATAGGATCAATCGACTACGTGGTTTCCTACGACTTGCCCATGCTAATAACATCCTACATTCATCGAGTGGGTCGGACAGCGAGGGCAGGAAAGCCTGGGGTTGCCATTTCCATTGTCGAAAAGGTTTTGAACATACTGGTTTTTTTTTAGAAGCTATGCATATTATAATAAATAATGATTTCAGCGCGAAAGTCAAAAATTTTCAACTCTCATGAAAGAGGCTTCCAAGTTGGATTCCATTGAGGAGATTAAAATCGAAGAAAAAGATTTGAGCAACCTCTCAGAAACATACGAATCCGTTAGATCAGAGACCTCAAAAATTTTGAGTTCAGAGAAGAAGAATGAGGACGAGAAAAAGAGAAAGTCATCTTTTGGGAAGAAGAGGAGTTCGAAAACAAAGATTTAACCAACAATTATGAGATTGTTAGAGAGAGTTAAAATATAACTTTTTGCCTTATTTGTTAGACGTGTTTTATTCAGAAAGAAATTTCTGATTTCAGGCCAATGTGACGCAGCTTTTCATGGGCTAAATAGTATAATTTAGATTTTTAAGACGTTTATCAATATTCAGCAGGACCTTGAAACTTAGAGATCATGTGAAACCTTTTCAATTTCATTTGAATCTATTTCTTTTCCAACTTTGAATAGCAATTACACGATGAGCAGCTTAGTAGCCTGAATTACAAGAAATCGATAAAAACGAATGATTATATGATGATTTTTTGACATCCTTTAAAATGCTTGAAAGCAAAAACTTTCAGTAGCTTCCATTGTCCATATCCTCTGCTTTCCGTTTGAAGCCAGACGTATGGGAGTTCAAGTTATAAAATTCAGTTCCTTCGACTTCCGACACGCCTAAAATGTTGTCTGATTACCTCAAAAGTGCTTTGAAAAAAAGTTACAATCTTACCACCTTGAGGATGAGGGTCAGAGACAGACACCCCTGGTTCTCTCTTTATTGTAAGATTCTGCAAATCGGTGTTTGCACAATTGGTTTGTGGTGCAAATATGGAAGAACCAATCCTGTTGATTGGGATCAAACTTTCCAGAGCTTCGCTTGAAAGCTGATAATTACAGGCAGTGACACAGTAACGGTCTGGAGGCAATCTGAGTCCTGACGTCGGCTTGGGAACTGGAAGAGGGATATTGTTTCGATGTCGGGCAGCATCAAGGACAACCTCACGACTCGGGGGTGTGGTCATATTTTCTTCAACATACATCTTTTCAAAACATAAAGTCAGTATTTTTACGATAATTAAAATAAATAATATGAAATAACATTTTAAGTTACCTGCACAGCAAGACGGATATCATCGCCATCGACAGATTTCTTTTTAGCATGACCAGAAATAAGCTTTGCATCCTCCAAGATCGTTGTCAAGTACCTATAGGCTACCTCAAGGAGAATGTTGACAACCCTGGAGGAATTTTTCAATAGAACAGTAATTGTGAGTATTTATAACTATCCTGAATTCATAAAAGACTTTTTGCCTGGGTTCGTAGTCTTGAAAACCAAGATCCTTGATGATAGATATAATCACTTGGGCATCTTTAGGCATTGATTTTTCATTGCCTGAACTTGCATCGCCTTGAATATCTCCAACAGAGTTCATTTTCATTCTTTAACTCGATTTACCCAAATTGATTCAAATTTGACGGGGGAAAACTATTGAAACACTTTTCAGCACAATCCACACAAGAACTGTCAAATTAGTCTTTTTGCAGAAATAATATGAAGAATTAGTTGCTTTCCTTTGATGCCATATGACGCATCAAATTGTTTACAAACTTCTCCATCTTCCTTGCATCCTAAAAGCACAAATTTCTCTATAAGACCCATTTCATTTAATCATTTTTGGATGTCGCTGCGAGAATGCCAATTCACCTGAGCAGCATCAGTCTTAAATTGCAGACACACAACATCATCGGTCATTTTCAGAACAAGAGCTCCAGCACTATGATCATACTTCATAACATAACGCACCTTGGGGAAAAAATTAAGTCTAC
>Ga0194133_10008977_pt1 | contig 11556 bp, 11 predicted proteins | sample TA2KigOf40mmetaG_FD_155448 | JGI IMG/M metagenome (GOLD analysis project Ga0194133, IMG submission 155448) | Freshwater microbial communities from Lake Tanganyika, Tanzania - TA2015055 Kigoma Offshore 40m | ecosystem: Environmental > Aquatic > Freshwater > Lake | place: Tanzania: Lake...
CCCGCCGGTGACAAGAAGCCGCGTCACGGGGCGCGGGAAATGTTCGGCCCCGCGGGCGACCGAGGCGGCGGTGATGGCGGTCAGGGTTGCGGCGGCATCTGCGGTCGAGAGGCGGTCCACCACCTGCAAGGCGGCATAAAACTCATTGCGGTCCAAGGACTTCGACGGCATTTTGAAGAAATAGGGGTGGTCCAGAAAACAGGCCACCGCCGCCTCGTCCACCTGTCCGGTGGCTGCCAAGGTGCCGCCCTCATCTTGGGCGCGGCCAAGCCGGGCCTGCATCAGATCGTTGATCGGCGCATTGGCCGGGCCGGTGTCAAAGGCCAAAAGCGCGCCGGGGGTTTCAGGGGTGGCACGGCCTGGGTCAACCCAAGTGAGGTTGCCGACCCCGCCCAGATTGAGAAAGGCCACGGGTTCAGTCGCCCCCGCCCATTTGGCGCAGGCGAAATGGAAGAAGGGGGCCAAGGGCGCGCCCTGCCCTCCCATCGCCACATCGGCAGAGCGGAAATCCCAGACCACGGGGGTGCCCAGCACCTCGGCCAACAGCGCGCCATTGCCGCATTGATGCGTGCCGCGCTGGCCGGGGTCATGAGCCAAGGTCTGGCCGTGAAAGCCGACGACATCCGCCCCGGTAAAGCGCGACAAGAGCGCGGCATGGGCGGCTTCGACTACGGCGGCGGCGGCCTCAACCCCCGGATCACCGGGCCAGCGGCCAAAGGCGGCGCGGATCGTGGCGCGTTCGGCCTCGGCGAAGGGGTGATAGGCATGGGGGCCAAATTCGGCGATCGTCTCGCCGTCGGTGAGGACCATGGCGGCATCGACCCCATCCAGAGAGGTGCCCGACATCGCGCCCAAAGCCCAGATCGGCCCCGCTTTCATGCCTTCCCCTGCCCCTTTTGCCCCGCTATACCCCTGCCATCCTTAAAGCATGAGACGGCCATGACCTACCATCCGAAATCCGATTTCCTGCGTGTGATGTTCGAGCGCGGCTTTGTGGCCGATTGCATCGATTATCAGGCGCTTGACGAGGCTTTCAAGGCGGGTGTGGTGCCGGGCTATATCGGGTTCGATGCCACGGCGAAATCGCTGCATGTCGGCAGTCTGATCCAGATCATGATGCTGCGCTGGTTGCAGAAATGCGGCGGCAAGCCGATTGTGCTGATGGGCGGCGGGACCACCAAGGTGGGCGACCCGAGCTTTCGCGCTGATGAACGGCCCCTGCTGACCAATGCCCAGATTGATGACAACATCGCCGGGATCAAGCGGGCCTTTTCGCCCTATGTGACCTTTGGGACCGGGCCGACGGATGCGGTCATGGTTAACAATGCCGAATGGCTGGATGATCTGAACTATCTGGAATTCCTGCGCGTGATCGGGCGGCATTTCTCGGTCAACCGGATGCTGAGCTTTGAATCTGTCAAATCGCGGCTGGACCGCGAGCAAAGCCTATCGTTCCTTGAATTCAACTACATGATCCTGCAAGCCTATGATTTCCTTGAGCTGAACCGCCGCTATGGTTGCCTTTTGCAGATGGGCGGGTCGGATCAGTGGGGCAATATCGTGAACGGCGTGGACCTGACGCGCCGGGTAATCGACCACGAGGTGTTCGGGCTTACCTCGCCCCTCTTGACGACAAGCGATGGCAAGAAGATGGGCAAGTCGCAGTCGGGCGCGGTCTGGCTGAATGGCGACATGTTCAGCCCCTATGAGTTCTGGCAGTTCTGGCGCAACACGACAGATGCCGATGTGGGCCGGTTCCTGAAGCTGTATACCGAGTTGCCGGTCGACGAATGCAACCGGCTGGGCGCGCTTCAGGGGTCCGAGATCAACGGGGCCAAGATCGTTCTGGCCAATGCCGTGACGACGCTGTTGCACGGGGCCGAGGCGGCAGTGGCGGCCGAGGCCACCGCGCGCGAGGTGTTTGAGCGCGGCGGCGTGGGCGATGATCTTCCCACCGTCACCGTGTCATCCGCTGATCTGGCCGAAGGTCTTGGGATTGTTCAGCTTTTCGTCAAGGCCGGGCTCGCGCCCTCGGGCAAAGAGGCCAAACGGCTGATCTCGGAAGGCGGGGCCAAGGTGAATGATGAAACCGTCACCGACACCGGCCTGCGCTATGGCGCGGACGATCTGGCCCAGCCGATCAAGCTGACGGCGGGCAAGAAGCGCCACGCGCTGGTGGTTCTGGGCTAAGCCTCGCCTGCCACCATTGACCGCCGTCAATGCCCGGCGGGCCAGACTGGCCCGATGATGTCTTTGATCCTGCCCATCCTGATCGGAGACCATCATGCGCGTGACCTTGCAACCGCTGGGACTTGCGGCCTGCCTTCTGGCCCTGGCCAGCGCCGTTTCGGCGCAAGAGGGCAGCATCGGCAAAGAGCTTTACGAGGCCCATTGTGCGGTCTGCCATGGCGCGGATGTGCGGGGCGACGGCGACATGGCCGATCTGATGAAAATCCCGGCAATCGATCTGACCCGGCTGGCCGAGGCCAATGACGGCGTGTTTCCGATGCTGAAGGTGATCCACATCATCGACGGTCGGACCGGTGTGCGGGCCCATGGCAATCCGATGCCGCTTTTCGCCAACACCTTTGCCGCGGCACGGGCCAGCGCCGCCGATCCCTATGGCGGGGTGATCGCGGCGCGGGGCAAGGTGCTATCGCTGGTGCTTTATCTTGAAAGCCTGCAGCGCTAGGCAGAAAAAGGGCGGCCCCAAGGGTGCAGGGGCCGCCCCAGCCGTGTTTATTCCTGCACGGTGACCTTGGCCATGACGTCGGGATCGGCGCTGACCTCGCCATTGGCGCCATCGCCGCGCTTGATCGCATCGACGACGTCCATGCCGGAAATCACCTTGCCGACAACGGTGTATTGGCCGTTCAGGAAATCGCCCTGGTCGAACATGATGAAGAACTGGCTGTTGGCCGAATCCGGATCGGCCGCCCGCGCCATGCCGACAACGCCGCGCGCAAAGGCGAGGTCCGAAAACTCGGCCGGAAGGTCCGGCAGGGTTGAACCACCGGTTCCCGCCATTGACAGATCGCCCCCGGCCTTGCCGTTCGATACATCGCCGGTTTGCGCCATGAAGCCGTCGATCACGCGGTGGAACACCACCCCGTCATAGGCACCGGATTTCGCCAATTCGACGATCTGGGCCACATGTTTGGGCGCAACATGATCGGCCATGTCGATCACGACCGTGCCATTGGCGACGCCCGCCACTTCGATCACTAGGTTCGGGCCGGGGCCGTCAACGACCTCTTCGGCAAGCGCGGGGGTTGCCGCAAAGGCGACCAGAATCATAGCTTTACGCAACATCGGCGGCCACCCGGACAGTGATCATGCGGTCAGGCGAGGCAGGCGGTTCGCCGCGGGTGATCTTGTCGACATGCTCCATCCCCGCAATCACGCGGCCGTAAACCGTATACTGGCGGTTCAGGAAATGGTTGTCGTTGAAGTTGATGAAGAACTGGCTGTTGGCCGAATTCGGGTTCTGCGACCGCGCCGCGCCCAGGGTGCCACGATCATGCGGGATGCCCGAGAACTCGGCCGGAAGATCGGGCAGGTCAGACCCGCCGGTGCCTGCCCGGCGCAGGTTGAAATCCTTTTCCATGTTGCCATTGGCCACATCGCCGGTCTGGGCCATGAACCCGTCAATGACACGGTGGAAGCAGACGTTGTCATAGGCCTTGGCGCGGGCCAGGGTCTTCATCCGCTCGCAATGCTTGGGGGCAATGTCTTTCAAAAGCTCGATCACCACTTCGCCGTCTTTCAGCGTGAGGATGATGGTGTTTTCGGGGTCTTTGATCTCGGCCATCTGGGGTCTCCGTTTTTCTGGGCGCGACCCTAATGTCGCAGACCGCAAAGGGAAAGGGGTTGTGGTTGACGAAGCCGTGCAATGGGCGGAAAGGAGGGCAAAGCTATGGAGGGCATGATGGGCTGGAAAACGCTGGATGACGTGGCATTGGCGGGCAAGACTGTGCTGGTCCGCGTAGATATCAACGTGCCGATGGAAGGCGGGCGTGTCACCGACACCACCCGGATCGACAAGATCCGGCCGACGGTCGAGGACATCATCGCGCGGGGCGGCAAGGTGGTTTTGCTCGCGCACTTCGACCGGCCGAAGGGCAAGGTTGTGCCCGAGATGAGCCTGGGCCACGTTAAAGACACGCTTGCCGCATCCTTGGGCCGCAAGGTGCTGTTTTGCGCCGATTGCGTGGGGGCTGAGGCCAAGGCAGCGATTGCGGCGGCGGGCCGGGGCGATGTGGTCCTTTTGGAAAACACCCGGTTTCATGCGGGCGAGGAGAAGAATGACCCGGCGCTCGCGTCTGAGATGGCCGCTTTGGGCGATGTCTTTGTCAATGATGCGTTTTCGGCGGCGCACCGGGCCCATGCCTCGACCGAAGGCATTGCGCGGCTTTTGCCCAAGGCGGCCGGTCGGTTGATGGAGGCAGAGCTGCGCGCGCTGGAAGCGGCCCTTGGCAGCCCGGTTCGTCCGGTCGTGGCGGTGGTGGGGGGGGCCAAGGTTTCGACCAAGCTTGACCTTCTGGGCAACCTTGTCGGCAAGGTCGATCATCTGGTGATCGGCGGCGGCATGGCCAATACTTTCCTTGTCGCTCAGGGGGTTGAGGTCGGCAAATCGCTAGCCGAACGCGATATGGCCGAGACCGCGCGCGAGATCTTGGCCAAGGCCAAGGCGGCCGGTTGTGCCATTCATCTGCCGGTGGATGTGGTGGTGGCCCGCGAGTTCAAGGCGGGGGCGGCCCATGAGACCGTGGCGGCAGGCGCCTGCCCGGCGGATGCGATGATCCTGGATGCGGGCCCGGCGACGGTGGCGGCGCTGGAAAAGGTGTTCGGGGGGGCCAAGACCTTGATCTGGAACGGTCCTTTGGGCGCATTTGAAATCGAGCCCTTCAATGCCGCGACCAATGCCGCGGCCCGGGCCGCAGCCGATCTGACCCGGGCGGGCAGCCTTGTGTCGGTCGCCGGTGGCGGCGATACGGTGGCCGCGCTTAATCAGGCCGGGGCGGCGGGGGATTTCACCTTTATCTCGACCGCCGGGGGGGCATTCCTTGAATGGATGGAAGGCAAGACCCTGCCGGGCGTGGCCGCCTTGAGCAGCTAAGCCACGAGAATTTTTACGAAACTATTGGCCCCACCACGCCTGTCGCAGGGTGGGGCCAAATTGTTTCCGGGCCATGCGGCACTGTTGGCGCTATCAGATTTGCCAGCGCGCAGCCAAAGCGCTATGGCCGATCCAGGGGTTTCGACAATGGATATGAACATGACGAAGGCGCAGCAGACGGAACTGGTGAGGAACGGCAAGGGCTTTATCGCCGCCCTTGACCAATCGGGCGGCTCGACCCCCAAGGCGCTGCGGCTTTATGGCGTGCCCGAGACCGCCTATTCCGGCGAGGCCGAGATGTATGACATGATCCATGCCATGCGGTCGCGGATCATCAAATCGCCCGCCTTTTCCGGCGAAAAGGTGATTGGCGCGATCCTGTTTGAACAGACCATGGACCGCGATATCGACGGAATTCCGACCGCCACCTACCTTTGGGAAAAGCGCGGCGTTGTGCCTTTTCTAAAGATTGACAGGGGCTTGGAAGCCGAAGTTGACGGCTGCCAGACCATGAAGCCGATGCCGACGCTGGATGCGCTTTTGGACAAGGCGGCGAAGGCGGGGATCTTCGGGACGAAAGAGCGGTCGGTGATTTCGGCGGCAAATGCGAAGGGAATTCAAGCGGTTGTCGATCAGCAATTCGCCGTTGGGGCGCAGGTTCTGGCCAAGGGGCTGATGCCGATCATCGAGCCCGAGGTGACGATTTCCATCGCCGACAAGGCCGAGGCCGAAGCGCTTTTGCGCGATGCGCTGTTGCGGGGGCTGGACGCGCTGCCCAAGGGGCAGAAGGTGATGCTGAAGCTGACGCTCTCCAGCGTGCCGAACTTTTATGCGCCGCTGGTCTACCACCCGAGTGTGTTGAAAGTTGTCGCACTTTCAGGGGGTTACAGCCGCGACGAGGCCAATGCGACTCTGGCGCAGAACCGCGGCATCATCGCCTCGTTCAGCCGGGCGCTGACCGAGGGGTTGAGCGCCGATCAATCGGATGCGGAGTTTGATGCCGCCCTTGGTGCGGCGATTTCCAGCATCCATGCGGCCTCGATCGCCGGGTAAATGCGCCGGGTAAATGCGCCGGAATTTATAGGGAACCCGATGATTTAGGGGATTCCCTTTGCGATTCGCTTGTGGCATGATTCATCTTGTCACCGCCTCCGCCACATGAGGGGTGGGACAGAGGCAGAGCATGACGAACACCCCATCCCGGATTTCGCTGGGCGGAATCTTCTATCTGGTCCTGGTCTTTACGCTGGGCGGCTATTTCACCTTTGCCGCCGTGCAGGGCGATTACGGGGTGCTGCGCCGGGTGCAGATCAATGCCGAGGCGGATGCCTTGCGCGTCGACCGGGACCGGTTGGCGCAGGAGTTGACGCAGCTGACCAACCTGACGCGGCGGCTGTCGGATGACTTTCTGGACATCGACCTTCTCGATCAGCAGGCCCGCGACGTGCTGGGCTATATGCGCGCCGATGAGATTGTGATCCGCTAACTCATCCCGTTCGGGCCGTCGGGTTGACGTCTGGCGCCCGACGGGTTTGCGTCGGGTGTCCGTCCCGACATCTGACCGACATCGACAGATGGCACAGAGGCGGGTTCTGCGCGCCTGTCGGCCGCATTGTTGCGGCAGATATCGCCCCTTTCGGCCCGCCTCGGCTTGCGCTTTTTGAAACCCTCTCATGCGCGCCGCATTTTCTGTTGTGCGTTATTTTGCCGATGCTATATAAATGGTTTAACGTTAAACCATTCTACAAGTGTCGGGAGGATGCGCCGTGGCAGCCAGGAAAGCGCCGGAAAAGTCCAACGTCTCAAAGGACGAGCTTCTGAAATACTACCGCGAGATGCTGCTGATCCGGCGATTCGAAGAGAAGGCGGGCCAGCTGTATGGCATGGGTCTGATCGGCGGGTTTTGCCACCTGTATATCGGGCAAGAGGCGGTGGTGGTCGGGCTTGAAGCCTGCACCAAGCCCGGAGACAAGCGTCTGACCAGCTATCGCGACCACGGGCATATGCTGGCCTGTGGGATGTCTGCAAACGGCGTGATGGCCGAGTTGACGGGCCGCGAGGGGGGATACTCCAAGGGCAAGGGCGGGAGCATGCACATGTTCTCGAAGGAAAAGCATTTCTATGGCGGCCACGGGATTGTGGGCGCGCAGGTGCCGCTTGGCGCCGGGCTTGCGATGTCGGACTGGTACAAGGGCAATGACAATGTGACCTTCACCTATTTCGGCGATGGCGCGGCCAACCAGGGCCAGATCTATGAGACTTACAACATGGCCGAGCTGTGGAAGCTGCCGGTGATTTTCGTCATTGAAAACAATGGCTATGCCATGGGCACCTCGATGAAGCGGTCGACGAAATCGACGACCTTCTATGGCCGGGGCGCGGCCTATGGGATTGAGGGCGAGCAGGTGGACGGCATGGATGTGCTGGCGGTGAAAGCGGCCGGTGAGAAGGCCGTGGCGCACTGCCGGGCCGGGAAAGGCCCCTATATTCTAGAAATGATGACCTATCGCTATCGCGGCCATTCGATGAGCGATCCGGCCAAATACCGGACCCGCGAAGAGGTGGAGAAGATCAAACAGGAGAAGGACTGCATTGAGCATGTCCGCGATCTTCTGACCCATGGGGGCTTGGCGAGTGAGGAGGAGCTGAAGGCGATCGACAAGGAGATCAAGGAGATCGTCAACGCCTCGGCCGAGTTTGCCAAGGAAAGCCCGGAGCCGGCCCTGTCCGAGCTTTGGACCGACATTTACGCCTGAGGGGGAGACACGACCATGGCAACCGAAATTCTGATGCCCGCCCTGTCGCCCACGATGGAGGAAGGCACGCTGGCCAAATGGCTGGTCAAGGAAGGCGACCGGGTGAAGTCCGGTCAGATCATCGCCGAGATCGAGACCGACAAGGCGACGATGGAATTTGAGGCGGTGGATGAGGGGATCATCGGCAAACTGCTGGTGGCCGAAGACACCGCCAATGTGAAGGTGAACACGCCGATTGCGGTGATGGTGGAGGAAGGTGAGAGCGTCTCGGCTGCCTCCTCGTCCGCCGTTGGCGGCGCGTCGGTGGCCCCTGCCCCGGTGGCGGCGGCTCCGGTGGCGGTTGTTGCGGCGGCCCCTGTTGCGGCCCCAGTCGCCGTCGTCTCAAAAGCCAGCCCCGATTGGGCGCCGGGCACGCCGATGAAGACCATGACCGTGCGCGAGGCGCTGCGTGAGGCGATGGCCGAGGAGATGCGCGCCAACCCGAACGTGTTCCTGATGGGTGAGGAAGTCGGTGAATATCAGGGCGCCTACAAGATTTCCCAAGGTCTCTTGGACGAGTTCGGGCCGAAGCGGGTGATCGACACGCCGATTACCGAGATCGGCTTTACCGGCATTGCGGTGGGCGCGGCCTGGGGTGGGTTGAACCCAATTGTCGAGTTCATGACCTTCAACTTTGCCATGCAGGCGATTGACCACATCATCAACTCGGCCGCCAAGACGCTTTACATGTCGGGCGGGCAGATGCCCTGCCCCATCGTGTTCCGCGGTGCCAATGGCGCGGCGGCGCGGGTGGCGGCCCAACATTCTCAGGACTTTGCCGCCTGGTATGCGGCCATTCCGGGGCTGAAGTTGGTGATGCCCTATTCGGCCTCGGATGCGAAGGGGCTGTTGAAGCAGGCCATTCGCGACCCGAACCCGGTGGTGTTCCTTGAGAATGAGATTCTGTACGGCCAGTCGTTCGAAGTGCCCGATCTGCCCGATTTCACCATTCCCTTTGGCAAGGCGCGGGTTTGGCGGGAGGGGTCGGATGTGACGATCGTGTCTTTCGGCATTGGCATGCGTTACGCGCTGGAGGCGGCGGATCTTCTGGCGAAGGACGGGATTTCGGCCGAGGTGATCGACCTGCGGACGCTGCGGCCGATTGACTATGACACGGTGCTGGCTTCGGTCCAGAAGACCAATCGCTGCGTGACGGTGGAAGAGGGTTTCCCGGTGGGTTCCATCGGCGACCATATGGCAAGCACGATCATGCAGCGCGCGTTTGATTATCTGGATGCGCCGGTGGTGACCTGCACGGGCAAGGATGTGCCGATGCCCTATGCGGCGAACCTTGAAAAGCTCGCGCTGGTGACGACGGCCGAGGTGGTCGCTGCTGTCAAATCCGTTTGCTATCGCTGAGGTGCATCATGGCTATTGAAATTCTGATGCCCGCGCTGTCTCCGACCATGGAGGAGGGCACGCTGGCCAAATGGCTGGTGAAAGAGGGCGATGTGGTGAAATCGGGGCAGGTGATTGCCGAGATTGAAACCGACAAGGCCACGATGGAGTTCGAGGCGGTGGATGAGGGCCGGATCGGCCGGATTCTGGTGGCCGAAGGCACGGCGAGCGTCAAGGTGAACACCGCGATTGCCGTCTTGCTGGAGGATGGCGAGGCGGCAGGGGCGGCGGTGGCCAAACCTGCGGCGGCTGCCCCGGTTGCGGCGGCGGCGGCAGTTCCGGCTCCCGTGGCAGTAGCTGCCACTGCGCCCGTCGCATCGGGGGCGCGGGTGTTTGCATCGCCCCTGGCCCGGCGGATTGCCAAGGAAAAGGGTCTGGACCTGACGCAAGTGGCGGGATCGGGCCCGCATGGGCGGATTGTGCGGGCCGATGTCGAGGGCGCGCGCGCGGTGGCTGCGGCGGTTGCCGCGCCCCCGGCGGCGGCGGCGCCTGCCGCAACGGCTCCGGCCAAGGTGGCGCTGGCCGCCGGGCCTTCTGCGGACACCGTGTTGAAGATGTATGCCGACCGCGACTTCACCGAAGTGCCGCTGGACGGCATGCGCCGCACCGTGGCCGCCCGGCTGACCGAGGCCAAGCAGACCATCCCGCATTTCTATCTGCGCCGCGAGGTGCGGCTGGATGCGCTGATGGCCGTCCGCGAGCAGCTGAACAAGGGGCTCGAGGCGCGCGGCGTCAAGCTCAGCGTCAATGACTTCATCATCAAGGCCAGCGCGATTGCCTTGCAGGCGGTGCCGGCGGCGAACCGGGTCTGGGCCGGCGATCGGATGTTGCAGTTGAAGCCGTCCGATGTGGCGGTGGCGGTGGCGGTGGAGGGCGGGCTCTTCACCCCGGTCCTGCGCGATGCCGAGGCCAAGACGCTGTCGGCGCTCTCGGCCGAGATGAAGGATCTGGCGGCGCGGGCCAAGTCGAAAAAGCTGGCACCGCATGAATATCAGGGCGGGTCTTTTGCGATTTCCAATCTGGGCATGATGGGGATCGAGAATTTCGACGCCGTCATCAACCCGCCGCATGGATCCATTCTGGCCGTGGGGGCGGGGATCAAGAAGCCTGTCGTTCAGGCCGATGGCTCGATTGGCGTGGCGACGGTGATGTCGATGACGCTGTCGGTGGATCACCGCGTGATCGACGGGGCCTTGGGGGCCGAGTTCCTCAAGGTGATCGTCGAGTGCCTGGAAAACCCGATCACGATGCTGGCCTGATCCCAGTCCAAAAGCAAGAAAGAGCGGGCGACGGGGCCCGCTCTTTTCATGTCAGATCAAGGCCTGACCGCTGCCCTTCATCTGTTCCCAAATATCCTCGGGGGGTCCGGGGGGCGAAGCGCCCCCGGGGGGGTTCAGCAGTCGCAGTCCTTCAACCGCTGATCCATGGTGACAGCGGGGGTATCGCAGCCCGCCTCGCCCACGATGCGGGCGGGAACCCCGGCCACCGTCTTGCAGGGCGGCACATCGGCCAGAACCACCGAACCGGCGGCGATCCGGGTGCAATAGCCAATCTCGATATTGCCCAAGACCTTGGCCCCGGCCCCGATCAACACGCCATTGCCGATTTTCGGGTGGCGGTCGCCGTCCTCTTTGCCGGTGCCGCCCAGCGTGACGGAATGCAGCATCGAGACATTGTCGCCCACCACGGCGGTTTCGCCGATCACGATGGAATGGGCGTGGTCGATCATCAGGCCGCGGCCAATGCGGGCAGCGGGGTGGATATCGACGCCAAACACTTCGGATACCCGCATCTGGACGAAATAGGCCATGTCCCGGCGGCCCTGCGCCCAGAGCCAATGACCAATGCGATAGGCCTGAACCGCTTGGAATCCCTTGAAGAACAGGATCGGCTGGATGTAGCGGTGGCAGGCCGGATCGCGGTCGAAGATCGCCATGATATCGGCCCGCGCCGCCTGGCCGATTTCGGGATCGGCGGCATAGGCCTCATCGGCGATTTCGCGCAGGATCTGCTCGCTCATCTCGCCTGATGCGAGTTTCAGCGAAAAGCGATAGGCCAGCGCGCGTTCCATGGTGGGATGGTGCAAGAGGCTGGAATGGACCAGACCGCCCAAAAGCGGCTCGGCCTTGACCATCTCGGCGGCCTCGTCGCAGACGCGCGACCAGACCGGATCAAGCGATGTGAGTTTTGCCTTGGTTTCCGCCATGATCTTCCTCCGATAAGCCCTCAGCATAGCATAGCTTC
>Ga0194133_10008981_pt1 | contig 11552 bp, 6 predicted proteins | sample TA2KigOf40mmetaG_FD_155448 | JGI IMG/M metagenome (GOLD analysis project Ga0194133, IMG submission 155448) | Freshwater microbial communities from Lake Tanganyika, Tanzania - TA2015055 Kigoma Offshore 40m | ecosystem: Environmental > Aquatic > Freshwater > Lake | place: Tanzania: Lake Tanganyika...
CGGTAATTGCGTTAATAATGACTTCTCGTTTTTCGATACCTGTTAGGTGTTGAAATTTATCAGTGATGGCAACACAGGTTAGGATAATTCCGGTGCTTTGTGTAAGCAATGTATCAAGAGTCCAGGTTTGCGTGCTATTTTCAATAACGGTGACTAGCAAATTTACAATTTGTTGTGGCGAAGTTCTCATTGTTGGATCCGCGCTAACCGGTTCCTTCTTTGTGCCTTTTAGTATAGATTGACCGTCTAGTATATTCATGCACATTTGGAACACACTGCCCTTAATAATAACTAGGGTTTCATCACTGAGTCCGGTTTTCTCATCCAAGTATTTAATTACCAGGTCGACCGATAATGCCACTTTATTTTTCTTATCTAGCCCCTTTACCTGTGATACGATTGACATTGCTTTGGTTAGCAGGATTACCCAGTTAACATCGCTAAATGTCGTTCCCTGTAGCATAATCGATAACTCCGTGTATAGCTTGGGCACTAGGGCTTGGTCATATCCCGATGATTCGGGTTCCTTCTCTGGAGTAACGGTTTCTTGTGTTGGTGTGATGGGTTCCGGGTCTGGTTGTTGTTCCGGTTCTAGGGCTTGAGGAGTAACGGTTTCTTGGGTTGGTGTGATGGGTTCCGGTTCTAGGGCTGGAGGAGTAACGGGTTCCGGGTCTGGTGAATGGCTAGACCCATTAAGTGGTGCATTTGGTTCACTAACCTCCTGAATAGTTTCTAGTTCAGTAGCCATAAAGTCGATAACTTCCTGTATACCCCGTGCTTGTTGTTGTGTATCAGATTCCATCGTTATATGATATTATTATATATTTTAATATGTGTGTATGATAGTGTATGGTGTTAGATAAGTCGCATATAATATGTTTAAACCGCGAAAATTAAATAATTAAATATATGTATATAGTAACTAACATTGTAAAATGTTTTCCAAAATGCGCACACTGTCACTCTCTTTAGATGACATTAACCGTAAATCCATAATTAGCAAAGTATCAAGAGAACGTCTACATTCCTATAGTTTTGACCATGCGACACCCAGGGAAGATTATTATATGATTCCAGAATCGGAATTACTAACTGGGGCATTAGGAGACCAGCGGGCACAAGCTGCCATAGAGAAACGTTGTCGCGAATATGACATTTATAACGAATCCATCTTTAAGCGCAATTATAAGCTATATCAAGCTATTCTCCAGAAACTGCAACATACGACACTGGAACTCAAACAGCCACCGATGCCGGCACCATCCCCTAATAACCAAGAACGGCTAAATATATGTAAAATACGCAATAAATCGGTAAACTGCTTGCAACAAACCAATGCCGTCATGTATTTAATATCACATGGTTATGAATTAGTGGCCGAGCGCCTACCAGAATCCGGATTCAGTATGCAGTTTGAAGCATATCAAGCTGTCGATATGGCAACTACGCTTAGTCACAGTTTGGGTGAAGATTATATGTTCCGTATGGGAAAACATCCAATAACCGCAAGTCAACCTACGTGCCCATCATATAATACGATGTATTCCCAGATGGAACCCGAATACATACTGCATGGTGAACGTGTGCCCGGTAGACTCGCTTGTCAGAACCCGGAACACCACACAGTCAGTGATAAAATTAGTTATTATGACAGCAAACCGTCTGCGCCACCCTCTAGCCAATGACAATCCACAGCCTACTCTATCTACTCTAGCTTTTGAGTTAACCCCAATTCCAAAACGGTATCAATGGCGGACACGTATGTTATAGTCATATCGGCCAATATACTCGGGGTCTTCATTCGTATCCTTTCAATATCTTTTCGGTTCTTTTCCGGCACAAGCACATGTCGAATGCCTGCCCGTTTACTTCCCAAAACCTTACTATCTAGCCCACCAATCGGTAACACATTCCCCATAATATCCACTTCACCGGTCATACTCACGTCATTCCGGACAGGGATTCGGGTTAACTGGCTAACTAAGCCTAATGTAAATGCACAACCCGCGCTTGGTCCGTCTTTAGGCGTGGCACCGTCCGGGCAATGTATATGAAAGGCGTATTTTTCAGTTGCTGGCTGGGTAGCGGGTTTGTTACAATCTTTACATACTGGAACACTGTCCTTGGGTTCGCATATACCAAATTCCGCAAGATACCTATGTGGCACAAGGTTACATGCGAGGGTGAGCGCGACTTTCATACTTTCCATCATAACTTCACCTTGTTTTCCGGTGCATATCAGGTTTGCCCCTGCATCAACCCGTTTACGTGCCACTTGTATTATAGTGATTCCACCGATTCCCATCCCGGTTGCGAAGAGACCATAGACGATGCCTATTCTGGGTTCGGGATATGGCATGTCGTGTTCTACTTTGTGATAGGTTGATAGGATATCATCCACCATCTCCGGCTTAATTTCTATTTTACCATTTTGGGTAGGGCTGGGATTGGTGTGTGCATGGCTAGAGCCCTTAATATCTCGAACGTTAAGTTCTCTGTATAAATCATACAATTTCTCCTTAAGTTTCCGGACACCGGCCTCATACGTATATGCATCAACCATATATCGTATAGTTTCGGGGGTTATTATATAATCGACACCCAATATGTTAATCTCATCACGGATTTTGGGGACTAGGTAGTCACAGGCGATAACTACTTTGTCATCGACAGTGTAATTTTCAAACCGGATACGGTGAATACGGTCGGCCAATATACTATCCAACCGGTCAAAATCGTTATAACTGAATATGAATAACACCTTGCTAAGGTCTAGCCGCACACCGTCAAAATACTTGTCCATAAACTCGTTATTCTGTGTCCGGTCGGTCAAATGTGTTAGGATGCCAATAAGTTCCCGGCCATTCTCTGTAGTGCTAATTTTATCCAGTTCATCCACAAAGATAATAGGGTTCATACATTTGGATTGCATGAGGATATCGGCTATCCGCCCCCAGGTGCTACCCACGTATGTATAACCATGGCCTTCCAATATACTACCATTAGAGCTACCGCCCAGGGCAATAAACCCGAATGGCCGCGATTTGCCGTCTTTATCGGCTAATGCCTGACTGATGCCGTATTTGGCCAATGATGTTTTACCCAGACCGGGACTACCTTCAAATCCGAGACAATAACCGGATTGGTTACCATTAATCCATTGGGCGATGATACGTATGAGCTGGTCTTTGGCTTCAGCCTGCCCATATATACTAGCGTCTAGCCGCGCGTAACTATCTTCTAGGAATTTCCGCTTTTCGGTTTTGAGATTATCCCAAGCGCTTAATAGCTCGACTAGACGGCTTTGATAATTAAGAATGGCAGGTGGGTAACCTACATCATAGAAATGGTTGTCTTCTGTTAATATATGGATTATGCATGATATTGCGTCTAGCCCATACCGGCTGTCATTCACATATGCATCAATCTGCGCTAAGGGATTTTTGTGTTTAGTAGATATACGAGGTTGTAGTGTAATATCGGTATGGAGTTCAGTAAGTATATTATTTACAGTGTCTTTGTCGAGTGATTCAAGTATAGTCCGGATATATGTGTAATCCAGATGGTCTTTTGCGATTACTACACGACTTGCTGTTAACTGTGCTATTTGTTCGGATATCCGTTGGAGTTGGTATGCCCCGCATTTACTATTTGTAATGTATTGGTTAATTACATGTGGGTCGTAGATCGGGAGCTGGGCGCCCTTGTCTAGCCGTGCATTATTGGTTCCTGCCGGGTTCCCTAGTTCGCCAGTGAGCCAGTTAGCCAATTCACCACATACGGAATAGGTATCTTGATATTCGTAGCACATTGCCAATAGGTTACATATGCATGTCCGGACAGTAGTATATAACTGGTCATTCTTTACAATAATCCATTCCCGGGAATAAACACCAAATGGTATGGCTAGAAGCCCATCTAAATATTTTTGCGCTTTACTACTATTATCGCTGGCCTTATTGGATACTTCGCGGAGTTTTTCAAATGCGCGGGCTTTAGTAATATCATCTGCAAGACTCAGCATTATCTTCCGTTCATATTCCAGGTCATTTTCATTTATAACAGCGGTTATTTGCCGGGTTCGTTCATATTGAATATCGAGTATATGTTTAAGGTGGGTTTGTAGTTCGGGTTGTATAAGCAAGAATACACCATGCTCTAGCCCAGGGTTACCTTTTATGTTAATTGATTCATCAACCAATAGGTCCCATAGAATAAATGCACGATATGAGCTATCCGGAACTGTATAATTGAGTAGTAGGGTGGTTAGTATATCGGCTTTTTTGTCATTTGATTGTGCAAGGAAATAGTTCATACATTCGACAAGTGGCTTGGACATTACCAGCTGATACAGTTCCCATTTGCTATAACACCATTGAAGTATATCAGTAATGCTATCACATAAACATTGTTTCAGGGTTATAATATTCGATATACCGGATTTGAATGCAGTTGTTATATCAGTTAAACAGCCGATTTGCTGTTTGATGGATTCGAGTTTCCGGGTTAGTATCGGATATTTGTATATAATCAAGTTATCTTCGTTAACAAAATAGCTATTCAGCACGAGTAATATATTGACTTGTTTAGTAATTTGTATACGTATAATAACATGTGCAACATGGGAACGTGTGGCTTCTGTCATTTCCGGTAACGTGCTCAATATTAATTTATTATTGATGTCGCATACATATACATTACCGGAAATGACAGATACTGGCCCTAATTTGCTAGTTAAGAGTTCTCGATACATGTTACTTATATGTTCATTGGTTGCTAAAATCCGTGGGTTGTTAACTATGCCAAGTTTTGAAAAAATGTTTAGTTGTTGATACATATCAAGCATTGTTGCGGTAGGTTGGTTCGACTGTTCGGAGTTAGATAATTGTAAGAATGCATTAACCTGGAACGGTCGACATGTTGAATTACATATGTTAAGGTATTCTGCACTTGCAGCTTGGCTAGATATCCTACCACCTATAAACTTATTCAACACAGAAGGTCCATTAGATTCTCTAAGCCAATTCTTTATTTTCAAGATAAGTATAGTAAATGCATTTTGCAGCACTGGGTTTTCATAGCAATGCGAATGTATGTTTTCAGATGTAGATGTTGGGGTATGTGCATTATTGGGTGATGAGCTACCGGATTGGAATGATGATGGTTCGGATACGTCAAATATAAGTTCTTCAGATTCATCTGTATTATAATTACTTGCTATATCTTCACTATCATATGGCGATATGAACTTGTCTTTACCAGGTATCTCCAGCGCATTTACCGCCATATGGTCATTATGAGTTAGTGAAGTGCTAGAAGTCTTATAAAATATATTATATATATCAAGCAGACTGGTATATGTTAGTAAATATGTGTTTATTACTGTGGGTATATCTACTAAACCATATTTTTCTGTAACATAGAGAATTTGAATAAATATATCGGTTAGGGTTTCGCATGTCTGGTTTCTGCATAACTGGTTGAATATATCTATACCTTGTGTGTGTAGTAACTTACGGAATGCAAGTATTTTATCGGTTAGTAAGCGAAGTAAATCATTAATATCGAAATATTCGGTCTTGTCCATGGCTAGATGGTCCAGTTGGAATGCTACATGTGTTTTCTGTTTATGTAGTATTTCAATAAGCATATTTAGCGTTTTTTTTGTTTTGTGAAGAGTGCAAACTAGCATACGTAACCGTTTCCAATACTTACTTGTTCTACACGGCATAAGCCAAGATGGCGTCTTTCGCACTGGTTCCATCAAGTGATAATATACAACCGAGTTTGTCCGTTATTAGTTTTATTATTAGTATATTATTTTATCGAATTTATCGGATTTATCAAACAAAGATTATTCAAAAAATAAAGTAAATTAACACAATTAAGGCAATTAAGCCAATAGGCTAGAATAGATTAAGGTTGCAATTATTGGTTCTCAGTTTCTAGGCCAAAGATGCGCCAGTAAATCTGGAAATATGGCATCCTGCTAACAAATTCTGTAGCCTTCTGCATGGTAGTTGGTGTGCGGCTCTGTAGATAAATCTTGTGAAGGTCGCAACAGGGCGGCTTCAGGGCAAATGGAATCTCAGCCGAAGTCTTGTTGTGCCTGACAAATACTGTCTGATATTCGCTATAGATGGCATAGCAAAGCGAACTGACCAGGGAAGCATACCAGTTGAATAGCCCGGCATATGCATATGGTGTTTGGCTAGAATCGGGGCTATCAAATGCAGCTAGGAATTGCTGCGTTGCGCTACCGTCACTGCATAGGTCCCGTTGGTGGAGTGACCAGAATAGCTTAAACAGGTTGCGGTTGTTACCTTGGCTAATAGTGATAGGATGGATTCCCTTGATTTCCAATAGGGCGGAATACTTAGGGTTACGAAGCTTTCCACGCAGTGTGCCGGTATGGTCCTTTAGCATCAGCCCCGGACAATATTGGTCCATGGCGTCAATAAATGTCTTAGTCATGCCTTCACGCGCATCCTGTCCATTAAACATGAATAGGACAGTTGGTGTCCGGAGCCCAGTGATATTGTGCTCTGTCTTAAGTGTTTCTACTAGGGCAGGAAGGTTAGTTACTGGTTTGAGCTGGACGTTGGCTAGAGCCTGTGTGATTTGCCCAATGGCGGTATATGCATTATTATACACCGCCTGCATCAGGTCACGGACGATAGTCTGTGCCATGTTACGATCACCTTGCTTAAAAGCGGCAACCAGAGTATTCTGGTTTACAATATGCGGGCTAACAATACGGTTTTCCACGTGCTCCACGTTGAAGACCAGGACATAGGAGTCGAGTGCAGCGGAATCCAGGTTAGTCCCAGCCACAGTGTTGTTTTCGGCGAACATCTGCTGGAATGTCTTGCCGGGGTTGTTGAAAAATCCAGAGCCACCAATCTTGCGGCGGGTGGCAATCGAGTAATCCAACGGGGTGCGTTGCTTCTTGGCAGCTGCTGCGATACGTTGTGCATCTTCTTGTGCGGAGGTATCCTCTGCCGATTCGGCATGCGAAATCATCTTTTCATGATTGAGTTGGCCTAGTAGGCGATTGTAAACAACCATGGTGCCTTCGCGGAATTCCTCCACTCGGATACCAAGACCTTTGGGCTCTACAAGTTCCATATGCTTACTGAATGTGTCGTAATCGAGCGACTTGGTGACACCCATACTAACAATCGACAATGTGTTCATGTCGAAAATCATATGACGGCAAAGTTGGGTTACTGGATGTTGACCCTTGGCATATGCCATAATGGACTTGTCATAGAAGAACTGAATAAGCAAATGTGCTGATTTGCCATAGAATGCCCGGGTTAGCGCATTTCCGGCCTTGACATTCGCAAGCACCGTTGCGGGGTCCTGGTCACCGGCTAGAAGCACGTCCTTATCAGGATGGGTATCCAGGGATTCCAGTTGGGAATAATCCGGGATTTCGGGTCCGTAGCGAATAAGCTTACGTTTGATACCGAATTCACCATACATGCGATAGCACAGGTATTCCACAAAGGTCTTGCCGACATGTGGGTTTTCTGGGGTTGGTGTGGCTTCTGGTCCGGCATGTTGGCGGAATCCGGTCCATTCACAGAGGACGGCGGATAGGAATGTGTAAAACTCGCGGATTTGCATATCGAAATAAGTGGATTGACTGATGGGTGTTGTGTTCTGTTCGTTGGATGCCATTTTGCTAGTTATTTGATGATTGTATATAATATGTGGTAATAACGCTTTATATATGAGGTAATGAATTGAGCAAGAGTAATAATTAAAAAACAATTTTTATGTTTAAGCTGTCTTACTTAGCTGCACCAAACTACTAAAACGGCGATAACAACGGCTAGACCCATCATAGTCATTAACCCTGTATCAGAAACAGTATTTACAAAGGGTTCATACCCGGATGGTAGCTTGCATTTAGCGGAATTGGCACATTCTCCACTTGTCAATGCACGTGAGTATCTAGCCAAGGCAAACATATATAGACCCATGACCAAAACTAACAGGGCACTAAACACAGTGCTAATTATGGGTATCGAATATAGGGTCCGGAATAAAGGGATTATCAGGTTAATTGCACCGGCTGCCATACCCAGCTTGCTTATTAGGTTAATATTTTCGACTTGCCATCCTGTAGCACATGGGCACCCGTCTTGTAACATCATGTCCCGGGATAAGGTATATATGTATAGGTTGGTCCCTATGAATGCCAGGTTGAATAGCGTTTTAAATCCGGGCATTGTGATGTATGGCTAGATAGTTAGATAGTTAAATATACAGATTTATTTACTAACAGGGAACAAAACAAAATTAAATGAATTATTTAATTGGCTTCTGACTCGATAGAGGAAGGTTAGGCTAGCGTGTATTTATACGCGCTTGGCTTCTGACTCGATAGAGGAAGGTTAGGCTAGCGTGTATTTATACGCGCTTGGCTTCATGAATATACTCGGGTGTCACAGTAAGCTCACCAATAAGTTCATTTACAAACTTGGCAATGTCATTCAAGCCGGGAATGAATACATCCTTAATACAGTCCTCAGGTGTAGAACTATCAATCGGTTTCAGGGTAAATATAATTCGGCGTTCCAGTGGATGTGTTTTATGATACGAACAACTAGCTAGTTTTCGTTCGGTGGGGTCCAGCGAATAATCGGCATATGCACGTGACATATGGCTATGTATAATATTACCCAGTGTATCATCTTCACCTTCTACACGTATACTAAACCCATTGCCCATACTAGCAACCGGGGTCACAGTGATAACCGCGTTGTTCCCAGTTTCCAAATTGGTAACCAACTTGGCGATGGAATCCACAATCCAGCGGAATCCACGTTCCAGACAGATAAGCGGGGGAATCACACCCACACTTTCCAGTGTGAAATCGAATGACGAAGGGTCACCATATTCATCAGTCTTAAAGTGCCGCTGGACTTCGTTAAGGTTAAACCGGCGTTTAAGTGTCTCTTCAGGATATGCAGTCAAGTTATTAGCGGCAGTATATGCATTCTGACTGGCAATGAAATCAGCCATACCAGTAGCGGCTTTTTCCTCATCAATGGTATTACCATAGGCGCAAGCGGCAACCGGGCTGAAATGTCCGTTTTCATCACCATTTGACCTAACGGCTTTGGCTGTCAAGCGGAGACCAATTGACTCGCTCACCGGGACTTTAAGTGTAGCCGCGATACTAGCCGCGACTTCCGGACTATGATGCACATCGGTATAATGCTTGGGCTCCAGTTTCACAATAGGAATGAAGTGGCCAGTATTGGGATCTGCAGGGAGGAGATCCCGGGTTTCTTTATCAGACAGGAATGTATTAGTGCTAATACGCTTTACCTTGATGTGTTCGGTAGTAATGAGCTTCATTCCGTTGGTTTCATTATCTTCATTGATATGGAAGACGTATTCTTCGGTGTCGAATGTATCCGGATGTGGCACATTGATTGGAATCATGGCTAGACGGTGGCTGATGATTTCATTGTTAAGGTAGGTGTCATTCCGCTCTACCTTGACTGTAGAATACTTGGCCGGTTCGCTCTTAATCCCGATAGTTGAGACCTTAGCAATCATGGCACGTCGGACACCATTAGCAAGTGAATAGTGCACGTCCTGAAGCGTGAATTTTACATGATTGCCTGTTTTGTCCCATGTGCTTGTATGGGGATACCTAATATTGATAAAGTGGGTAGGGTGGTTGCGAGACATGGTTTTGTTGTTCGGGTTACTATTATTAAATATATCTGCTTTAACTTCTGCTTTAGATTGGCTTTATTAATTATAATTTTATCCTATGAATCGATTTTAATAAAACAATTTTTGCGGGCTTATCCGGTAAATCTTGAATAAATATATCTAGCCGACTTTTAAAATTTCTATTTTATAGCCAATCTAGACCAGTCAATCGAATATAGCAGCCATGGTCCGTAATAGTAGAAAGAGCCTGGTAGGTAGTTCTAGCCAAGGGTCACAGAGCGCCATGCAATATAGCCCAACGTATAACCCGAATGAGTTTAGTAATCCCAAACCAGGGGGGCAGCAACTGCAACAGCAACAGCAGCAACAACAAATGCAACAGCAGCAACAACAAATGCAACAGCCACCACAACAGAAAATATACTTATTCTTCTCAGCTCGGTTTTGTGAGCATTCTAAACGATGTATTGACCGGATGAAAAAAAACGGATTGATTTCCCAGGTAACCCTATGTGACATTGATACACCTAATATACAGATACCGCCGTTTGTCCAATCTGTTCCTACCCTATACTTAGCAGGTGAAAAACAATTGCTTACAGATTCCGCTCTATTTGAATGGCTAGAGACTAATAATAAATCCGGTCCAGCAGGTGCCAATATTCTAAGTATGAAGGATGTAACAGGAGATGCCACAGTATTCGCATTCCATCAGAACGAAATGATTGGTGGTGGGTCATCTGGATATGCATTTATTGACGAGTCCCAGAACGAACAAATGTCTTTTGGTCGTGAATTCATAGATGGGTCCAACAAAGACCATGTAAATATAGCGGTGTTTACCAGGGCTGAAGGCGGTCCTGGGGGTATTAGCAGTGTAGGGTCTAGCCAAGAAAAAGACCAGCGACAGAGCGACATGGATAAAGCCTTCCAGAAAATGATGGATGAGCGCAATCGCGAAATGTCTAATACCATAACCAATCAACGCCGCTAGCCTCCTCCACTAACTAACCTATCACCAATTTAAAGCTTTTTGCTACGTTTTATTTTTAAATATCATATATCACACAAGGTTAATACTAATCAAGTAACCCTATATACTCACATCGGACTCTCTAGCCATGGAATTTACCTACCTAGACTATTTCAATTATTATCTCCGCGAATTTTGCAATGAAGTCACCTCCAATTTTCCCGATTTCGAAAAAGGTGTAGTTGCCAACTATCGCGAGCTCCTAGAGGCCAAGCAGAGCAAGAACGATATGTATGTCAAGTGCTTTGTTAGCCGTGTCAATGACCATATGGATGCCATCTGTAAGCGGGATGCTGCGTTATTCGACCCAGCACGCTATGTGGACAAGGCGACCGGTTCGGCCGGTGTTCTCGTATTCATCGAAGGTGTGGATATGCTGGCACTCTGGAACTCCTCATTCAACACTGCTGCAAATTCGGCTGCCATCTGGAAATACCTTCAACTACTGGTCCTACTCGGTCGCCGTGTAGTGCCGAATGCTGCTGAAGTAAAGGAGCTTCTTGCACAAGTGGGTGGTGAAGTCTATGTCCCAGCTAAGGTAGAAAAGACGCTTCAGGGCAAGCCGGATGACCTGGAAGATGCCGGTAACAAGCCGGATATGCTCGGTCTGGGTGGTCTAGCCAGTCTCGCCGGTATGATGGGTATCGGTAACGGAGAAATGCCCGACCTGTCCGGGATTGTGAAGACCATCGGTGAACAGCTCGGTAACCTGGACATGTCAAGTATTGTGTCGGAAATGGAAAAGGCCCAATCAGAAACCGTTAATAACCTGGAATCCGGAGCACAAGCTGGGGAATCCGCATCGGCCCCTACCAGC
>Ga0194133_10008982_pt1 | contig 11551 bp, 13 predicted proteins | sample TA2KigOf40mmetaG_FD_155448 | JGI IMG/M metagenome (GOLD analysis project Ga0194133, IMG submission 155448) | Freshwater microbial communities from Lake Tanganyika, Tanzania - TA2015055 Kigoma Offshore 40m | ecosystem: Environmental > Aquatic > Freshwater > Lake | place: Tanzania: Lake...
AGACTGTCTTTCGCTCTCAACGGCGCGCTGTGGAAGCTTGCTAAGCTGCATTTAAAGTTATCTTTCAAGGTACCAATACCATTATTTAAAAATGTCTAGAACGCAGAATAAAGACTAAAATCAATCACATTTATTTTGGGCAAGAACCAATGACTTGATTACATAGTTGATGTATAGTACCACTTTTCGACAGATGTCGGAATTTCGCACGCAGTCCCAGAGAGTGGATGGACGTCTACGATGGTTGCTGCCTCTGACGCTGAAAGGTTACTTGAGGATACTTTGGCAACACCGTTAGAATCGATAGTGCCTTCGAACATAGCTTTCCACTGGGCGTGGGTTTGCTGAAATAATATGAGTATTGAGTTTAAGACTACTTTTCACTGAATTTACAAGACTCACCTTGATTATTTCAACGGCAAAGTTAGAGGGTTTTGCTTGGCCCTCAAAGGCAAACTCATTGGCTGGCTTGCCATCCGGGATTTTATAAATACGGAACCACTCAACAGAGGCTGAGAGAATCCCTGAGGACGTATGAATTTACGATAGGAATTTCTTCATTTTTATTAGTTTCTTTCGACACTTTACCTGGCATGATCTTTTCTAAGTCGTCGATGTCGTTTATATCTTTGGCCAGAGGATCATTCACGTCAATCGCCAAAACCTTCCAGTCTGTTTCTCCCTCATCGATGAGAGCAATAGCCCCAATAGCTTTTACTCGAACCACTGATCCCCTGATTTAAAAGTTAAAACTGTATTACAAAAATTACAAAAGAGTCAACGAAATTAGTTTGTCTTTTTACCTCGCATGGATCTTGGATCCCACCTCGCAAACATCAACCTGTAAAAATATTTTTGTTCTTAACCATATCTTTAATAATTTAAGAGCTTAAGCTTGAAAATAGGCTTTTTGATAAGAAAATAAACACTTTTAAAAACAACTGTTTTAAAAGTCACACCGGATCTCCATCCCCTTTACATTTTGTATCTTCATCAACGTGGTTTGGATCCTCCCAGGTTTGAGGGATTGCTCCGTAGTTCCAAATGTACCCTTTGTGGGGGAAGCAGTTGGCGACAAAACGTAAATTTCCTTTCTTAACATCCTGCAAAAAATGTTTTCATTCGTCTGTGAACTTAAATAAACATTTGGAAAAGGCAGATTATTGTCGCTTCAAAGACTATCTTGAATGTGTCTTAAAGTTTATTTATCTCTCAAGTTATCGCCCCCCATGACCAGAGTCAACTTTCAACGACAAAAATGTCTCAAACAATTTGTAAACATTTTCATAACCTGCTTTATTGGATTAAGCTTTTCTGATAAGTTGATCTCCATCTTGGCGTTGGACCATCTGGGAACTTCGATGACCATATTGAACTCATTACCAGGGCTTCCATCGGGCCTTAAAATAAATGAACACTTATTCGTGAAAATAAAATAAGTACCACAGTGTGTTACATTCATTTAAAAGTTGTAAAATCGTAAATAATAATTAAATATTTTTTCAAAAGTCGTAAAAAAACTGCTCAAGTAATCGCAGTTTAAACTTTATCTGCCTGGGTAAATATTTAGCCTCTTTACAGCAAAAAAAGAACTGAAGGATCAAAATTATCAACTAATTATCGCTCACCAACTCAGGATTAGTTTTACAGCCCAATAAGACTTTATTTCTGTTTCTAATAAAAACACTTCAAAAATATGGCAAAATTATAACTTTAAATATTAAAATATTTCTATAATATAATGTAAATCAACAAATTCGTACTTGACAGGAATGTCATGAAGAGGTGAAATGTAAACGCCATCAGCATTCTTGAAAAATAGCCTGTAGTCGTCTTTGTACAAACTTCCTCTCTGTTCAGTGGAATACATCTTGAAATGAATGAAGGTTGGATTGGGACGATTTGCCGGATATAATTTGTTTCCCAGAAGTGTTTTTTCGCTAATAAAATCAAAAAGATTTCCTTTCGATGGCCACCACGTCAGCCGCCGGAATTCCTGCCAAACGGATAATGAACGCATTTCTCTCCAATAATAATTGAAACAATCTTGTTTACGAAAGTGACTGGGTGCGGATCCGGTCAGAACTACAGAAGCACAGCTGAAATTCCAGCTGAATTCAAGCAGAAGCCACTTGAAAGTACCTCAATGACGCACTCAATCTGAAAAGACACTTAAAAGATAACACATGTCAATAATGCGATCGATCGTAGTTTCCGATACAGATAAAATAATTTATCTTCAAAAACTATTGTCTTCTTTTTTTACAAATTTTTACAGTAGAAAAATATCTTATTTCGTATTAATTGTTAAAAAAAAAGATTTTGCTGTGGCCACTGGATTGAGCTTTATATCGGTGCAATTTCAAACTAGAATCAAAACAATCAGCTGTCGATCGCACAAGCAACCGCATTCTCTGCTTGGCGCTTAAAGTCCGCGGAAAACGCCAATATTTTGAAATTTTAAGACAGTATACTTGCAATTTATCGTGGTTAACATCGCCTTTATTTTATTTTACTGAATTTTCTCACAAGTTTGTAAATCAAGTTCATAAAATGTCGGTGAAATCTCTTGCAAATTTAGTGTGCGAATCAAGTGTTCGAACTTCTGAAAAAGTTTTGCATAAGGAACTTGTGAGAAGCTTACCGGACCTGTTAAAAGGGATCCTGGCTTATGGCCCAAACACCACTGAAAAACCTCCTCAGTTTGTAGGCACTTCAGAAAAAAAAATTGGTTCATTTTTGATAGAGCTTGCACAATTTTTGAACGTGGAAGATGATAAAGCAAAGCTAATTTTGTCGAACTACTTGGCAGGTACATTGAGTTTAAAGTTGTCATTGCCTCAAAATGCGAAATTTTTTTGGTGTACTAAAGAACTATTGTAATTTGAAATAGGAATTAAATAAGTTGTTATTTTAAAGGCGATTTCAGAGGTACTCCTGATTCTTTGAAGAAACTTGCCAGTGAAGACAGATTTCGGAAGCCATTGCTAAGAGACATTTGGCATTTTTATCGTGCTGAGAGACTTTATATTCTTGAAGTGAGACCTTTTTAGCCAACTTCTCCGAAACTGGCACTTTTTTGTAAGTTGAGAGTAAGAACATAAACTTAAAACATTTTACTTTTTTATAGGTTTTAAAAGCAATCTTTTCGAATGCCCGTAATGCAAACCACAATCATAGTGACATATTTGGGGATATTTTTTTTCGACTTGTTGAAGAAAATACTCTTAAAGATAGTTTGATAAAGCAACTTCAGAGTGCTTTAAATGAGGAGCCTCCAACACGAGAAACTCATGGAAAAAGTTTTTCAGATGAAATGGCCTCCTCGTGGTGAGAACTAAAAACAAATGTTTTTTAAGAGTTTAAGTCTAGAAGCGAGACAATATATTTTCGAAACTTCGGTTTGGGCCCAAAATGCAACCCAATCTTAAAAAGGTTAAAATTCAAAATGTTTTAACTTGCTTTTAAGGGTGCATACGAACCTTCGAGAGATTGCAGAAATTCTCCAGTTAATTATTCTTTACTCTTACAATATGGAAGGAGTTGAGGAAGAAAACTTAACTACTCCAGAAGAGTTTCTAGACCTTGTTAAGCTTTTTCAAAGTCATGGATTCTCTAGAAAAACAGTGTCTCAAACTAAGCAAGTGGAAGTCGATTGTGTAAGAAGTATTCTGAACAAAAATTGTTTTATTAAATATTAAAATAAGTAAAATTTTAGGAGCTGATTGAAGCAATAGGAATTTTTCAGTCTCTTTTGATTGTCTTATTGATGGATTTACCCCGATTGTCTTGCGAAGTGTCAAATCCAGTGATGAAGTCTTCTGTAGAAATAGACCGTGTAATCGCCGGTTTGGGTAATAAAGCAGACCACGGACCCGTCATGCTCGCGTGGATGTTAGCTCACTTTTTGGTTGGTGACGATCTGGTATAAGCTCTAATATTTATTTCATTTGTACTAACGAGTATGTGCGGGAATGGCTTATCGTTACGACATTCACATAATTGTTCCAACAATAGAGGGAAAAGTTGACAAATATTCTTTTGTCACTTAATCATCAGTTTATTGACTCAATCGTTCAATTTTTTAAGAATAAACTTTGAAGAACTCCATCTCCCAAGTGTGGAACAACTTCTAACGGCTAATTTTTTTGAAACTAGGTTCGGTACAGAGCACTGGGAGAGTCATCTGTTCATTTAAAGGTTCTTAAAACTTTCAACAACTCACTGACAAATACTGTTGTGTGTGCTAACGACTCGATTTCTGCTGTGATTCATTCAACTGTCTTTGCGGTAGTGTCTGTTCTCGTGAGTTTTTGCTTTTTATTTCCCCAGCATCCTTGCTTTTAGAAAAGTAAATTACTTTAATCGAATCTTTCATTAAAGGTTTCTGCGTTCGATCCTTCCAAGATGGACATGGATAAAGACTTGCAAGTCTTGTTGTGTACCTTGTTTAAGGACAAAAACGTTGCAGCCACGTTTTGGAAGACAAGCGAATCTTCTGAGATTGGCTTGATTTTTGCCTCCAAGTTGAGAGTATTTCCTTCAGATTTATCTGATTCGTTGGTGAGCTTTTGTAAAATAAAAGATCAAAACTTCATGGTGTAGTCAACTGTCTGTCACAATTTCCTATAGGAAATGTTAGAAGCCCTAGCAAAAGCGAGCCCAAGTAGCGGAGACGAAGTATTCAACCGTTTAGAAAATCTACAAATCTTTGCTGAACACATACAAAGTATTCCACATTTAGCTCTCAAGCAGCTTGGCCCCAATCAAGTACATCGTTGACTTTACATTACAATTTTATACTAAATAAATACTAATATAACGTTTGTTGAGAAAGATGGAGACAGTTTCATCCAAGCAGATTGCATCAGTTCAAATTCCAAATGGTACAAAGGTTATTTACGATGGAAAGCTTTACTTGTTCCACTTAAGATACTCAGGAATAAAATGTTTTCTCGCTGAAATTGAAAAGGTACCTAATTTTCCAATTAAAAAAAATTCTTCAAACATTTCATCTTTTTCAAAAAAGCCAAAACATGTCAATAAAAAAATTTTTTTTAGCTTACCAAACAAGCATCGCAAGGGGCTGCACATCTCAGCCAAGTAAGATTTGATTTGTTCGCTAAAAAAGTGCGTTATAATTTTAATAATCAAATTTTAATTTTTAAGCTCACTCTATCAAACGTCACTGGGATTGTTCGTCTTTTCGAGGTTTTATTGAGAAATAGCGGAAATTGTTTCCAGGTACTATTTCAAATCAAAAGTATGAAAAGCTTTTCTTTCAAAATCTTTTTGATCTTAGACCTGGAGCCATCAAATATCAAAAGCTTGCCTTCATCTTGTAGAGAGGATCGTTCGTTTGCCAACACCTCATGTGAAAATGGTGATAATGCTTTTATGAAATTGTTTTCTTTTTAAGAGCATGTCTCAACGATCATGATTATAAAGCTTTCCAGTTGCATTCAAAGCCTTGCGACCGTGGCTAGGCAAAAGCCATATTCCATTTGGGAAAGATTAGCAGAGACAGGAATATTTCCATATCAAACGTGCGGGCTTGGATCTACGGATGATTCAAACATCAACCCTGGTGAGAAGGCCATTGATTTATTTAAGTCATTAAATTTGAGATGAAATTTTCTTTATTAGACAAACATTTTTACAGAGATAAATAAAAGTATATAATCCACTTGTTCAAGGTTTTGTCGGTGGCCTCTTGGCTCAGTATGAATGCGTTCAAGGCCTTTATCCATTAACAATGTCATTTTTGGATCTTCTACTTACGTGTGTGACACTTGAAACTGCAGATTTAGTGAGACCGAGTATTATTTATGTCATTCAGGTACAAAAATTTAAATCGCACCATTACAAGTTTTTTTGAAGAGATATTTTATTTTTAATTATAAAACAGGATATATTTCCTTCCTATCGGCAATGGCGCTTCGAAATTTCAAAAGAGCGTGAAATCTTTGGTCAAAAGATTCTTCGAGTAATTAAAAGAGTTATCATGATGAATAAATCTGAAGAACTTCAGGTGAATGTTATTCTCTTTCATAAATGTTCCTCCTTTTGCTAAAAAAAACTAAATTTACAGGTTCTTAGTTAAATTCAAAGCATTTAAAATTAAAGTTGAAAAAATGAACACTTTACATTTTTCTACGGCAATAAAAATAGCGAATAGAAAAGTTAATAAGTTAATCGAGTACCAAACAATTAATAAGAAATGGCTTTTGGAACGTTTGAAGCCAGAGTTGGATTGCTATCTTCATTATTAGACTTCTGGCTGCGTAAAGAATAAAACATCAGATCAGATTTTAATATCAACCTTTTTCTTATAGAAAATTGGAATAAATGCACTTCTAAGCCCAGCACCTAATCATACACTCCTTGCAATCGCTTCTACCGGTGACAAATACATTCAGTCATTATATCAGTCTCAGTCAAGGTAAACAAATTTAAATCAATATGATTTTTAGAAAAAAAAGTAAGAAAAGTTTGATGTTTATTCTGTGACTTCTTCTGACCAATTCGAGATTATTATTTTCAGCATGGAAGGTGGTCTTGGTTTTGAGCTTTCGAGGTGTGTTCATCTTTCTCTGACCATTTTGAATAACTTACTCCAGAAAACAGGAATCGAAAACATTACCTCCTTAAAAAAAGTTATATGCTCACCCCCCACGGTAAGAGAGTTGGACACCTAAATCTTATTTTATTGCTCATCGAGGCTTTTCTTTTCAAAGGGATCAAGACAACATTTTTTACTAACGGTCGCCCATTACTTATACCATTCGAGAAGTTTCGATCTTCCCTTGGCTGCTGTGAATTTGGTAGAAACATTTTGTTAACCTTTTTTGTAGCTTCTTGGCATTAAATTTTCGCTCAAACATGCAGCTTTCAACTGTTGCTACGATTCTGCCGATGTCGTTATTAGCTTGTCTAGGATCTGATGCTGAAGCGATAAGAGATATTCTAATTCATCGCTTAGAGGCCCAAACAGTAGATGTTCTCCTAAAAATTGGAATTATTAGACTCTTCAGGTAAGGGTTTTTACTGCCAACACAAGAGACTATTTTAAATTACTTGGGATTTTATTGTGAAATATCCTTTTGTTAAGTGTTTCAAGGACTCTTGACTTTCAAATTTTAATAATTTAGTGCATGCGTTGGAAGTCAACCTGGTTTCATTCAGCTTTTGATCGGAGCAAAAAACAGTTCAAACGACTACGGAACAAAACTGCCTGAGGAGAAGAGCGGATTTTATGATAATGATGTTGTTGATTGTCGTGGTTGCCTGTCAACTGTCTCAGAACTTTTGTCAGAGGTGACGGAAAAGTCAGACACATCGAACTACGAGCTTCATCTTACTCTGGTTGAATTCATATACAGCCTTTGCGAAAATCAGGTGAGGAGAAAATTCACAAAATATAATAGACTTAAGGAGCAAAACTTTCTCGTCTTAGAGGATTGTCGCCCTTGCTTACCTTAAAAAGCAAGATAAATTTTGGGAAAAGTTGACCAAACCTCTGATGCTCTCAAGTACCTCGTCGAAGCCAAAACTATTGGGTTGTGTATTAAGGTAAAATTATTTTCTCAAGCTAGGAGAAGTAATAACAAAAATATAAGAAACAAATTATTACTGCTTTACGTAAGCACACACAAAGTTGATGACAAGCACCAATTTTTCAGAATTCTATCTTCAGAAGTTTACACTTACAAGGGAGAAATAGATAATGAGCTTAAAGCTATATTTGAGAAACTCTTTGATGAAAATTCATCAAGGATGTCAGAGTGGTGTAAGGTAAAAGTACCTCTATCTTACCAAACCGTACCAAAAATAATTATATTTGTATTTTCTAAATTTTAAAGGATAAGCTTTTCAAGACTTCCTCTCAAACTATGGAGATTGATGATACATTTTTGACATCAGACGAAAAGGTTAAAAATGAAGTTCAAATAAAAAAGATATTTTTTAAATGTATCTTTTGTTAGGAGGATGACAACAAAGCTGACGTTCCTTTTCTTTTAAGTTCTTGGAAGTCATTTTTGTTGGTCGTGGCTCACGATCATCCGATATCTGTAAGTCCAAAGCTTTGTAACAAAATTGTTACATCGTTGATGATTGCTATCAGAGATCATATAAGCTTGCCTTTACCAGGTACTTAGATAATTTTCAAATTTGCTCTGGCCTGGCAAGTAATCAATATACTTTTCATGTTAAGACCTTGAGGTCACAACTGCCTTTAGTGAAACTTGTTTGGTTTTGGTTCAAAAGTGGCAGACTAAATGTGCTGAAAAAATGGACCTTTACATAAATGATCAGGTATGGCTTCTTCATGAGTTGGCGCTCGCTGAAATCAAAGTTTCTTTGACATGTTTATTTATTTTATAGTGCTTGTTGCTCAATGAATTAAGCTTAGCATTTGATCAGCTCAATTCTCGTACTCGTTGCTCCATAATTGGAATTGCCTCAATTTCTCTCAGATTTAGTTCCTTCATGATGGACCACGAGGAAGAAATACTTTATTGTGAGTAAATTAAATGTTTTACCAATTCCTTTTTTCCATTTCTCAACAATAAAATTTTTAATATTATTTCAGTATGGCTACGCCCTTTGGTCATTTTAGTTGAAAAGTATCATCTTCTCTTCACTAAAAATATTACAAATGAAGAAAACACTCCCCTTATTATAAGCCTTTGCCTTTTACATAACCTTTTGTCACGGTTTAAGAATCCTCAGAAGTGGCTGAATATTCTACATGAGAGGTCGACCATTCAAGCTTTAATCGGGGCTGTTCACTTTTCTGTCAGGTAAAACCCAAGCATTATAAAATGTGCCCATCTATAGGTAATTACACTCAGTGCCAACATATTTTTACTTCCATCAGATCTAGAAAACACGAAGAAGTAGCTGTTCACTGCCTTGGGCTTTTAGTTCTTATTGCCCAAACAGATTTGGGAACTGACGCAATGGTAAGTTAAAAAAACCTTTTTATTGGTGAAAAGTCTAGCACATTGATGCATTTCATATTTTTTTAAGCTTAGCGGATGCGACCTATCCCAGATGTTGTGGTTGCCTATCTCATACCTTGAAATTACAAATATTAAAGAAAAGTGGAGGACCGGTTGTTTACTTTTTTTGCAGCAATCTCTAAAGACATTGAAAAATATTAATTTTTTTTAGTTTTCCTAATGTCTGTTCATCTCTCGAGCACTATTCAAAAAAATGGAAAACACAGATCTTTGGAAAGCTCTGTTTCTGTTATTACTTTGTTACAGGTTTGTTCCAATGAATACTTTGAAAGAAATGAAATGGTTTAATTACGATTATTTTAAAGAATCACTTGACAAGCACCTTGCTGTCCTTGCGAGAAACTATCCAATGTGGGAAACTTGACTTGATCGTTTCTTCTGCATTTTTAGTAACTGATTTGATGTCGTACCACAAACAGGTTCAATACTTTAATGGATTGAAAATTAAAATACTTTATAGCTCAACATAAGTTATGACTTCTAGCTCCAACTTCAAAACCGCTCAACGCTGGTACATTTTTATCGGATTATTTGTGGTGTAGTTCATCAAAGTATTTGTTTGCTTCTTCGACCCTCGTACCTTTCGATTTTGATCAATCAAAAGGTAGTTTCTTTACATTTTCTTGACTTTTAGTACAACATGGTTAATTCAAAATTTAACATCAAAGGAAAAACAAAGCACGGACTTTGCAGAGGGAAGCTTTTCTCGAAGAAGACTGTCCTCGAATACAGATATTCATGACGGTGTTGGGGAGACTCCAACACCGGAATTAACATTAGTGCAGGTAAATTTAACTTACTATTTTAAAGGCCTTTGGAATTGTGTTGGGCATTTATTTTTTGCATCCATGATGCTGTGAGAGAGAAGCATGTTTAGACAGATTGCGAAAGACGTAAATTTTCTTGGTTTTTTAGAACCAATTGCTTGAAATCGTGAGCTTTGGACTTTCCATGCTACTCTCAATGTCACCTGATCTCTTTTCCCTCGTTACGGATGATATTTCTGACTGCGCATCATTTTACCAGCTACTCCAAGTCGGTTTTGCTATTCCAGGATTTGAGCAGGTCAGCAAATTGTTTTGCTCCTCACAATTTTGATATATTTTCTTCAAGAGCCATAATGTTTTTTATTTGTTTATTCCTTTCCTTGAAAAAATTAGGCCTAGGAAGAAAGATTTAGTAGGTTGAAGGAAATAGTAAAATATGTTCGTTTCATCCTTTTCAGGATGAGTCTGGCGGTCTCAGCTACGGAACAGTCATTTCAATCAGTAATCACTGCACCCGATCCTTAACCAAATTTACGGAGTCGCCGTCCTCGCCTTCGCGGGGAAATGTCTCTTCTCAAAAGTCTGAGCCGGTGTGTACGGATCGCCGAAGGACAATCATAGTACTGGAAAAATCACTGGCACTGGTGCTGTCACAATCGTTGCTGTTTCTCTCCGACCCAAAGTATTCCCCAAGAGAGAAGCAATTATTGAAAAGAGAACTTGGCGCTGAGCTGGTAAGGGACATATTTTCATTTGCATCGTAAAAAGCTCTCGAAAAATTCAATTTCTTGAAGGAATCTGTCGTCGAATCCATGCGTCGGCACACGCACAGGGGCACAAAGTCGCCTCACCCCGATTCAAACACTTTTACGACGGGCCGTTTTGCAAGGATAGACGAAAAATTCATGAAATTTGTCACAGCTATAGTTCAAAAGGCCTTCAAGTGACCTAGTTTGATGAAGAAATGTGCGGTGGATTTTTATCCACATACACGAGGGACCACACCCACAAGCCCACTTTCTTGGCAATTGATATTCAAGGTCCCAAGTTGAAAATAAAAATTGAAACTATAAATTCTTTTTCTATTTTACTTAAAGAGAAAATGTTTCTGCAACTATTCATTTTATTTTTTACTAGCCAAACAGGGAGATTAAGTCACCCATCTGGACACTTTTTGTGAAGCAAAGTTTTTTCTCCCTCGATCTGCTTAGCTTTATAGGAGTTTGGGGTCAGGGGGTTGGGTTGGCAGGGTCATTGCTGCAACATGAGCCTTCCCCGAGTGGGTGCAGAGGTCTATACAAAATTTGGTGGAGATGGTCCAGCGGGACATAGGTATTTCACCTTCTTTCCTTTCAATTTGCGCCTGACAACCTCTACCTCGTCCTGGGGCGGAGATGACCGCCACTGCCTCGGCTCGCTGCGTGACTTCCGAATGGACGGGTGGCCTTCGCCAACGTCCCGGCCACGCTCGACCCGCGCGCGCCGAGAAGGTATAAAGTCTCCGTTGTGAATTCTCCCGTCCCGACTTCCCAATTAAGCCTCTCTTTGTGTGCGCCTTGCCAGATGCGTCGTGGCCTGCAACTAGCCCGCGGGCTTCCTGGGGGCTACCGACGGCGCGGTCCTCTGCGCCCAGATGTTCAACCTCGCCCGCGCCCTGCAGCTCGACCTGAACGATGCCAAGGTAAATCGCAGCGCACCTAGTTGAGGTTGACGCATATGTGACGACGTTTGTCACCCTCCAGTTTCTCTCAAAGAGTG
>Ga0194133_10008983_pt1 | contig 11551 bp, 7 predicted proteins | sample TA2KigOf40mmetaG_FD_155448 | JGI IMG/M metagenome (GOLD analysis project Ga0194133, IMG submission 155448) | Freshwater microbial communities from Lake Tanganyika, Tanzania - TA2015055 Kigoma Offshore 40m | ecosystem: Environmental > Aquatic > Freshwater > Lake | place: Tanzania: Lake Tanganyika...
AGCAACAACGTGAAAAAAAGTAGGTAGGGGGGGGTTCTAGCTAAATTCACTACATAACTTTAAACTTAAATATCTCAACTTCTAGCCAAGATATCAAAAATCTGGTTTGTAAATTTTGAGCCACCAATATGATGATGATTCCTGCCAAATTTCAGCCCTCTATCTCCGCTGGTATGAAAATGGGGTGACAGATGAACACATGACGTAACACCATTTTCCGGGAAACCATAATGAAAATTCTAAACCTCCCCCCTCGCTTCACTAAGGAGTTAAGTAAACTTGCATTTTTTGTGCGGGGAAAAATGCCAAACCCTCCCTAGCAGCCCTTCCCACTCCTCAACCCCAATTAACAAAATCATACTATGAAAAAGGAGTTTATTGCTAACCTACCCTCACCAAACCAGACACAAGCAGCCACCCCAAAGCATGTTTTGCCCAAATCTGTCCCAATCAAACCCCCCTCCTTTTAACCAAAAGTGGTCTATTTTTCATGTAAATTGGCATTTTTTCCTTTAAATTGGTAGTTTTTTCTTGAAAATTGGTAATTTTTCTGGAATATTGGTTTTCCCAAAGTTCGGCATTTTTCCGGAAGATCTGTAATTTTTTTTTAAAGATCGGCAATTTTTTCCGGATTATCGTTTTTCCGAAAATCGGCATTTTTTCCGGAATATCAGCGTTTTTTCCGCCCAAAATGTCATGACCCGCTTGGGGGATAACCTTAGATTTTTAAGCCAAAATGAAATTTACCTGTAATTCAAATCGGCCCCATTACACAAATTAGATTTACAAACGCAGATGATTTCATTATGATCTTGCCCAGTCCGCTCAAAGCAACCCTCTTTTTCTTCCGGAATCACAATGCATCGACGAATATAAACTCTGGTATAAGATTTTCCTTCCGGATGCCAAACTTAAAAAAAGTAAAAAATTGTTGGATATAGTCTATAGATTCATAGGCTAAAAATCTGTTTGACAAACTTTCTTGAAAAACCTTTCTACATCCTAGAAAAGGTTTTCCTCCTCCTTGTGTACAATCTTCAGACCTATTTGCAAACTGAACTGTTTGGTCCGGATTGAAAGGATCTTTGCAGCCAACACCGTCTAGAGTTGTCTTATTGAAAGACCCATATTTGCTAATTGCAGTTATCATAATTGTAAATCAATATTTTTGATACAAGTAGAAATTAAAATGATTCACCTTGATGTGCAGGAAATGCAGTTTTGGCTATGTGAAGACTGAATGTTCACAAAAAGAAAAAATGTTAAGGCTAACAAATTTTTCAGCAACATTTTTCATTCAACACTTTCGGATTGATTGAGGTAGGTAGATTGAATAAGATTTTACTTTTATGCATTTTACAAGAAGTAATAAGACACCCTTTAGCTTTAATGGAAAAGATTCATTTTAAGTTAGCATTTGAGATCGAGTTTCTGATTGAATTTTAAGTTTCTCTTGCTGTTACAAAAGAAAACTTAAAATGTACAAGATCCTGACATAAAACCCTTAATTTATGTGTTTCTCTTTCTTAACTCTTCATTCTAATTGAAAGTTCTTTTTACAATTGATTGCTTTTTAAGAGTGCAGAGTGATTGCCATGTTGCCAGTTGACAGAATAAATATGTGGTCATCTTTTTCCACTTTTCTCTGTTCCAGGACAGAGATTCAAACCCAGATTGCCGGGATGACAGTCTGGCATGATGACCGTTACTCCATTGCGATCCCAACTTTATTTGACACTAACAGTTTAAGAGCGGCTAAGCTACCCTCCCTTCCACGCCTATCTCCAGGAGCCCGTGCTCCTTCAGCGCCCTCACGTTACAGGCAGACATTTGGGTTTTATATTTATTAATGTTTCTCCTTTTTAGCAACTGCAATATTTTAAAGCAATTTAAAAAATTATAAGCAAGGTAAGCTTCTAAAGGATGACTTCCAGGTCCAATCGAGACACAAATGAATCTCTTGAGATCCTTCAACTCTGTCTAACACTGATCATGGTCATTTGACAAGAAGATAAATAAAGAACAGTTGCTTCAACAGATCTCTAGACATAGGTAAACTAAAATGAAATGCAATCAGGCCAGATTTCTTGAACAATTCATTCATTCATTAGTTTTATTTGCTCTTTCGATACATATGTAGTAGTAAAACAACACATTTTTTTAATAGGAGCATTGAGTTATCTCGATATAGTTAAAATGAAAATTTAGTTTTACAATGTGTTTGCCAGTCTGTAAAAGTCTAAAAAATCTTTAAAAATACCAAACAGTGGCCCGGCGCTGCCCGGAAAAAATTAAATGAGATTAAGTCACCCATCTGGACATTTTTTGTAAAACAAAGTTTTTAATCCCATGATCTGATAAGGTTTTGGAGTTTGGGGTACCTCAGGTCAGGGGGTTGGGTGGGTTGCATCATAATTGCTTTAAGAACCTTTCCTGCATTGGTGGGGAGGTCTGCACAAAATTTGGTGGAGATTGGTATAGCGGTAGGTCTGCACCCCCTATTATTATTCATATATGGAGTCTTGGTATTTGTGTCTGTTACAGAGATTCACAAATCTTGGAGAGACTTTGTGTTTATTTCTTAATTGTGCAGGATTTTCAAGTGTTGTCTCTTATATCTTTCTCCTTGCTACTCATTCCTGATCCAAAGAACGAAATGATATTTTGTTTGGGAAAGGTTTTCTGATTGTGAAAACCATATTTTGGTGAGAAAAGATTGACTACATCTTCTAAAAAGGATTCACAAATTACTGATTCTCCTAAAAATATTTCTTTTAAAATGTATCAAAAGTATCAAAGTGGGCATGTCGAGTCGGTACTATGAAAATCTGCCAAATTATGATTCGTTGAATCAACTTTTTACCAAATTCACTGGATTCATATTATCACTATTCGTTGAATAAAAAAATAACATTTTTGCCAAATTCATGATTTGCCGAATTACTAAATAAGCTATTCAAAAGTTTTTTTAATTGCTAACCCAACCTAACCTTACCTAGCCTAACCTAACCTAACCTAACCTAACCTAACCTAACCTAACCTAACCTAACCTAACCTAACCTAACCTAACCTAACCTAACCTAACCTAACCTAACCTAACCCAACCCAACCTAACCTTACCTAACCTAAACTAGCCTAACCTAATAAAACCTAACCTAACCTAATCTAACCCGTCCTTCTGAGCCTAGCCTTGCAGGGCTTGTCACCCTAGCCTAAACCTGCAGGGCTTATCACCCAAGCCTAACTCTAAGGGGCTTATCTATCGAGGCCACAGAGTAAGACCTAGCCTCCAGGCCCAGCCTGGTAGGAAGGCCTTCAAAGTTAGGCAAGTACGATAAACCCTGAAGGTTGGGTTAGGTTAGATTAGTAATAAAATCAAATTTTCGGTAAAAGACATTCGATAAAATGGTAGTTTTTCGGTAAAAATCATTCAATGATCAGGGATTTTCAGAAAAAAATTATTCAACGAATAGTGATTCGGCAGATTTTCATAGCATAGTTTAGTCCAACAAACCATCAACTGAAAAATTCATCTGTGATTCTTTTATCGTTTGGGGAGAGTCTTCATTTGAAGCTTCAATAAACCTCTTCATGTCACTTTTGAGATCAAACTACTTGGTCTTTTTGAAGTACAACATTCATAAATTTCAAGTCAGTCAAATAAATGCTTATGTTTGGAAATTCTAAGATTAATTTTTGATTCAGGTGATCAAACAGCAGCAATTGATCAATAATTACCAGATGTCAGTTTGATATTCTGTAAGAGTTGCTTTTTTAAGTAAATATTATATCAGTATTTTAGTCATTTATGTTATTTTTGATTGCATTAGCAAAGATTTTGGTGATTTGCGTCACCATATTTGAGGTCTTTTCCCCTTTCTGACGTGACTTTGGTAGATCAGGTGAATGGAAAGAGGACAATATTGACATTTACTCATCCAAAAGCTATTAATATCATGAAAACTTTTCATTTATTAGGGTGCCACATATATAATTTTGAGATTATTTTTGGAGTTTTGTTTCATGTGATTGGAATCCTGAAGTAAAAAAAATAAATCATGCATTTTTTGAGATAGAAATATTTTTTTTGTTATGAAAACTTGTCCAAGGCACTTCTGTGTTACAGTTGTGTTACTGATGTGAAACTAGAATGATATAAAAGAACCTTCGACCTTTGAACTTGATAGTAAGAAAAAAAAATTCAAAGCATGATCTGGACACTTTTCATTGTTTGCCTTTTGCTTAATGTCTTTGAAGGATCTTCTCTTCAAATGGGTTTGTGTTCAGCTGAGCAACAGGTATTCAATATCAAGTTTTTGAACAATAATGAAGTTGACAGGGCATTTTTTGCTACTGGGAATGCCTCTTGATCGAAAACCCCCATGCTGGCTTTGAGCTTGATTTTAGAGTAAAGGGTATTGAAAGTAATTAATTATTCTATATATAAAACCCTAACTTAATGCTGAAAATGTAACCCTGCAATGCAAAAACTGAATGCGAAAATGCAAAAAAAAGTTAAGTTTTTTAACAATTTTTTAAGTACACCTTGCGACTCACAGTCATTAAAGTCACACTAGATGGTTTTTAATTTTTTTTCTGTGGTTTTACCTGGGCGGGAGTAAAACCTGGGTTACTGTGATAGAATTCCAGCTTCTTACCACTTGACCACCCTGACTCCCAAAAGGGTGCAGGGGTAGGGGATTGGGGGAAGACAGCTTAGCCGCCTTTAAACTAGCCATCAGTATCAAATTATTGGTTCAAGCTGTTTTCATGCAAAATATCAGTTCTCTTGCTTTAATATTGTTGGAGCTATTAAAGAAAAAGAACGAAAGTCAGCTATCACTATTGAATTTTGGCTAATGGTTCAAACATATCTCAGCTTCAAAAATTTGGGCTAATAACTTTTTTTGGTATTAATATGTGCAGTCTGTATGCAAAATTAAGTCCTCTAGCTTTAAAAATGAGGGAGGAGATAGAGTATGACAGACGGACGTACTGTAAAATGCAAAATTTCTCACAACCCCTATAGGGACAGACGGACAAAAATTGTATTGCTGATTTTTGCTAAACTCCCTCTCTTGCTTCTCTCAAGAGTGATCTGGCTGGGAATCGTTGGGTATGGTCATTTGATCCCTGGCAACCTCCTGCGAACCTTGAACCTCAGGTTGTCTCACTGATAAAATCTAATCTCCTAGCCTTGATGTGCTTTAAATGAAAGCAAATTTTGCAAGGCACACTTTAAGGTATACTAATGAAATATTATTTTTAACAGTTTTCTATCCATGATAATTCCAATTATGGTTGTATGCTGAGACCGACCTTAATTGATCTGAGACAGTTTATTTTCAACCTAACTGAAGTGGTTAGTGTTGTGCCAGAAATGATTGAAGTTCTACATTGTGGAGGAAACTGTGAAGAGATCTCAAATGGCAAAAAATGTTTACCAGCTGTGAAGAGAATGAAAGATGTCAAAGTGATGTACATTTTGGGTCAAACTATGAACAACATCAATGAACAAATTTGTGGCAACATTACTGTTGAAGAGCATGAGGCATGTCAGTGTTCTTGTCCTTTGACGTTGGAAACCTGTTTTCTGGATTCTCATGGAAAAATCGTATGTTGCATTTTTTTAAAAGGAATGTATATTTTATAGGTTCAAACATCCTGTTACAGATTCTTAACAAGGATTTTGACCCTGACAGATGTTTGTGTCGTTGCAACAATCGTGAAGATAGGCAATATTGTTCTAGAGCTGGACGTGAATGGGATGAAGCCAATTGCAAATGTTTATGTCCAAGTTCCAGGTAAGAAGGGGTTGCCAGATGGTTATTACAAATTTGAACCTAAGGTATTAATGTAGATAGCCACACAAATTCCGGTGCATATATTTAAGTTTAACATTACTTACCATTTTTGATCACACAACCTTTCGATCCACAATTGATCCCTGAGCGCTCCTGATCAGCACAGTCCTATTTCACACGTCCATAAAAAGGCTTGCATGCCTTTACATGTTACCTATAGTTATTTTCTTTCATGCTTTGACGTAAGATACAGAGGCAGAAAATTAGATTTAGATTCAAGTTTTATAAAGTAAAGAATAAAGTACATCAAATTAACCCCATAAATTATCATGAGTATTTGTTACCAGAGTCTTTTATTTTTATAGATGGACGTTAAGTTCATTTAGATTGGATTAAAATGTAAGGATTACGACTGGCGTCTGTATCTCACCATAGCGACTCCATGCAAGCCTCTCATATGCATTATAGGAGATAGTCTATATAAATAATCTGATGCAGTATAGATGCTTAAGATGAATTACTGAATTGTAATCATCTTATCAGAGTCACGGCTGATCATTTTAGCCTTGACTGAGGTTTTTTAAGCCTGTCCCCTAACAAGGAGCTGTTGAGGAAAAAGCTATGCCGACTGAACTCTGGGTTTTACTTTGAGCAGTTAGTTATGGTGTGAAGCTTTCTTTGACCAGTGGTCATGTATGTGATGATCCAGAGAGCAGCTAAGATTTTACTTGTGTCTCTAGTTGCGGAAAGGAAACAGCCAAAAGTTCACCTCACATGTTTGAAGAAAAATCCCTCCAAATTATCCAAAAAGATACATTTTGGACAGTGAGACCCCAACACATGTAAACTTTTAGGGTACAGAAAGGGAACTCCGAATCAGAAATTATATTGATTTTAATGTTTCGAGTCAAAACATATGGGAAAATGTCGATTCGCTTGATGACGGTTCGACAAATGTCATTTTGCCTCTGATGGTTTGCCTAATGTCTGTTTGCCAAGAATATGTCATTTCGTCTAATGTGTCATTTAATCTAACCTGCAGGGTTAGGTTAGGTATTAGGTGAAACGTCATTAGGCAAATTGACATGGTATCAGGTAGGTTAGCAATAAATGCCCTTTTTGTTAAAGGCTGATTTGGCAAACAGACATTAGGCAAAATGAAAGTAGGTGAATCGACTATTTTGCAAACTGACAGAGTAGGCGAAACAACATTAGGCGAGTCATCATAGTCGAAGCGTTCGTTATATGAAAGATCATTAGGCAAATCAAAGAATCTATTTACTCACAGTCAAGTAAAAATTAGTCAGAAATAAAAATATCTGTTGAAAACTACACAGACAGTGCCTCAGCATTTTTCTGTCAATGTTTTAATTTTAGTTGGCATGAATGTTCATCTGGATATGTGTTTGATTATGAGGACAGTTGTGTGTGTATTCCAACGAATATGACAGCCTCCTTTGGACTTGTTGCTGCATCATTAACTGTTATGTTTTGTATGATTGGAACACTGCTTGGACTTAAATCGATGAGGGAGAAGAAAATAGGCAAGGGACTTTGACTCATTAATAAACATTGAAATATATAAATTCTCATAAATTCAAATGTTAATAGGCCTTTTTAAGCATCTTCGTCATAATCAGGTGAAGGGCGAAGAACATGATTTTTCAAATGAAAGATCCATTCCATCAGAAACAACTCAATTGAGAAGCTTTAAGTGACCCAGTATTCAAAATTGGATTCAATAAAAGTTGTTGTGAATCAAAAATAAGTCAATCAAAAAATATTGAGTTTTTTAATAAATAGTCTTGATTTTAATTGTCATATATAATAATTGATTCCTTTTTACAATTGAATTAATGTGATAAAATTAATTAAATCATTTTTGCACTTTTTAGTATTATCTTCAATAATTTGTTTCTCATACCCATTTAGTTTGTAAATGTTAAAATAAATGATTGATTCCCAAAGAAAACAACTCAACTTTTAATTGGTTTAGGGTTTTAAAATAATTTTTTCATAAAGCATCAAAGATCAAGAAGTCATAGTTTGATAAAATTTGTCAAATATTTGAATACCTGGCAGGTGCAATCCAGGATTAGTTGGACACTTCTATAAGTAACTGGTATTTCTAGACTCGTATTTCTTATCTGATGTCTGGTATAACAATCATTTATGTGTTCTAAGAATTCCTGAGAAGGTTATAGGATACAAATAGTCTGTAGTCTGAGAAAGTAGACAAGATGAATAAAGATTCAAAGAAAGCGACATTGTTTCTCTTTATGGTCAATGTCTGACACAATATACCTTTTGAAAACATAAACTGTAGTTGTTTGTCTTTGAAATTTGAAACATTCTATCTAGTTTTCAGGTATATCGTGTCAGAACATGACCGCAAAGAGATAAAATGTCATTGTAATGATCATTTAGGTGTTCCAAGAATGCCGTATTCCAGATAAGATTGTGGTACAAACATAGTCTGTTGTAGACGTGATGAATAAAAATTCAAACTAAGCATCATTGTTTCTCTTTACGGTCAAGGTCTGATAAAATATACTTGAAAACTAGATAGAAGCATTCACATTTTTATGGCAAACAACTATTATTTTATACTTTTGAGTCAAAATGTGCCATTCATTTGAACTACTTAAACACTTTTAATAGGTAAATGTGTGTTCAAATAAAAAGCTGATGTTTTCAAATTATGACTAAACTTTCTCACACAGTTTTTTATTTTGGCTTCAGTCCAAGCTTTTAAGGTAATTGAAAAAAATACACAAATTTCATTTGGCAAAGTTTGAGAAGAAATAGAGACCAAAAATGTCAAGTGATGTAATAAAGAAATGGTTTATTGACCTTATGGAAGAAACTAAAGAAGATCCAGACTTTTCAAATTTTGAAAATGGGATTCAGCCAGTTGACACTATGAACAATCTTTCAGCAGGGTAAAAGTTACTTCCTTTATTAAAATTGTTTCAACCAAATAAGAGAATCATAATTGTTAAAGGGATATCAGCTCTGTTACTTTAAATGGCATTCCCATTGATGTGAAGACTTTTATATCTGGCCAATCCATTGTTGGTAATGGATGCATCATTTTTTCAAACAAAAACTACTTTGAAGGCGACTTTCTCCAAGGATTTTCCAAGATTGTTGGCCAATTCACAAAACTCACACAAAATGGACTTCAAACAGAAGGTGAATGGGTAGATGGACTTTTGGAGGTGAGATTTATTTAAATTTGATGGGCATGACTGAAGAAGTATTGCTTAGGGAAGAATAAGGATTTCCCTTGAGGATGGAGGTATCAGGACCGTGCATTATCACAAGGGCAGAAGGCATGGCATCTCTTTGGACATTCACTATTCATGTACAGAACGACAAAAAATCGTTTCTCGTGTTACATTTTATCAAAATGATATACCTTTTGGTGTTGTATGGAAAAGGGAAATAGGAAATGGATTCACAGTGAGTGGCATACTTTTAACATATTTTGGTGCTATGAAGATGTACCCAAATCAAGATTTATTGAATTTGACTTTTTACAAAAAAAACAATTTGTCGAATAACATTTTTTCCCAAATTAATGATTCATCGTATGAAATCTTTTACCAAATTCATGATTCATCAAATCAAAAAATTACATTTTTTACCAAATTCATGATTTGTCGAATACCATTATCAATACATGTTTGTACCTTCCTATGTACCTGTGACCCGGTTTCATGCCCAAACTGCCAGGCCAAATCTATGCCAAATTTTGAACAGACCTCCACACCAACTCAGGGAAGGTTCTTAACACAAGTATGAACCCGGCAACCTTACCCCCTGACCCCCTGACCCCAGGGTACCCAAAACTCCAAAACCTAAACAGATCACTGAAGAACAACTTTGCTTTACATAAAATGCATTAAATTTTTCCCGGGCATCAACAAGAAAATTGTAACTAAAAAAGTGAAGTTTTAAATCTGACAGCTTAAAAAAGTGAAGTTTTCAAAAGATTCCTATAAAATTTAAATTAAATTTGAAAAATGAAATGAGCTTGAAATTTTCTGAATAAAAAAGTGTGATTCAATTAATATTGGATTTTTGATAAAAAATTAATATATTGATAATAGGTTTTTGTTAACTTTGTTCTTTTGATTTGATGAATCCTATTTCTGGTAAATTGTAAATTAGGTCAAGGGTTAATTTGAAGAATCCTGATTTGGTAAATTTTTATAGCACCCTAATTTTCATCCTTATGAATTCTTCCATATCCTAAGATAGGGAATGTCCATAACAAAAGTGAAGAATTCCAAGGCAGAGATATTGTCTTTGTGTATCCAGATTTTCAAATGGGAATTTTAGGTCGTTATGAGGATGGAAAATTTATACATGGAAAAATTTGCACAATACAAACTGTTGAAAAATGGTAAAACAATCTAAAATTTGAAAATTTATTTTAGTAAAGATGCTAAATTTTTAGGTATGGCAGCAACAAAATGTTTGAAATCAAGGCAAAAGAATGTTTCCAGTCTGTGATTAAAAGGGACATTTCAACACCCAAAGTGATTGGCAAACATCCAAATTTGCCTGATGCGTGGGAGGCTCAAGTAAACTGGCCTCTGGATTCCAAAAAACATTTGTCTGCCAAAATGAGTTGAATATATGAATGATTTTATTCCTAGCGCGTTGAAGTTCGACCCTCTGGAATTGAAAGTCCTGTAGCTGGTGAAGGTTTGTTTGCCAAGATCGACATACCGGAAGGGGACCTCGTTGCATTTTATAATGGGGTCAGGGTACCAGTCCGACCCTCATTGTCATCCTCTGATGAAATTGACTTTGATTATCGAATCAAATTGAATAGCGAAACAGACATTGATATCCCACTGGAATCCAGAAGGCTTCTTGACTACTCTGCTTCTTTAGCTCACAAAGCCAACCATTCTTTTAGCCCTAATTGCAGGTGAACTTTTATTACACAACTTTTTTTATTTCAAAATCTTAATAGTAAAAGAAGTTGGCTGAGAGGTTAGACTTAATGCTGTATTTTCAGCCCAAAACAGAAAAGTGCAATAACTCTAGCCAAACTAAGGTCTCTAATGGACTCAATCCTGTCCTGGCTTTCCCTTAAAAATTAATATATATAAAAGCCTTAACCGCGAAAACGTAACGCGGAAACGTAACGCGGAAAATGTAACGCCGCGATGACTCATCAACTTACGCCTTCAATAGCTCTTATAACTTTAAAGCTAGAAAAAAATTTATAAAATAACATTTTTAGTTAAGTGTTTAAACAATAAATGTTATTTTACAAACTTTTTTCTATTTTTGTTCAAACTTGAGATATTTGAAGAGAAAAATTGGAACGAAACGTTTTTCGATGCGAATTTGTTTTTTGAGCGCTCAAAAAATGTAAACAAACAGCTGAACGGAAAAAACTGAACCTAAGCAAAAAAAGTTAAAAAACTGAAGTGAATATTGTCAACTGAAATTATTTCCAGTGTTAAAAAAGGTTTTTTTCAACCAAATAAAAATGAAATGCTTTGTTTATATCCACCTCAAAGAATAAAATGAGTGGTTTATTTTCAAGTTTCAAATTATGACCTCCCCTCCTTGACCTCCTACAAATAAAAAAATCACTTTTTCAAATAGTATTTTTGATCTTACCTTCTATAAAGATGGTATTTTTTAGCTTAAGTTTGGTTTTAGATAAAATTGATCTCTTTAACTATATTGATAAGTTTGTGGTAAGAAAGGATGATCTA
>Ga0194133_10008984_pt1 | contig 11550 bp, 15 predicted proteins | sample TA2KigOf40mmetaG_FD_155448 | JGI IMG/M metagenome (GOLD analysis project Ga0194133, IMG submission 155448) | Freshwater microbial communities from Lake Tanganyika, Tanzania - TA2015055 Kigoma Offshore 40m | ecosystem: Environmental > Aquatic > Freshwater > Lake | place: Tanzania: Lake...
TTGGGCTTGGAACAAGTCCAAGCCACTTACACATTAAAACTCATCAGTTGTATTTGACGATGCAACATACTCAAAATTTACATTTTCCTGAAATGGATAAACCTTGAAGAACATCATTTTGTCTCATTTTAAATCTTCAAGGGTGTAAAACTATAATTATCATGTTTTTATAAAATGGATATATTGAACAATATCGAATGGTATTTTGGCGACATAAAAACAGCTATCAACCGCGACACCAGAAAACCCCTTAAAAAGAATGAACTTAACTCAATCGTTTTTGATAATTCTGTTAAGGAAAATGTAAAAATTTGTTTTCCATTGAATAACAATTTTTCTTTCACTGAAACAAGAGAATATTCACGACCCCAAACAGTGGAACAAATTTTAAAAATTGTAAGAAATTTTTATGTTGAACCATTGAAATCAGAAAATATGGAGAAAGCATTTGAAGATAATGAAGAATGGAAAGAATGTATTATTGAACAATATAATGGTAATGTTAATGATATAATAAATCTAGATGTTTTTAGTGTTATAAATGATTGTGCGCCAGATTTTTGTGGATTAAATTTTGATGAAGAAAGCGGTGAATATTTTGTTGGAATTGGTCCTGAATAATTCTAAAATTTTAGATTATGTTTTTCTCTTATAAACAAGATATGATTACTATGTAGTTTTTCGCGATGATACTCATAACCTAATTCGAATAATTTATTTTCAACGTCTTTTAAAGGTTTCGTTTCAACTATAATGATTGGCATATTTTTTTGTATCGTTTTAAGAGCACCTTCGATAACTTGTGTTTCATGTCCTTCAACATCCAATTGTATAATACTTATTGAATGTTTATCTTGATCTATGTAATCATCTAATTGTATGCTATTTACTTCCTCAATTGTGTCATAATTAGATGATGATTCTTGCGCATTTGATAAAATTCGAGAACTTCCTCCACAAGGAACATTATTTATTTTGGTAACCATCTTTTGTCCTTGGTTAATATTACTTAAACATAAATTTTCTAAAGTAATATTTTTTAAATTATTAATTTTTTTGTTTAATCCTGCATAAATATAATTTTCTAAGACTGGTTCAAATGCATACACTTTTGGAATATTACCAAAAGCTGGTAGAAAATCACCAATGTACGTCCCAGCTGTAACTATGCTAGAATTATTATGATTTTTGAGTATGAATTCAATTGTTTTAGGCTCATACACATCTCCTTTCTTTAATGCTTTTGTTACTGGTCTATTGTGTGATTGGGGTACAATATAGGTTCCATATTTGTTTTTACAAATAATATCAGTGGGCTTATGTTTTTGACAATTTTTCATCCTACTATTTATACTGCGGAGAAAAAAAACAATACAAAAATTAAAAAAATTGATAGTAATTTGTACAAAATAAATGATTAAAAAAGAGAAATGTCTATTTCCATGAATGCTTCTAAGCTTCAAATATCATCTCAAATAGATGAACCCATCAACGTACTTTTTAAAGTGTGTGATAAATTTGCAAAAAAATCATCCTTCAATTACTTTGCATTTGGAGGATGGATTCGTGATACTCTCCTTGGAGAAAAAACAAATGATCTTGACTTCTACATTTCAAGTGAAGATATTTGCAAGGAAGTTATTGGATTACTCGATATGACTGGTCGCATTTTTGGAAGTTTGAAAAAACAATATTTGTATGGTGGTGAGCATTTTTGCACCTATCGCTTCTCATTTGTCAAAAACAATGGAGAATCAATTCAAGTTGATATTGTCACTCAACAAGTTGATCCACACACAGTAGTTCCATTCAACAATTGCGATTTTACCTGCAATAACTTGATCCTACGAAGTGATGGAACAATTGGAACTCGTGTTAAAAGTCCAAGAGATAGCATCTCTAACTCTGAATGGACACTTTGTTGCATTCGAGATGCCATGCAAAAAAATCTTGTCTGGATGGTGGAAACACCAGTAAATCAAACATTTGAGAAAAAAATGGAGACTTCTTGGAAGATGGAAGAAAGGCTCAATAAGATGATGCTCAAGGGCTACCGCGATTCTCGCCTGTCTTTGACGTTTTTCAAAATCCTTAAGCCAAAAACACATCTCGATGTGAAAGAAGGATGTGAACCATCAAGCGAATGTGCAATTTGTCAAGATAAATTCAATGAACGTCTTCGCACTGTGAAGCTTGAATGTGATCACGATTTTCATTTCAATTGTATCAAAAAATGGAGATTGGATCAAGATAAAAATACTTGCCCTATTTGTAGAGCAAATATTAGGTATAAATTAGAGGGATTCTTTTTTGTACACAATTATAATTCTAAGGAAAATATGTAATTATTCCATCTATTGTCATCTTAATCAATCCTCCATCGAAATTAATACCAGTATCTCTCAAATCATTCTCTCTCAAATGAGTAATCCAAAAAACTGTGATGTTATTCATCTTGGCGAATCGATGTATGACTTTGAAGCTCTCAATTTGTAATTCAGGATCTTGACCATCCTCTGGTTCATCCAAAAAAATTATTTTTGCTCCAATGTTTAACGCTTTGAATAAAGTTCTTGCAAGAAAAAACCTTGTTTTTTCTCCTCCACTTAGCTTATCCTCAATGTATATTCCAAAAGGATCCATCGTCACATCACTGCTTCCAATGTTTGCTAGAATACTTTCAAATTTACTTCGAGGAATTAATAATTCAATCATCTCTCTAATGCGATCACTATCATTTGATCTAAAAACATCGTATATAGAAACATTTGTTAATTTTGTAGCAGCAGAATGTTGCAGGTGAACTACTATTTGTTCATTATATGCGCGAATATTAACACCATTGTCCAGGACGATTCCAGGAAGGTATCCTAAAAATGCATCCAAAAGTGTTGACTTTCCTGATCCAGATGGACCTTTAATGAGATAATGCTTACCTTGTTCCACCATTATTGTTTGATTACAAGAAACTGTATGAGCTCCTCTTGAAATATGGATAGAAGATATTCCAAAGATTTGAGGAATTTCTTGTCGAGGAATTATATCATCATATTTTAGATTTGCATCTTTGAACACTGAGAAATATTTATCATATTCGTTACAATAACGACGATAATGATTACCAAATTGAGATATATCCCTAACAGCACCGGATATTGATGAAATAACTACGTATTTCTCCGCAAAATTTCTATCATCATTCGAAGCATATGCGTATAAAAACATCAAAATATTGGTCATTAAATTAATAACATAATAGGCTACATTGAAGAGTGTATCAACTTGAATCCCATATTCAAATGGTGCTCCAATCGTTTGAAAATACTCGTCAGGTTTGCATTCCTTGTTTTGAAATTCAATTGAGCGAAATGTTAGTAAATCTTTTGTTCTATGGTATATTTTTTGTTGTTTCTCCATTTTCTCGGTTAATTTCTTTTGGATTGGTCGCAAAATAGCGAAGAATAAAATTACTAACAATAATATAGCAGTTAAATCCTGGAATCCTGGGCTCATAGATACCAAGATGAGAAAACAAGATAGCACGGAACCAAATGCTCCAACCACAGCTTGCAATCCCCATTCAATAAAACGATTTATTGCATTGGATGCATCTCTTAAATCTTGGTCCATAGTTTTGGAAGCCGAATATTTGTAAGTTGTTTGTTTTGATAGAAGGGAGTATCTAAAAACTTCCGTGTTTAAATTTTTGATCGCCATTTTAGTTCCAATCGATATCATAAAAATTGCTTTGATAATATCAAGCAAAGTTTGTGAGATACTTACTAGACAGAATGTAAATCGATAATCACCCAATCCTTTTATCATTTTAATATTCATAATGTTTAACACATATGGAAATACTAACATTGATAATCCAAAACAAATCATAAGTAATTTCTTCCAATATGGGAGCAGTCCAATCATAAGCAATGATTGCTTAGCTAGACTGTTTTTTGGTTCAGGGTAATGAGAGATTTGTATTCCAATTTGATTGTTGTCAATGTCATTATATTTGTTAGTATAGAAATAATTGGTGAACAGGTCGACGAGATGCTGGATCATAAAATTTTGTTTTGTTTTTTAAAGTTTAACAAATTTTTAAATCATTTTTTATAAATTAGTATTTCTTATAGAAAACTTTCTTATTTATAGAATCTATTTTTAGCTTCATCATTTTTTTTATAAATATAATATATAAATGGTTGAGTATAAGAAGAAGAGAATTCAACTACAAAATGGAGGTTCACGTAATTATTATTACAAGGAATTTAGCAATGGTAAAAAAGAACAAATTAGTAAAGAGGAATATTTGAACAAGAAAGGCGGTGACGAATTGAATAATCGTCTGGTTCATTTAGGGTTCATTGTTTCTGAGAGATATGGAAAACAATCGCACAATGAAGGATTAGCGAGAATTAAAAGCAAATTTAGAAATGAAAATGAGCTAAGAAAATTTTTAAATGAATACGAAGGATTACCCAATTATTCAAATGTTCCCAAAAATTTGAATGCTAGCGATAAACAAGCGATAGATTCGATGAGAAATAGTGGAAGATTGAGTAACAATAAAAATGTTGAAAATTTATTGCTTGAATTAACTCAAAAATATAAGTCCAAAAATAGCGAACGTTTAAGAATGTTTGGCAAGATGTCTAAGGTAGATTATTATGGAATGACGCTTTTTGACTACATAAATTCTGGGACGAATGCATAAAATAATTATAATTTATTTAATTTCATCTAAATTATAACAATAAAATTATAGATATTTATGATGTTCGATAAAAAATAATATTCTGAAATATTTTATAAAATTAAATGGTATTATTTCAACTTGTAATACAATGAATGAAATTTTACAAAATCTTCAAGTTTCATACCAACTCGTCTCTCTGTGTTATCTTTGAAAACAATAGTTATGTAATGAAGAGGGTTTATTTTATCATCGAAGAAAAAATAATCTTTTACTATTTTTACTTTATAGAAATTTATTTCAATATTTTCCATTATTTTTTATATAAATATCCAATTTTTTTTAATTATTGAATTATTGTTCTAACTATTATTTGCAAATTCATTTGTCTCTGTGAAAATAAATTTCAAAAATTTGCGTTCTCCTTGATTAACAGGCGTTACTTCATGTTCTATCCCTTTTGCCTTAACAATAATTATAGAGTTTGGTTTCGAGTGGATTCTTTTTTTACCTAAATTTGTTGTCGAATCAGTAGTATTACTTAGGGTGAGGACACATTCATATTGGGGTATTTTATATATCAATTCATCTGTGTGTTTTGACATATAACTTCCTTTGAAATATTTGCGATATTCCATTGGGTGATTGTTTGCCAAATATATTCTCTGATTATCTACAAGTTTTTTTATTTTATTTTCGTATTTTTTTATTAAATTTGCGATGATTGGAGAATTTAATTCTATATTTTTCCTCAAAACGAAATCCATTTTTTCATCACTTCTTTCTAATTGGTCATTGTATTTATCCAATTCACTAAGCAAAAAATTAAAATCATTTTTGTCTAAAATGTTCTCTTTGTAAACATACTCGAATTTTTTATTTTTATTGCAAATGTGAATGTAAATAATTATAATAATCGTGATGATGAGTGCAAAAATTAGTAAGAAATGCGAGTATTTTTTTATTATATTTAATGTTTTCATCAATAATTTATGAAATATTTTATTTCTAATTTATAAATATTATTTATTTGTTATTACATTCTAATAATTAGATATTTTTCTCTTTTTTCCTAACATATTACGAATACTCCGTAACTTATTTTTTATATATAATTTTCTCAATGATGTTGGCAAAGACTTTATATTTTGATTATCATATTCAAAATGTAATTCTTCTATAGAATTTGGTAAATAACAATGCCCATCAATAGGACAACAAATATCTTGTAAAAATCCATTACCAAATTTTAGGTATTTTAGATTTGTAAGTCTAGAAAGACCTAATATTGGTTGCTTAAAAGTGGAAATTGTTCTATTTTCTACATATTCTTCCCCAATTTTGAGATAAGTTATACTCAATGGAAGATTATTTATTGATTGGTTGAATAATAATCCAAAAGTTAAATGAGATATGCCATTTGGTAAATTATCAACAAATTGGTTGAATGACCTATAGAAAAATAATTCTCGAATTGAATTGGGTAAAAAATCAACAGGTTGGTTAAATTCCCATCCAAATTGTAGGTGGGTTATACTATTTGGTAAGTTATTCACAGGTTTATTAAATTCCCATCCAAATCTTAAATGTGTAATTCCATATGGGAGATTGTCAACGCATTGGTTAAAAGAATATCCCAACATTAAATGAGTAAGACTTTTTGGTAAGCAATCTTTATCAATTTGCTTGTTAAACCTGCTTATTGATATAGGACTATCTCCTGTGAAAGCAATGTGGGTAATATTATCAGGAATATTCGCCAATACTTGATTATATTTTAATCCAAACGTAATTTTTTTAACAGATGAAAGTATTTCAATGATATCATTTGAAAATGGTTCATCAAAATTGGAATCAAATATTATTTCGTCTTCTTGAATAGAGTACATTTAGCTTTTGAATCAACAAATATATCATAAATCAATTTTTTATTTGTACTCTAAAAAAATTGAATTAAAAAAAATTATTCTGATTATAAAATGGATAATATTATTCCTTCAACAAGTAGCTCCCTTGGACGCAAAACTACTGCTTTAGAGCAGACAATTCTTCAAATCAACTCTGCTGAACAAAAACTCCAGACTTTAATTCAAGAGGAGAAAAGCGTTCAAACATATGTGACAAAAGAAATTTAAGATAATGATATTGCAATGTTGGGTTTTTATTAACAATTCTTGAAACAATTAAAAATATAATCAATTATAATATTTATATTTTGGCTTTTTTTTTTCTAGCATTTTATTAAAAACATACAGCAATGATGCGGTTGAAACAAATCGTGGAATGAAAAGACTAGAATCATCGTTATTTTCTTTTTTAATTACTGATTCACTCAATGGTTTAACCTCAACAATTGGTTTAATAACTTTACTTTGTTTAATTTCTTTAGAAGGTTTATCCTCACTAGATGTTTTGTTCTTAATTGATGTTTTGTTCTTAATTGATTTTTTCTTATTATTTGCTGGTTTTTCATCATTTGATAAATTAGAATTATTATAATTTTCGTAAATTTGCTTTATAACAGCACCATTATTTATTACTAGATGGTCTTCATCTTTGCTAGGTAATATAACATGATAATATTTTATTATTTTCATACTCTCATCTTTTTTGAATTTATCTTTTCTTGGATCTATAAATTTATCCTTATACTTGATTAGATTATTGCCAAATAATAATAAATCATTGGGAGGATAATTATTAGAAATACTATTTTTAGGAATAATATAAGGATATGTGTTTTTCTTTCCTTTCACAATAAAACTATTTATTTCTAAGATTGGAACTTCTCTTTTATCATATGTTACAATTATGTCCCACTCTTTCATATTTTCAATTTCAATGTATCCAGTAGGTGTTAAGATAGTGGTTCCTTTTATTAAACAGGGTAAATCAGGATTGAGTGCGCAACTTTTTATGGAACTATTTGAATTTGATGTTACTTCTTTCTTTTTTACTGGTACAGCAGATTTTTCATCTGTTCCTAAATTTGAAAATATAGAAAATACCATGTTATAATTAAGAATATTAAATTATATTTTAGAGTTAGTACGTAAAAAAAATCTAGAATATATTATTATATGTTATCAACTAAGTATTTTCCTTGCGTAATAAACATCAAAAAAATCCCAATGAAATTGCAATGCTTTGAACCTAAAAATTCATTAGTTGAAGCAGAGAGTTCTCTTGATAAAATATTAGGAGAACCCATTGAAAGAAATAAATCTTATATATCAACTACGATACCTCTTTGCAGTCTATTTCCTGAATTTGTTAATACAAATAGAGCATTAAGAAAAGCTAAAAATAATTTAGTTGAATAATACTTATTTATTTTTTAATTCTTGAACATCTTTTTGTGTAAAGGTTCATTAAAATCATCTGTAAATTTAAGTTTATTATTGCGAATCTTATACATTTTTATGATAATATTATTGTTTTTTATTTCAATTTTTGTTTGTTAAACACAATTTGAAAATTCAGCAGTTAATCCGAAAAGAGTAATAATTATGCTAATTGAACTAAAAAATATTTTCCAATTTAAAACATAAATATATACACCAAATAAATATTTTTCTTCATTTAATGTTATTATCATTAAAATTTCTTTATTATTTAATTCTTTTTTATTAAATTCATCTAATTCTAATTCATTTTTTTTACAATAACATTCAGTATATTTTTGTAAAAAAGCATAATATATATTTTTGTAATTTTCATTTACTATAATACAAGGAATAATCAATAAGAATAAGTTTATTATATTGAATGTGAGCCAAGAAAAAACAGTTTCATTTTGAAATTCTTTGTTAACGCATCTTCTAAAAATAAAATTTTGAGTTATCACAAGAAGTGCAACTAATTGAAAAATATTTAATATAAGAGATAAGGAAACCCAATTTTTGAAATATTTTTTTAATAAATTCATTATATCATTTATTTCTTTAATGATTCTTAATATATCAATATTTTCAGATTCATTAATACATTTTTTGGTGTCTTTTAATTTTTTGACGAAAATTACACAAGAAATAATAAATGTTGGGAATATAGAAAAACGTGAAAATGATTGAAATATCAATGTGTATAAAAAAAATGGTTGATATGCATTTGAGTCTCTTAATGTTTTACCAATCCAAATTATATTCAATTCATAAAAAAACCTAGATTTTGCAAATCCATATAGAAATATAATCGAATTAATTATTCCTCCTGAAATAGATAAAATCAATAAAAAATATGAATATTCTTTTTTATATTTGAATTTATCGACCTTATCAGATATAATATTCAATCCCTCAAAACAATATGGGATAAATAAATAACAGATAATAGAAATCAATGTAAAAAATATGAATGAACTTTGCCAAGAAATATTACTTATATGTAAATTACTTAAACATATGATAAATTGAATAAAAACTGGTAAAATAAAAAATAAACGAATATATTTCCAATTTTTAAAATCAAAATTTAAATAAAATATATTATATATTTTTTTGAAAAAAAAATTATCTTCCTTCAATAATTCTATATCCATTTATTTTTATAACAATAATATTATTATTATAAATCAATTTTTAAGTTATTTTGAAATAAATATAATGAATAAGTGCCATGTTTTTTCCGATGCTGAAAAGCGCTTAAATCGCTTAAGATAAAAATGATGTTATATAAGCTCTTTTCTGTCACCGCTGTAAGTGGCTTGGACTTGTTCCAAGCCCAACCCATTAGGTATCTCAACGGGCTTTCAATAGAACACTAATCTAAAACAAGATTTTTTAGTAGAATATTTCTTGCTCCATTAATATCTCTATCAATGTTAAGACCATAACTATTATATTTATAAATGATAATTGGAAAATAAAAGCTAATTTCTAAGAAAATCATATTTTTATTTTTAAATAATCAATTTTTTCATCTTGATAGATTTATTATCACTATTTTCTTCAAATTTATTCTTATGTGTTTTAGAATTATTTTTACTTTTATTGAATGTATCTTTTATTAGCTCTAATTTATTCATAAGACTATATCCAAAATCCCAAGTAGATGGTGTTCTTGATATATATTTTGATTTAATGTATGGATTATTTACATAAAAATTTGTGAAATTTGTGTCGTCATTTAAATTATAAATAAAATTAGACGCACTAGCATAAATAAATCTACCATTGTATGATATGAATTTTGGAAAGGTATTCCTATCACTATTATCATCTACAATCTCAGATCCCAAACTACCTAAGTTAACCCAGTTTTTATTTACCTCTTTGAATGCTTGGTAAAAATCTAAACTATTAATGTTAATATTTTCCAGATTTAACGAATCAAGGGGAATATAGTTATTTGAATTTAGAAAAGGTTCATAATTAACTGTGTAATTTATTAATTCAAATATTCGATATCCTATATTATATTGTTTCCTAGAATTAGAATAATACCCGGAGTAGTAATTTAAATAATAATTATTATCACTTACTGCCAAGTTAGATCCTAAATAATACCCCTCACTTTTAGGAGACAAAGCTTCAATTATTTTTTTTGGAATATAACAAGCTAAAACATACGTGTTTCCTATAAATGTTTTATTACTATAATTTGACCTATTAAATGAATGTGCTAAATACCAATTCTTTCCATCTTTTGCAGTGTCTATCATAATATAATAATATAAAATAAACGCAGATAGTTTTTTACTTTTTTTTCATATTTTATTTTTTATTTTTTCATTGTGAATTCGTATTTTACTTTTGGAAAAAGGCATATTTTCGAAATCATCATCACTAGAATAAGCATTTTCATAAGGTAATTCTCTATAAGAATCGACTTCAAAATAAAAATTATAATTTATTCGTAATTTATAGATTGAGTTTCCCTTATTTTATCTATGTTTAATATTTTATCAACATTTTTGAAATATTTAAGGTTCTTTGGTAACTTTGTAACTTTATATGGATAATTCTTATATCGAATATTGATGGAAATAAGAGAATCCGGTAAATTATCAATAGGTAAAGGATAATCCCATAAAGATATTGTTCTAAGAGTATTAGGTAAATTATTCAATGATTGTGTGTACTTGTATCCTAGATTAAGATCAAGTAACCCAACTGGTAAGAAATCAAGTGGTTGATTGAATTCTCCAGACACTATAAGATGTTTTAAGCTAGAAGGTAAATTATCAAGTGGTTGGTTAAAATAATTACCAAAAGATAATCGTTCAATTCCCTCTGGTAATAAATCTACAGATTGGTTAAAAACGCTTAAAACGATTAGATGAAAAAAATCAGCTTAAAGAAAATATTATATACATTATTATAAATGGATAAATGCCTTTTGTTAAAGCTAAAGAAGCCGCCAGATACTTTGACGTTTCCTCTGCTACTATCAGAAAATATGCTAGAGAAAACAGTATCTACACAGAACAACTACCATCGGGAAGATATAGATATTGGATTGATTCTGACAAACCAAAGCCAGAAATCAATACTGATACAAAATATACAATCGCCTATGCTAGAGTATCATCTTATAAACAACGAAGAGACCTTACCAGACAAGTACAATATCTCAGAAAACAACGACCAGATGCCTCTATTCTCTCCGATATTGGATCTGGTATCAACAACAACAGAAAAAACTTTAAAGCCATTTTTCAATCTCTCATCCAAGGTGATATCAGAGAGGTTGTGGTTGCCCATAAAGACCGATTCTCAAGAATCGGATTTCCCTTTTTTAAATGGCTATTTAGCCTCTTCGGAGCAAAACTTACATCTTTGGAAACTAACAGATTCTCAAGAACAACAGGAAATGAAATGCTTGATGAAATCATGGAAATTATCACAGTCTTTACC
>Ga0194133_10008985_pt1 | contig 11550 bp, 12 predicted proteins | sample TA2KigOf40mmetaG_FD_155448 | JGI IMG/M metagenome (GOLD analysis project Ga0194133, IMG submission 155448) | Freshwater microbial communities from Lake Tanganyika, Tanzania - TA2015055 Kigoma Offshore 40m | ecosystem: Environmental > Aquatic > Freshwater > Lake | place: Tanzania: Lake...
TCCCGACTCCGAAAGACGCGGGACGACCAGCCTCTCCTGCGTTCCTTCTTCAAGACTTCGAAACTACCCCTGCAATCCGTAAGCCGCTTTTTCAAAGCTCAATAATGCCCGGAGTAGTATCACGACCGCGCCTTGGCCGCGATCACCTGCAGCAGTTCGTCCCAGCTCGTCACGAACGCCTTCGCGCCCTGCGCCTGGAGCCGGTCGCCCAGCGCGTCGACGTCGATGCCGGCGCGGCCGATCTCGAACAGCGTCCGCCCGGCACGGCCGCCGCCGGACGAGAGCACGCCGGCGAGCGTGCCGTGATCGGCGAAGGCCAGCAGCGTCGGCTCGGGCACGGTGTTGATCGTGTGAGGCGCGGCGAGGGCCCGCACGTAGAGGTGGTCGGAGAGCGTCGGATCCTTGGTTCCCGTGCTCGCCCAGAGGAGCCGCTGCGGGAGCGCTCCGTGGTTGGCGAGCCGCTGGCAGCGGTCGGATGCCAGCAGCGCCCGATAGGACTCGTAGCAGGATTCCCCCACCGCGATGCCGAGCGTGTTCTTGAGGGGCTCGGGCAGTTCGGCGGACGACGCCGTGTCCCAGCGGCTGATGAACAGCGAGGCGACGCTCGCCACCCGGGGCGGCAGCCCGGCATCGATGCGCCGCTCGATGCCCCGGAGGTAGGCCTCGGCCGCGGCGAGGTAGTGCGGCCGGCTGAAGAGCAGCGTGACGTTCACCGGAACGCCCGCGAAGATCGCCTCCTCGATCGCGGGCAGCCCGGCAGGCGTGCCCGGAATTTTGATGAACAGGTTGGGGCGGGCGGCCCGCGCGAACAGGTCGCGGGCCGCCGTGAGCGTGGCGGCCGCGTCGTAGGCCAGGTGCGGCGAGACCTCCAGCGACACCCAGCCGTCGAGGCCGCCCGTGCGGTCGAAGACCGGCCGGAAGATGTCGGCCGCCCGCACCAGGTCGTCGATCGCCAGGCCGAAGAACACCTGCTCGGCGGTCCCCCCCGCGCGGCTTCCGGCGGCGATCGCGGCGTCGTAGGCCGCGCTTCCCTTGATCGCGAGGTTGTAGATCGTGGGGTTGCTCGTCAGGCCGGTCACCGCTAGGTCGGCGACGTACCGGGCGAGCGTGCCGTCGTCGAGCATCGTCCTCGTGATGTTGTCGAGCCAGAGGCTCTGGCCGAGCGCGTGGAGGGCGGCGGTGGGCTGCATGTCAGGGCGCTTCCTTTCCGGTGACGAGATCGAGGATCGAGGAGCCGAAGTCGGCGAGCCGCTTCTCGCCGATGCCCTTGCAGCGGAGCAGGGCGGCGGGTGAATCGGGCCGCTCGCGGGCGATCGCCCGGAGGGCCTTGTCGTCGAGGATCGTCCACGCCGGCTTGCCGCGGGCCTCGGCGACACGCCGCCGCCAGCGGCGGAGGCGTTCGAACAGGTCGCGATCGACCCCCTGCCAGTCGTCGGTGTCGGCCTTCGAGGCCTTCGCCTTGCCGGCGCGGGGCGTTAGCAGGACCACCTCGCGCCCGCCGCGGAGCACCTCCCAGGAGCGGTCGTTGAGCGTGATCACGGGGCGATCGCCCGCCGTTCGCGAGAGGAGCTCCTGGTCGAGGAGTTGGTGCACGAGATTCTCGGCCGCCCGCTGGTCGACGGCGGGCAGGAGGCCGAACGTCGAGAGCCGGTCGTGGCCGTGGCGGACCACCGCGTCGGTCTTCGCCCCCCGGAGCACCTCGCAGACGTGCCGCACGCCGAACCGCTCCTGCACGCGGGCCACGCAGGAGAGGATCTTCTGGGCCGTGATGGTGGCGTCGGGCAGGCTGTCGGTCTCGCCGAGGCAGACGTCGCACGCCCCGCAGGCCGCCGGGGGATAGGGCTGGCCGAAGTATTCCGAGAGCGCCGCATGCCGGCAGCGGGCGGCCTGGGCGTAGCGGCGCATGGAGAGCAGGTGCTCCATCTGCGAGGCGATCAGCCGCTCCTGATCGGCAGGTTCGAGCTCCGACTCCGCCGCGCTCTTGCGCACGAGCGACTCCCAACTGAACACGTCGGCCGACGAGTAGAGCAGCACGCATTCGGCGGCGAGGCCGTCGCGTCCCGCCCGGCCGGTCTCCTGCTGGTAGGCCTCGAGGCTCTTGGGGAGCGAGGTGTGCAGGACGAGCCGCACGTCGGAGCGGTCGATGCCCATCCCGAAGGCGACGGTGGCCACCACCACGTCGATCGTCTCGCGGGTGAAGGCTTCCTGCGTGCGGTGCCGCTCGCGGGCGTCGAGCCCGGCGTGGTAGGGCCGGGCCAGGAGCCCCTCGGCGGCGAGCCGGGCGGCGACCCGCTCCGTCTCCTTCCGCGAGATGCAGTAGACGATCGAGGCTTCTCCCCGGTGTCGCCCGAGGATCGCCAGCGTCTGCGCCATCCGCTCCGTCCGGGGCACGACGCGGTAGACGAGGTTCGGCCGGTCGAACACGCCCACGAGCTCGACGGGATCGCGGAGATTGAGCTGCCGCGCGATGTCCGCGCGCACACGGGGCGTGGCCGTGGCGGTGAAGGCATGGATGCTCGCCGCCGGAAAGCGGTCGCGGAGCAGTTCCAGCTGCCGGTACTCGGGGCGGAAGTCGTGGCCCCAGTGGCTGATGCAGTGGGCCTCGTCGATCGCGAACCGGTTGACGCCCACGCGGGCCAGGAGGTCCAGCAGGCCGGTGTTGACCAGCCGCTCCGGTGCCGCGAACAGGAGCCTCAGGTCACCCGCCGCGAGCCGGTCACGGACGGCCTGCCGGTCGTCCTGCGACATGCCGCCATGGATCGCCGCGGCCGGGTAGCCGATCGCCTCGAGGGCGTCGACCTGATCCTTCATCAGCGCCACCAGCGGCGAGACCACCACGTCGGTCGCCCCGTCGACGAGCGGCGGGAGCTGGTAGCAGAGGCTCTTGCCGCCGCCGGTGGGCATTACGACGAGGGAATCCCGCCGGTCGAGCGCCGCGGCGATGGCCTCCGCCTGGAGCGGCCGCAGCCGGTCGAAGCCCCACCACCGCGAGAGCACCTCGGCGATCCGCAGGTCGACCGCGGGGGACTGGTCGCCAGTCGCATCGATCCCGGCCGATCCTGGCACGCCGCCGCTCCCTGACGTTCCGCCGATCCATCCAGACCGCCCAGGATACCACGGCCGCGGCGTGAGGCCGCCCCCGCGCGTCGAAACTCCCTTGCCGCCGGCGGCGGAGGCTGGGAGAGTTCGCGGCCCATGCCCCATCCCTGTTGCCCGTCTCCGACGAGGATCGCGAGGCGACGCCACGCCGGCGGGCCGCTCCTGATGGCGGTCGTCGCGGGCCTCGCGCTCGCTGCACCCGCGCGCGCCGCGGCTGCGGCGGGGGGCACCTTCCTGCCCACGAGCGACGTCACGGCCCTGTGGCGGCAGACGCTCGACACCGTCGTCGCGGACTGGCCGGTGACGCGCGTGGTCGAGCCCGACCCACTCGCCGTGCCTCCCCGCGCGGGACTCATCGAGTCGAGCTGGGTGGAGCCCGCCGGAGCGGATGGCTGGCCGCCACGCCGGCAGCGGGTGGTCGTGGAGGTGGTGCCCGACGCACATGGCGCCTGGATCGATGCCCTCGTGCAGACCCAATCGCTCTCGGGGGCCGCTGCCGGCGGGCAGGGCGTGGAGCTGGTGGGAGGCTGGCGGCAGGAGTCGGAGTCGACCGAGATGGAGACCCGCCTCGTCGCCGCCCTGGCCCCGACCAACGAGCCGATCGTGGCGCTGCCGCCACTGGATCACGAGGAGTTTCTCGCGCCGCCGGTGGAGCTCCCCTGGTCGCGAAGCAGGTGGCCGAGAGTCTCGCGGATCGGGCACAAGATCGCGGAGGACTACCGCAACTTCTACGCCTGCCCGAACCTCGTCTGCCTCTCGGCCGCGTTCGGCGCCGGGGCCCTGCTGGCCAATACGGGGTTCGACGACACCATGCAGACGGCCTGGATGAACGGCGTCGAGCCCACGGGGCTCGGCACGTTCTTCGCGGGATGCAAGGACATCGGCGAGGGGCGGTATGTCCTGCCGATCTTCGGCGTGGCGGCGGTCGCGGGGGCCGTGTTCGAGGGGAATCCGGTCGGGGACGTCGTCGGCGAATGGGGCTCGAGGTCGCTGCGGATGTTCGTGGTCGGCGGGCCGCCCGTCTACGTGCTCCAGCTGGCCACCGGAGCGGGCCGACCGTCGGAAGGCCGCGGCAGCGCCTGGCAGTTCTTTCATGACAACAACGGGGTCAGCGGGCACACCTTCGTGGGGGCGATCCCGTTCCTGGCGGCCGCCGACATGGTCGAGAGCCCGTTGCTCAAGGGCACGCTCTACGTCTGCTCCACCTTCGTCGGCTTCTCGCGGATGACCGACAACGCGCACTATCCCTCGCAGATCTTCCTCGGCTGGTATCTGGCCTGGGCCAGCTCGCGGGCGGTTTCCGCGACGGAGATGCACTTCGCGGGCATGGAGGTCCGGGTGGTGCCCTTGCCGATGGCCGATCTCGGCGGCGTGGCGGTCGAGGGCCGCTGGTGAGCCGCGGGGCGCGGCAGGATCAAGCGGCCGGGTTCGGGGGGCGCCGGATCACGCTGGCGATCGCGATGGCGGCGAACCCGCAGGCCGCCAGGGAGGGCTCGGGAACCGCGGTCCACGACACCGCGTAGTCCTGGGGGAACGCCACCGTGCCCCACACGTCCCCCACGGTCTCGTCGAAGGTGTTGGCTGGATACTCGACCCGGAGGCCGTACCGGCCCGACCGGGGCAGCGTGAACGCGAGGTGCTCGACGGTGTTGTACAGGCTCTCGGACCGGGCCACGAGCGTGGTGAACGCGTTGCTGCCGTCGACTTCCCAGACCGACACGTTCAGGTCGGCCTGGGCGACGTCGGCGTATTCGGTCGTGGTGAAGTCGAAGGAGCGGTTTCGGAGCCAGGCGAGGGACGTGGTCAGCGTGGTGCTCCCGGTGAGCACGTCGGCGATCACGTAGTCGTTGGTCGCGCCCCGCACGGCGTTGCCATAGTCCCACCCCAGCCGCGCGACCTGGCCCAGGCTGCCCGTGCCGGTGCCGACCACGTCGGTCTGGCCGCTGACCTGGAGGCCGAAGGTCGTGGCCAGGTCCATGCGGCCGGCACCGACGGCGTAGTCGAGCGACTGCGTGGTGCGGATGTAGGACGTGCCACCGACGACGACCGACTGCTGCCCGTTCGACCAGCCCGACGTCTTGTCGGCACCGGTGAGCAGCAGCGACTTGACCACCACGCTCTGGCGGGCGTCGGGGTTGGCCGAGAGCGCGGGCAGCGTCTTGGCCGCGCTGGCGACGAGCGCCGCCCCGCCGGCCACGAGGGGGGCGGCGAAACTGGTACCCTGGATGACGGAATACGCATCCGCCTGGGTCCCCTGGTTCGTCGAACTGGTGAGCGTCGGGTTGTTGCCCCCCGCCTGTCCCCCCCAGAACGCCGTGACGATCGACGTTCCGGGAGCCGCGATGTCGACCGCGGCCCGGACGCCGGCGACCGTCACCGTCGACCCTGTGGTGGTGACGTAGCCGAAGGCCTGTGGCGCGCGGCTGCTGAAGCTTGCGACCGAGTCGAAGGTGTTGGCGTTGCCGAGGGCCGCCACGGTGATCGCGTTGTAGTCGGCTCCGGGGGAGCCGACCGTGTTGGTCGCGGGGCCGCTGTTGCCGGCGCTGGCGACGTAGGTGGTCGCCGGATTCTGCCAGCAGTAGGCATCCATCACGATCGACAGGGGGTCGGTGCCGTCGGGATCGGTGAAGCCGTAGCTCGAGTTCACGACGTCGGCGACGCCGAAGGTCCGCTCGTAGGGAACCAGGAAGGACTCGACCGTCAGGTTGAAGCTCAACGCATAGGCCGGCGACACCCAGCTCGAGGCGATGGCGGCGGCCCGCAGATCGGTGCCGAAGGCGATGCCGTCCTGGTAGATGCCCCCGCCGACCGTCTGCCGGCCGCCGATCAGCATCGAGGCCCAGGTGGCATGCCGGTCGTACTTCGGGGCCACGGCCGATCCCTGCCAGGCGGTCGTGCCGGACACGAAGGTGGTGGTGCTGGTCACCACGTGCTGGAGAGTCTCGTGACCGTTCCAGAGGTAGCCGGCCTCCAGATTGGTGGTGACGGTGTTCTGGCCGGTGATCGGCGTGGAGTGGGCGTAGTAGGTGGTCGCGCCGAGAAAGTCGTTGAGATCGAACGTGTATCCGCCGACGCTCGTGGTCGCCGAGGCCGACGGGTCGAGCGTCTCGGGGGAGATGCCGAACACGGGCACGGGCCGCCATTCGGCTGCCGGCTGGTGCCAGAGGTCGGCGAAGCCCGATGCGGCTTCGCGGGTCAGCCCCGGATCGAGCCGGAAGGTGCCCTCGACGGGCGGGCGGGATGCAGCAGGGGCCACACCCGCCGCCAGGGTGGCCAGCATCACCGCGGCCATCGCGATCGCCGCAGGCGAACGTGCCCCTGATCGGCCGATCCCTCGAGAACGCCTCATTGCCGGGGGCCCGCGGACCAGCGTGCGCGGAATCGGGGCGCCGGCCGCGACCGCACCGGCCTGGCCCGCGAGGGAGTCGAGGAGCCCTCCGGTTTCCGCGATCGGGCCGCAGGGGTGCGGGAGGCGTCGAACTCGATCGCCCCGAAGTACGGGTCGGGAAACTGCCAGTCGTTCTGCGCCCTGGCCGGCGTGGCCGCTGCCAGGCATCCCACGACCACCGTGATGGCCACCAGCCGTGTCATGACGCGGCGCCTCCCCAAGACCATCGGACGGAACGATTCGATCCCGGTTGATCGATTCCGGTCTTCACGCGACTGCTCGCACGGCGTGCGGCCCTTGATGTCGTCAGCTCTTGTCTCTGGGTGTCTCTGGGGCCCGAGGACCGGCAAACCCTGGCGGGCTGGCGGGGAACACGCCGCTTCCCCACAAAAAGCCGCCGCGGGCGGGGCTTCGTGAGCCCCGCCCGCGGTGCGTTCGTCTCGTTCTTCCATCGCGTCACCGGGTCTTCCATCCCGGGGCCCTGATCGTCATCTTGAGCCGACGCCGGGCCAGGCGTCGGATGAAATCGTGATCAGCGTGGGTCAGATGGACGACGCTGCAGCGACGGCCTGCCGTGACCGCCGCAGCCGCAGCATGGTGGCGATGCGGCCGGCCTCAGCCGAGAAACCAGTTGCCAGAAAACATGAAAGAACAAACGAAACTGCGAACAGGAACGAAAGAAATCAGGACATCAGTCAGGAATCAGAAACGCTCACAGGATCAGGACAAGTTTGTGGCGATCGGCGTCAGCCGATCATGAGCACGGCGATGGCGATCACGGCGGCACCGATGCCGACCGGCAGGGTGACGAAGGGCTTGCGGCCGCCCCCGCCGAACTCGCGGGCCCGGTCCTCCGTCGGCATGCCGATCAGCCGCTCGAGATCCGCCAGGCTGATCGGCCTCGACAGGGTCTCGTCCGCTCCGGCCCCCACCGCGGCCTGGATGTCCAGGGCGTTTCGGCGGCCATCCGGGGAGTCCACGATCATGGCGACCGGCGAACCGCTCGCATCGCCCTGCAGGAGTTCCACGAGGTCGTGCCCCGACATGTCGTCGAGATCGGCCGCGACGAGCCACGCATCGACGTTGATTCGTCGGCTGAGCCGGATCGCCTCGGCGCCGCTGGAGCGGAGGTGCAGTTGGATACGCCCGCGGCGGGCGCTTGCCGCGAGGGCTGCATAGGAGTCGAACTTCGAGTCGACCACGACGACGCTCGGCAACTCGAGGGTGTCGGCGTCGTGTATCTGCAGGCGTGAAGCGGGGCTCATGTGGGACACTCCGAAAAGAAAGGCAATAAAAAAAGGGTTGTGAGGAAGATCGATGCGATCGCCAGGCCGGGGAATCAGACGGTGACCGCAGGCTCCGCGGGGGTCCGGGTGGCCCGGACCACGTCGAGCGTGATCGGGCGAACGAGGTAGCCGGCCACGCCGGAGGCCAGGGCCCGCTGCTCGTCCTCGAGCCGATACGAGTCGGACACGATGAAGATGCCGGCATGCCTGCCGTGACCCACGCGGTCGAGCGAGATGCTGGCACCTCCCAGCAGCGGATCGACGTCTCCTTGCAGCACGTGCGGGGAGAGCATGTCCAGCAGGTCGAAGCCCGACATGTCGGGCAGTTCGGCGGCGACGAGCCAGGCGTCGGCGCGGAACCGACGGGCCAGCCGCACGGCCGAACGGCCGTCGACGCAGAAGTGCAGGCCCACCTCGCCGGCCTGGGCGGCCTGGACGAAATCACCGTACCGATCGCAGGTGGCGTCGACGACGATGATCTCGTTGATGCCCATCGATCGCAGAGAACCTGCACCGTGGAAAGCGTTCATGGTGTGAACTTCGTGGTGGATCTCAAGGGAAACTGGTGAAAACGGGTAACGGAATGCGTGCTCAGCGGGCTGCAGGTCGCGACGCGGCCTGCAGCATCGGGAGGGACGGACGGGCACCGACGGACCGGGCGGACGTCGGGGCACTCACGGTCGAGTTGAGATCCATGTCGCTGACGAGCAGCGGCATGATCATCTTCGTGTTCGGGAACTGGTCGCCGAGAACGAGCGACTGGGAGCGATCGACCGCCGGCATCGAGAGCCGCGGCTGGATGTCGATCGAATAGGCGGCCGGCTTGAACTCCGTGTTCCGGACCTGCTCGGTCGAGAGCGGGTCGTGGTGGGAGCCGAGGGCCAGCCCGTCGACGATTCCGGCTCCGCCGAACTCATCCCCGCCCAGCCGCGTGTCGCCGGCGTGGACGCCGACGGTGGAGGCACCGACAACCGCGAAGGCAGCCCAGGTTCGGGCGAAGCGAAGCAGACGATTCACGAGCACACCTGATTGGATGGAGACGGATTGGATGGAGATGGAACGGATGACCGACGACCGAGCCCAGACGACACCCTCACCCCGCGACGACCAGCGCGATCGTGAGGACGGCCATCACGCTGCCGGCGACGAGCGACGAGAGCATGCGGACGGGACGCGAGTGCGGGTCGACGAACGGCGAGAGCATCACGAGACTCCTTCACTTTCGGGGAACGGGAACAACGGGCGAACTCAGAGCAGGGAGACGATCGACAGGAACACGGCAATCGGCAGGGCACACAGCAGGACATCGACCTGCGTGAGCGCCCACCACGGCGCCGGCCGCGATCGCCCACCAAGGGCGACCGAATGGTTCATGAGCGAACTCCTGACTGGGGAGATTCCCTTGCTGACGGGAACGATGGACGAACGCTGACCGGCGTCACACCATCGCGTCTCCGAGGAAAACACATGCACGCGGCGTGCCAAACCCCGGGGTCGAATCCCGAAAAAACCGCAAACCACCGTATCTCGGCCTGAAAAGCGGTTTTTCGCCGTTCCGAAGGGGTCGGGGTGAGAACGTGGGTGGGATCGGAGGGGTGGTGCGCTGGAGCGAATCGCTCCAGCGCCTGGTCGCTGGCGACCACCCAAGTGGAGCGATTCGCTCCACCCCCCCGGCTTCGGCCTACCCCGCCGGCCGGGTCGAGTGGTCGGTGAGCACGCTCCGCACCAGGGGCTCTGGCACGCCTTCCGCAAGGACCACGCTGCCGATCGACGTCGGCAGGACGAACCGCAGCCGGCCGCCGAGCGACTTCTTGTCGCGGGCCATGACCGTCAGCAGTTCGGCGACCGATCCCAGGCCGGCGGGGGCCGCGGTGGGCAGCCGCAACTGGCTGAGCAATCGCGTCTGGCGATCGACGATTTCTTCGGAAATCATGCCCTGCAGGCGTGCCAGGCGGGCGGCCTGACACATCCCGATCGCCACCGCTTCGCCATGCAGCAACTGCCCGTAGCCCGACAGAGTTTCGTAGGCGTGGGCGAAGGTGTGGCCGTAGTTCAGGGCGGCCCGCAGGCCGCTGGTCTCGAACTCGTCCTGGGAGACGACCTCGGCCTTGATGGCAGCGGACCGCTCGACGGCCTGGGTCACCGCCGAGGTTTCCCGGGCCACCAGGCGGCTCGCCTGGGCCTCCAGCCAGTTGAAAAAGCCGGCGTCGAGGATCATTCCATACTTCACGACCTCGGCCAGACCGCTGGTGAACTCCCGATCCGGCAGGGTTTCCAGGGTCGTGGTGTCGGCAAGCACGCCCCGGGGCTGCCAGAAGCAGCCCACCAGGTTTTTGGCCGCGGCCAGGTTGATGCCTGTCTTGCCGCCGATGGCGCTATCGACCTGGGCCACGAGGGTCGTGGGCACGTGCCAGACCGCCAGACCGCGGGCGAACGTTGCGGCCACGAATCCGGCCAAATCCCCCACCACGCCTCCGCCGACCCCCACGAGGTGCGTGTGGCGGTCCACGGCCAGTTCGGCCAGCTCATTCCAGAGCCTTTCGGCTGCGGCGACCGACTTCGAGCGTTCGCCGGCAGGCACCACCAAAAGGCTGGCCTCCACGCCGGCGGCCGACAGAGATGCGGTGACTCGGGCCGCATGGCTGGTCGCGACGGCCGCATCCGCCACCACCACGCTGCGTCGCCCGCCCGCCTCCGCGACGGCCGCCCCGATCCCGTCGGCAGCCCCGGGGCCGCAGAGGATGTCGTACGACCGGTCGGCGACCCCCGCTCCGCCCCCGCCGGCGAGATGAACCCGGATCCTGGTCACGGTCAACGGCCGCCGATCCGCTCGAGATCGGCCTCGGTCACGGTGATCACACGGGCAAAACCGGTGTGTTGCCGCACGTAGTCGAGGTCGACGGCCTCGCCCGGGCTGGCGTGCAGGAGGCCCTCGACCCGGGATTTGTCGGCCGCCGTCCAGTCTTCGAAGGCGGCGGGCCAGACCGTGTGGGTCTCGACGACGAGGGCTTCACGATAGGGGTCGAACGCGTTGGCCATGCGAAGGTTTCCGGATCGAACGACTGCCGGAGGTTTTCCACGCGGGGCCGCCCTGGACTGCCGCCTCTCCGGCGAGGGCGAGTATACAGTGACGTGGTTGCGCCGTCGCAGGGCAGCCGACGCCGCAGGAGGGTCATGGAAACGAAGCGTGCACCATCCGGCGGCGGCCCCACGGGCGCGGGTTCCCGAGTGGTCTTGGCGATGGTCGGGCTGGCGGCAACGCTCGCGGTGTTCGCCGTCTGGTTCCAGTGGCGGCAGACCCATCGCTGCCTCGCCTTCTACGGCCCCACGGTCGCCGAGGCGATCCGGAAGGCGCCCCGGGTGGAAGTCTGGGATCTGCAGCCCTCTGGCGACCGCGTCCGGGCGATGCGCACCCGCGACATCTCGACGGCTGCCGGGCTCGTCCACCTCCGGCATGGGCTCGTCGAAGACGCCAACTTCTCCTGGCGGCAGGAAGCCGCGGCTCCCTTGCCGCCCGCGGCGTGGGATCGGGGCCTCGCGTTTTTCGATGCCGAAGGCAGCACCCCGGCCGCTGTCTTGGCCATCGACGCCGAGGGCGAGGGCTGGCTGACGGTGGTGGGGCAGCCCGGGCGGATCGGACTCGGCAGGATTCGGCGGGGGCTGCACGCCTGGCTCGCCGGCCTCGATGCGGGCCAGCCCGCCGCGGCGCCCCGAGCGGGCTTTTAGCCTGGTTTTCGGGCTTTCCGGCGCGGGAGGCGGGACGTATCGTCTGGCCCC
>Ga0194133_10008987_pt1 | contig 11548 bp, 7 predicted proteins | sample TA2KigOf40mmetaG_FD_155448 | JGI IMG/M metagenome (GOLD analysis project Ga0194133, IMG submission 155448) | Freshwater microbial communities from Lake Tanganyika, Tanzania - TA2015055 Kigoma Offshore 40m | ecosystem: Environmental > Aquatic > Freshwater > Lake | place: Tanzania: Lake Tanganyika...
TACGACATCTGTTAGTAAAATCACAAAATGGTGTATCCCTTTTTCGTTCGGGATTTAACATTTTTGTTAATAGATCTCTCTATCTCCAGTTCTAAAAATATAAGAAAAACACAACTTGATTTCAGAATTTATTAATATAAGTAGTTGAGCCACCAAAAACCTACACTCCATTTTTTGTCAGATTTTTTACCTAAAGATCGAGGAGCAAAATCAAAAGCAGAAAAAATAAGGGTGTGAAAAAAAGTGGTCCTTCATCCTTCCAACTGTGATCCACATTAATTTTCGATGTCTTTTTTATACCTTCTAAAATGAAAAACATTTCTTTGTTGTTTAGACACATTTATATAAACATTCAATTGTCAATACCTGAGTAAATTGTAGTCAGTCACCACATTTGATGGCCTCATTAAGTTGGATGGTTCTCTGACCCCTTTCAGCAAGAAATATCTTACCACAGTCATATAACTGTAAGGATAATGGATTCAGTATTGAAACATTCATTTTGTTCTATTTTTGGTTATGAAATTACGTCCTTTCACGTTGAGGTTTCGGGGGTTTAGCAGTGACTGGAGGATCCATGAGGTAAATTCTCTTCGTCTTTAAAGAGTCAGGAAACGATTGAGGTAAAGCCTAAAATTTCGCCTGTTTATAAACTTTAATCTGTTGAAAATAAATCTAAGACAAAAAAAAGATACTTCTTCCAAGGAATCCAGACCCTCAAGATCACCTTCCAAATCCTTGGCCGAATCTAAAAAATTAAAATGAATTAAAAAAATTGTTGATATTTAAGAAGAATTTTTTTTCATATCATTTACCATCCCAAAGTAGCTCAGAATTAGAATATTCCAGCCAACTAAAAGTTAAGAAATTGAATTGATGATTGTGGAATGTAAATAATGACTTTACCAAATGGTCCAAATTATTGAAAGTGCCAGGAAAAACTTCATTGTTGATGGGTTATGGTCTAAAGTCTACTATGAATAGTAGCATGTGGTAAAAATAAGAGATATTCTGAAGAGAAAGTTAACCTTTCTAGGAGTAGAGCAAAAAAGGCAATGGAATATAATTCTCTGCCAAGTTGTGAAAGTGACAAAACCAGAGAAGATTTGCTCATTGATGCTTTTTATGTTCATCTAATCTGGAATTATGTAACATCATAAAAATATAATTTTTTCAGTTTATAACAATTGGAAAGGGCATATGCACAGCATCTGCTTTACATTTTGAAGCTTTATCACTTTTATTTTTTCCCCTTTTGAATTTCAACATACATTATGATTGATTTTCTGCAGTTTGGAGAAACATATTGATTATTGATTTGCTTATATGAAAATATCCACATTTCTTTTACAGGATTGTAGACACTCTATATATCCCTAATTTATGTAGAGATGTTTTTATGAGAACATTCTCTTACCCTGAGATTCGAGAGGTTTGACTTAATTCTGAGCTTTTATCTCAGCGTTAGAATAAAACAAGGAAGTAATACATAAAAATGCTTCATTATTACCTTACTTGACAATGATGGAAAGATCAAAAACAACAAGTGAAAAAGTAACAGAATTTGGAAAAGCACTCAAACAATGAACACATAGTATAGGTGAGTAATGGCAAAGGGTGATGGTGACTCATAACCAGTCTAAGAGAGGTCTTGCTTTTATACTTTCGTATTCAGGCATTCTGCATACTGGTTAGGATGAAAAGGTTGAAATTGAATTGCTTGGGAGTTGCCATAATTTTGCATAAAGTTAGGAGACCAAATATGGCTATTTTTTAGGAAGAGGCAGCTGTGGATAATAAATGATAGTTCTTGTCATTGGATCTGATAGGGGTTGAATAGATGATTAAATTTGATAAGGGTTTTTGGAAAGAAGTTTTTTAATGGAAAAAGTTCCCGTGTTGATAATTTTGAATTGTTTGTGACATCTACATTTATGAGGATCTGGGCCTCCTTCTGAAAAAGGTTCTACAGAATATGTTATCAAAATGGGATATGATTAGGTCTCTAAGGATCCATAATAACTATGTCTGAGTTATTTGTTTCCTGATTAATCAAGTAAGATCTCTATTGCTGATCTCTTTTACCAAGTGCATAAAAAGTATATACAATCAAACAACAAATCTGCTGGACTATAGCACAAGAGGTCGCCATGGCTGAGAGGTCATATAGGAACCTGACTGAGACCTAATATCTTAGGTTGCCGGTTCAATCCCCGGGCACCCATGCCAGCAATTTTTCAACTCTGGATTGCAAAAAAAAATCAACAAGGATCTCTCAGTCTGGGTAATAGTGATCTGCAGTGACCATAAACTTCTATGATGAGACTTTCATAAAGGTGTTGGTTGTGCATCAACATCGCCTGAGTCCATACTGCACAAGAATGTTATAATTATTGGGTCATTGGATTAATAGATTTCTCTCTATTTATGGAGAAGGCTCAGGTTTCAATTGAACCAGGACAGATAGGTAGCTGGAGCGATGCTACTCAAAAATGTCTGCCTAGATAGACTTGAGGCCCTCCTCTTTTCCTTCAGCCTTTCAAGTGTCTCATGTTTGGTAGATCTGATTGATGTGGATTCACAAATTGGCCAGATGATGGTGTATGTTCGTGATTGGTTGAAAGACATCTGATTGGCTAATCCAAGGTCTTGGCTCATTGTGCTGAGATCGGTTAGACTGGTCCTGACCTCAATTCTTTTGATTGGTAAAAGTCTTGATGCGTCTTCATTAAGGAGTGATCGTGCATTTTCTTGTCCATGTCTTGTCATCTGTTGACAGTCAAAATTTCCAAACAATTGATATACATAAAACCCTAATGTCTGTCCCGTCACGCAGGTGTGGAGGGGGCGTGGCGGCTGAAAAATGTGGAGAAAAAACAGTGGGAAAAGGCAAAAAACAGAAAAAATGGAAGCTAGAGGGGGCTTAATTGTTAAAACCATGGAAAAAGAGGGGAAGGGCTGGCATTAGCCCCTCTTAAACTGCTAGTCCTATTGATAAAAGCAAATACTCAATGAACCAATAGCATATCATTCATGGATTTTTATTCAACTGTCAAATTCTATTGAAAAATCCATTGGGGGGTACAGCCATAAAAAGAAAACTAGATGAAATGAAGCTCTGCTTATTTATTTATCATAAAAAGCCAAGGGGAAAAAGAAATAACGCAGTTTTCCATCATTTATCGATCCAGTTTCAGATTGAAAGCCCTCCAAGTTTCAAGAGATTCAAGATGAATGCATCAAGTGACTTTTTTGCTGAGCTGTTTGAAACTGATCCATTGAAAGTACTTTCTATCAGCATATCTCTTTTGCTCAACATTGTTCTGATCTTGGGTTTTTCTTCCATCATTTGGTATGACATCAAGAATCCGGACAGCAGGACAATCCTAAGTCTTTTGTTTTCATCAGTGAGCTTTGTTTCTCTTGAATACTTCCTTGTTGGACAATTGTTAGATACCAGCCGTTTTTTATTTGGACCTATGCCTTTTCAGCTCTGCCTCCTACATTCTATTTTCAAGAATGTCTTATCCTCTCAGGTTTTCCTTCTCTACAATGCAATATCAGTGTTCAGATACATTCTAGTGTTCTGGATCAAGAATCCAATGTTGTTCAAAGACTTTTTCTGGACTGTTTTTGTCAACATTTGGATTGTTATCTTTTCAATTGTTTGCCAATTGATTCAACATATTTTACCAAAATCTTATCCATTCTACATTTATTTGTGTTTGGGAGAGAATCCTGGCAGTGACAAGTCTTCACCAAATCACATCAGCATGACAGTGGTGTTGATGGGACTTATTTTTCAAGGACTCATTACTATTCGCATTTCAATTTTTAAAATGAAAGATTCTAGGATGTCAGAAAATCCATCTCTGTTTGACTTCACTGCTAATGCTCTTGTCACATTGGTTTTTATAATACCTGGCATTTTCCAATTCATCATGATAAAAAGTTCTCCTCAAGCTTTAAATAAGTTCCCCTTGAAACTTGTTGTTTATGGAATGCACATTCTAACTCCCACATTAATTGGCATGGTAACCTTATACATGTTTTTCAAGCTTCACAAAGATGTTGGAAATGCTGTAAAGAGAAAGTTTTTCAATCTAACTTGAGATTTTTGTGTTTGTGAATAAACATTAAATTATGTTTTAAAATGTTGAAAAAATGATCCTTTTTTTGTCTGGTTGCATCTGAATAAATCTAAAGCTTTAAAAAACTTTTTTTTCTCTCCTACCAAATCAATTTGAATAGCTTCAAATCTACAAGTAATTTTTCAAAATGCTAAGAATGGGGAGCTAAATTTTTAACTCCAGCCTGGATTTGTCTATGATGAAAGGCAAAATGAATCCTTTTTTTAAAGATATATGTAAACAGCACACACGGATCTCAGACTTTAGGTTTAAGTTATGGTAAAATATTATTACAATCACACAACCTTTTACCCACATCTGATTCCCGAGCGCCCCTGATCATCGCGCTCCTGTTTCACATGTCAATAAAAAGGCCTGCGTGCCTTAGATTTAGTACCTAGTCACTCTCAGTGTGCTTAGACATAAGTTATTCAGAGTAGATAACTAAGAGATATTCCTAAGGATAACCTTTTGTGTATATTACAATGTGTGTACATTAACCTTCAATAAAGTATTATGAGCATATTTTACACCTCATCTTTTATTTTAAAGCCAAAGCAGATCTAAGTCTCATAAGTATGGGCTAGTAACATAGTACTTCTCGTAGCTTACTTAAACCTGCCAATGGTCATAAGGGATTGCTCGGAATAGTAAGTCTACATCTATCAAAATTTTTACAAAGTATATATACACTAGCACGTTCAGGAGCGGCTAAGCCACCCCCCTTTTTTGCTGTTTGCCACTCCCCCCCTTCTGTTCCTGCCACCCCTCCGTGACAGGACAGACGTTAGGGTTTTATATATATTAATTAATAAATAGTGATATGAAACCTTATCGATTATTCACTGACTACCAAAATTATAAGTATGAATGGGATAGAAATATCTAAAAGACAGATCCCCTAGAAATTTGAAAACCAAATTAAGGTGAAGTATTGGAAAGCAAATTTATGTAAATAGACTTCACAATAGGAATGTTGAATCCTCTCCTTGAAAATCTAAGCAACAAAGATTCACTGTTCATAGCTCCTTTCCAAAGAAAGTTTTACTCTCATACCAAATCAGTTTGAATCAGTTCAAATCTACAAGAAATTTTTCAAAATGCTTAGAATGGGGAGCTAGATTTGTAGCTCCAGCCTGGATTTGTCTCTGGTGAAAGGGAAATAGAACTCTTATTTTAAAGATATATATTGATTTTTACCAAGTATATAGAGAGTTGTGAAACCTTATCGATTATTCACTGACTACCAAAACTGTTGCGGGATGAATGGGATGGAAATATCTAAAAGATTGATCCCCTAGAAATTTGAAAACCAAATTAAGCTGAAGTATTGGAAAGCAAATTTATGTAAATAGATTTCACGAGGAATGTGGGATTCTCTCCCTGAGAACCATTCTAACAAAGATTCGCTGTCGATAGCTCCTTTTCCAAAGAAGTACAACACACAAAGTATTGTAATTGCTTTTATGACCTTTCATACCTGCAAATCAAATAAAGCATCAATAGGAGGCAATGGAAAACTATTAGCCAGTAAGAAAACATGGAGGTTCAAAGGTTGATACTTGGAGTTGTTCGGAGGAGAACTTTTAACCAAAATCTTGGAACAGGATGTTGGACTGACTAAGATAATGAGAGAGAGTTTCGTGTTTGTAAAAAAAAGAGAGCTTTACATGACCTTAATTTTTGGAATGTGAAGGTGAGGGCTTTGGTTGTTGTGGCAACGAAGGTTTTACTTCACCTTATGGTTTTCTTTTAGTTATCTTTTTCACACCCAATGCTTTTTCCCATAAATTCTCATTTGTATTTTCCAAGAAGAGGTTAAAATCATCACAGTCCTTTGCAATGAAGACTCAAATCTCTTTATGTCTCTCACTCACTCATCTAAATAAGATGTCAGCACTTGATTATGCTATCCGCCTCAACACCAGTTGTCATAGAAACAGTAACCAAAACATTTCCAGTTACCTGTCTCACATTAACAGAAAGCTTAAATTAGATTGGTGTGGTGTTGAAACTTAACTCAGAGAGAAATTCTTCAGTTAGCCTCTAGTTTAAAATACTGGTATGGCTGGGATGGTTTTGCACCCAGGGGGGACCAACTGCCCTTCAATCCATTCAAAAATAAAAATCCTGGTTTTCCATCATAGACCAGCACATAGGGTGTTAGGGTAATAAACAGTTTTTCTGCTACTTTATTGTCAGCCTGAAATCTGATTCCAATGAAAAGTCTAAAATTGGGAATTTTAAACTTACTTGCATATTTCATTATCCGGGTCAGCAAATTGAGAATTTTTTAGGACTGAAAGTGCGTGTTGCAAATATTTTTCATTGAAGGCACACTGCAGCTGGGCTTGTTGATGAGACAACCCAGGGTCTAAGGTTGCCTTGAAGTGCTGTGGCTCGAACCCCCAGCCCACTGATTACCAGCCTGATGCCAAGACCACTCTCTTACGGTGACCCCTTCGCATTGCTCCGGTGGCTAGGAACATTTGTTGAGGCAACCCGGGGTCAAAGGTTGCCTGCAGGTATTGGGGCACGAAACCCCAACTAGTATGTGTCGGGTCAGCCATTTATGGTTTGAGTTTGAATTTGGAAAATTTCCCTTAAAACGTCAAATTTTTGAATTTTTTTCCCTTCAGGCCAAAAAAAATCTCTTTGGGTCATGTCGGGAAGTACCCGGGTTGAAGGTGGGTCAGGCTCTTATTTACTGCAGGTCAAAAGTAAGCTCGGGTCGGGTCAGGGCCCATCTCTAACCCCAACCCTCTGACCCCACTGGTATGGATCTGAATTGAAACCACAACAAATATATCTGGCTACATTTTACTTTTTGATGTTTATGTGTGTAAAGAAAGGCTTTTTCCCTTTTTTTCAACACTGCTGACCCACACTTTCAAATTTAATAATTTTGCATCATTCCAAATTGGTTTAATTTTAATCTTTCTCACAAAGCGTGAAAAAACTTTAAAAATTATTCTTTGTAAAATTCGCAGGTTAATATCAAAGCATCGTTGGTTCAGTGGTAGAATGCTCGCCTGCCACGCGGGCGGCCCGGGTTCGATTCCCGGACGATGCATTTCTTTTTTACTTATTTGAGAATTTCCTTAAAACTTTCTTTTCACCTAGAAATGACTCAAATTGAATTAATTGTAATTTTCAAACTTTAAAATTTTCATCACATAGAATTAAGAAAAAATGTAATAACTTTTATTTTTTCATGAAAAATAAAAAATTAATATATCAAACAAATTATATCAATGCTGGGTTTTCTTCAACCTAAAAGAAAGATGAAAAATTTGAAAAAAATAATTTTATCATGAGCAATATTTATACCTTTCATTGAATTTTTCTCTGGCCTCTTTAACAGCTTCATCCTCACATACCCTGACAACATTGGGTGACTGCAAAAACATGCAGTTTTTCATGCCACGTCGAACATTAATGAAATCCTGATGACCTGGAATGAATTTATAAAATAAACCTATAATTTTTGTAATAAAAAGTATTGTGATTCAAACCAGGTGTGATAATCAGCTCGTCAAGCAAAGTCATCCATTCGTTATACATTTTACGAGCTTCCTCCAAGCTATCCGAATCACACCTAAAAATGAAGACATGCATTGTTTTTTGTTGCTGAAAATGCAGAACCCTCTGCTAACAAAAGTCACAAAAAATTTGCAGCCATCAATTGAGTCATACTGAACAGCTTTTGTTTAGTGATGTTGTTTGTCAGAGACCTCTATCCCTAGCTTTTGTGTTAGGTGTAAAGAGGTACCCCTGAGGACCCCAAAACCTACACATCAGTTGCTTGAATCAGTTGTTCTTTTAAAACAGAACCCTTATCAAGGGCAGGGGGTGGGGGTCATATCTATATAAAACACCCAAAAAGATTTTGATACCATGCCATAGTAGTGTGTGCAACTCCGAGGTCCCCATGGCTCCACCTCACAGCAAAATTTCAAAAACTCCCTAAGTACGTCTTGTTGCATTTAGATGTGAAGTCTGTGTGCCAAATATAACCTCTCTAGCTTCAAAACTGTGGAAGTAGAAAGAGGTGACAGATGACACTCCCCACCCCAATACATGCATGTGGCAAAATTTTAGCCTAATAAAAAATCTAACTCTCCACTCGCTTTGCTCGCGAATGATAAAACAAAGCAATCAAAGACATTAAACTTTTTATTAAGATTTACCTGTTGATGACAAGTTGAATTTTCTTCTTGATACTTTCAATGTCTTTCTGCAGCTCTTTCCTGTTGCACCTCTTGTACTTGAAATAGGACCCTTGGAGTTTGAGGTAGTCTCTGGGTAACCTGCTGAAAGCTGGCCAGTCATTACTGCAAGCTGGACAGGTGCAGGTGAACCAATATGATGCCTTAAAATTCAAGGAATGATATTATTGTGTGTCTGGATATTCCAGAAAATAATTGCAAGTTGAACCTTGAGATACTTTTGCCTTTCAATCTTTTCCATGTTGTAGTAAACAGCTCCATAGGAATCATGCAACTCTTCACCAGCCTTAATCTTTCTGTCACTTATGGCAACAGCTTTTTTTCCAAAATATATTATGGTGAAGTTGGGGTCACAAGAATGATTGACATTAGCTATGGTTGGATAGATGCCACCTCCTAAGGGAGTGGTCTCAAGAAACTCTCCATGACTAAACAGTACTGACTTTTTCCAAATCCTGGAAATTATATTTTTATGTAAAAGAATCATGAGAAATTTGATGATTTCATCTTATTAAACCAAATAGTTATTGGTTGAAATTCCATTAGCAGATTGAGAATCCATCCTTAAATTAAGTATAAACTGATCTCCATTAGTCTACTTTGTGTCTCTTTACTAGCTGAGGGTACCTAGCTGGCATTGCCTGATTGTAATTTGAATCATAAAAATTGCATCAGTGATGATGTATTATCTACTCAGCATGGCCCAACTTCTAACTCTAAGGGCTAATACACACTACCCTATATTTGCCCATACCCTCCAGCACTTCCTTAGTTAACAGTACACTCCCTTACATCCATAGACATTACATCCATAGACTGTGCCTTCCTGCTTATGCTGCGTAGTAATTTTGGGTTTAGCAACAGCTGAATCTCTAAAGCTCAGGTGGGGTCAGCTGTTGGCAAACCAATACATAAACCTAAAATTGATTTTTATGATCATTTCGCTCTCTCTATATCCAATCTCTATGCTTACATCCCCTCCTAATGATTCTGCATTCATCACCCCAAACTTTCTCAATACTCAGCAACAGTACTATGTACACGACTTCAGTAATCTTTCATGATTCCTCCCGCATCTAACATTTCACACCTTGCACCTCTACCACCTTTTACTGGACACTGCACAATCCCATTATTGCTCATAGACTTACTTACCAACACTCCCATAAATCTCCACACACTCTCAATTTCCTCTTCTCACACGTTTCCTACAGTTCCATATGCAACACTACACTCCCACATACTATTTCATGTTCACCCACACCCTTCTGCACTCTGCACATACTCGCCCTAACTTTTCCCATATTATTTCTCACAGTTCCACTTACTCTGTCCGCAAACTCTTACACTTCTTAGGACATTATCACACTCCTCTGAACTTCTTTGTAGTCACCACCTTTTCCGAGCACTTCCAATCAATCCACGGTTCTGCACACCTAATTTTGCTTGTCCTCTCCCCCATTCTTCCCAGTACTCTACTACTCACTCTATAAACCATCCACTTCACTGACCATTAGCTGCATTGCAAAATTTCACTTTTAACTTCTTACCTTGTCTCACTATCTGGTGCAATCACCCTATTCTCAAAAATGCTCTCTATCATGTGCATGTTGAACTGGAAGCACTGAATAAAATGACCTATCATTTTCCCTGTAAAATATTTTCTCAGTTTTTGTTAGAATTTTGACAAAATGTAGCTCAAAATTCACCTATCAATATATCATCAGTACTGATCTCACTTTGAGAATCACTTTTAAAATACCCAACAGCTTTCAGACAAGCTAGCAGGATTCCTGCAAAGGTATATTTGGTAGTTAAGTCCAATCCATCTCGTAAATGTTCATGGGTAACCAGGTTGTAAAGGTTTTTGTAATCATCTGACCTGTGAGTAAATAACAACAACACTTATGTTAATTGAATTTAACAATTGTATCAAAATTAATTAATATATACTATCCCTGAGAACGTTTACAAACAAACCTTTTGCGTCCTCATAAGTAAAACGGCTTTGACCCAAGACTTAGAGGGTAGTCTTATGAAATGGAAGTCTTAAGCAAAATGCTGAAGATACTTTATTGAAAATAAAAGGATAAAAACTTACATACTAAACTTAAAACTACGGCTAAATTATCCTGTACAATCTTATGTCTAAGAATATAGTGAAAAATAATGAGTTGACATCTTTAGGCACGCAAGCCTATTCATCAAAATCAGACCACACAATCTAATGCCCAAGAATAGTGAAAAATATCAAGTTGACGTGGTTAGACATGCAAGTTTATTTATTGGACATGTGAAGCAGGAGCTCATTGATCAAGTGTCCTTGGGAATCGAATGTGGATAGATAGGTTGCGTGATAAAATATTAACTATCGATATCCTTATAGGCTATCTACATTAATATGACTAAAAATGAACCTGTAGATCTGACTGTGTCCTGACTCAACAGGTACTCCATGTTGTACATTATGTTCACTGAAAGAGCCCTTGGCCTCTTCCGCCCGAAAGAATTGAACACTTTTTTGAGTGAAAGCTCTCTAAACAAATAATATTCAAGTTTATCTTTGTTATAAGAACATTTGCCTGTCAGATTATAACATTGTGAAAAAAGTCAAAATCATTAGTTTTTCTTTTTAACAAGAAAGGTTCTCTGAAAAGAGACGGATTGTGCAACTCTGAGAGTGAAAGATGTAAAAATAAAGTATCTTGGTCATGATACTTTCTGATCAGGGAAAGAATCTTTCCTGAACTGCTTATTGATAGAATGAGAGGCCTTTAGTTCTAAGGGAGCGGATCAGGAAGTTTGCCTTTTGGGAAGGGATCATAAGAGTGCGCTGATGATAGCATCCCTACCAAAAATAAGACGTACACTGTATGCCAACTTTCAGGTGTATCCACCCGCTTTCAGGTGTATCCACCTTGTCTCGCCCCAGTTTACATGTGGCACACCGGAATACACATGCCAATGCTACAAATTTTGTCTAAAAATGCCATAAAACACATGTAAACACCTTAAAAACATAGTATACCCCATTAAAATGTGCTTACACAGCCTTATATTTGGCTGGGATCCATTGGTTAGGATCTTGGCGAACGAGCTTATTGTTAATGGAGTAATGTTATAACGGTCGGATTGAAAGAGGGGTTGAAAGAACTTTCTAGGGAAACATGGTCATTTTCATTAAAATAT
>Ga0194133_10008988_pt1 | contig 11547 bp, 12 predicted proteins | sample TA2KigOf40mmetaG_FD_155448 | JGI IMG/M metagenome (GOLD analysis project Ga0194133, IMG submission 155448) | Freshwater microbial communities from Lake Tanganyika, Tanzania - TA2015055 Kigoma Offshore 40m | ecosystem: Environmental > Aquatic > Freshwater > Lake | place: Tanzania: Lake...
TATTCCCGTGATTTTGGCGTACAAACAAGGCAATACGCATTTTGTTCCCGACAAAGTGGTCATTGGCGCCGATGAATCTCAGATTTTGGCCTTTTTCAACGAAATTGCATTGTCTCTTTGAGAAAAGAGCTTGGCTAACTAAGCCTTGCCAACTCAATCCAACAACCCTTTCAAGAAGAACGACGTGCGGTCTTGGAACGCGCAGTCTTGGAACGAGTACTACGTTTTTTGGTTTTTTTAAGATGCTTCTTTCGGTGCTTTTTATTTTTCCCTCCCGTTTGAACTGCGGCCTTTTCTTCACCTTCTTTTTCTCCTTCTCCTTCTTTCTTTAAACCAACTGCTTCCGCTAAATTGCCAAGTATTCCTCCCACACCTTCCCCTTCTTTCTTTGGCTCTTCTTCCGCTTCTTTCTTGGGTTCTTCCTCTTCTTTCTTGGGTTCTTCGGTCGACGACGACGACGACGACGACGACGATGTGACAGCATCTTGCACCAAATCACTCGTGATGGTTGCATACGCAATAATACCCGTCGTAACAGCAATCATTCCATACATCAAGAGAGGATATCCTCCAATCGGGAAACGTAATATATCCGATACATTGGTCATTTGTTTTCCTGTTTGTTTGTTTGTTTGTTTTTTTTTCCTGTTTGTTTTTTTCCTGTTTCTTTTTTTTTTTCCTTGTTTCTTTGTCTTAGACGATGACTTTTTTTTTGTTTGATTTTGGGGACTACAACCAAACACAAACACAAACACTAGTGATGGTAGCATACGCAAAAATACCCGTCGTAACAGCAATCATTCCACATATCAAGAGAGGATATCCTCCAATCGGGAAATCGGATACATTGGTCATTTGTTTTTCCTGTTTGTTTGTTGTTTTTTTTTCCTTGTTTCTTTGTCTTAGACGATGATTTTTTTTTGTTTGATTTTGCGGACTACAACCAAATCAAACACAAATACAAATACAAATACAAACACAAACACAAACACAAAAAAAGAAATATAAAGATGTTATGTTTTGTATGATGATAACATTCAAACCCCCAAAAAAAACACTAGCAAGTTTATAATTACTTAAAAAATGACAGAAGCGATTGAAAACACCGAAGACACCAAAGTCACTATGATGGCCTCGATGTATGATCCACGCAATGAATGGATGCAACGTGCCGAGACGACCCTCAATACACGCGAATTCAATCGTGCCCGAAGCCGCGATTCCGGATTCGTGTATCGCGCCGTCCAAATCAAGAAAAACGATTTCATTCGTGTACGTGTCCATTATTTTGCCACACACAATCAACCGGGCAAATTAATTCGACATGCCACGACGGGGGTCCATTACAATTTCCGTGTGGGCAGTGTCGATGAATTGTTTTTCTATGGTGTATTGTTATCGACGGGCGAATCCCATTATCGCGGTCAACCCATTTTGTTGTTTTATGACAATCCCGAAGAATACGAGAAACACATGCACGTCCGGTTACCCGTGGAGTTGAAAGAAGCATGGCATGCTCGTTTGGACAAATTCTTGCTAGCGAAGAGGAAAAGTACGGAATCCAATTCGTTAAAGACGATTGATTTTCCCCTGAATATCGCCGTCGTCGACAAGGGGGAGAGGCAGCCAGTGAGTGCAGAGAAGCAGTCCATGACAACTTCTGCTTCTTCCGCATTTCATGTCCCAAAAAGAAACCATTCCTCGAAGACTGTTGTAAAAAAGACACGTGAACCGGTTGTTTAACCTCTATTCATCTGGACTGATACCTACGGTTAGAGGCAATCCGTGAAAAACATATACAAAAAATAACAACATATTATTTTTTTTTCTGTAAATATTTTTTAATCATCATATCATACAAAAAAAAATAATATTCATTTATTCATTCATTTATTCATTATAAAAAGAAATATTTTGTTTTCAAAAAGCAAAAAAAAATGAATTTAAGAATGGCAACCATTTTGGTTTTCATTTTGGTGATTCTTTTTGTTGTGATTTTTAAATTTTCTACGTCTTTACCATCATCGTCATCGTCACCGTCGTCCATTCAAAAAAAAACACCCATCACAAATAACATCATCATCAATAACAACATCAATGACAATCAACCCATTCCCTACAACATATTCCAAACATGGCACAACACAGACAATCTGCCCCCCAATATGCAAGCTTGCGTCGACCTCGTCAAAAAATCCAATCCCGAATTCCAACATTTCTTGTTCGACGACGAAGATTGTCGCCAATTCATTGCCCAACATTTCGACGCGGATGTGGTGGATGCCTATGAATGTTTGAATCCCGGAGCCTACAAAGCCGATTTGTGGCGATATTGTGTCTTGTATATAAAAGGCGGCGTCTACATGGACATCAAATTGTGTCCCATCCGCGGTTTCCCATTGAAACAACTCATGCACAAAGAACATTTCGTGTTGGATCGTCCCCTTCCCCTGCCATCACCATCGGATCCTACGAAGGCGGATTTGGAGTTGATCAATGGACGAAACGAAGACACCACGGGATACAGTGGTTACTTGGAACGTTTGGCTGCTCTCCGGCAAAAATATAATCGAATGGGTGCGTCGTTCTGGAAAAACGAAGACGATCACTTCGGGTTATACAATGCCTTTATGATTTGCCGGGCGGGCAACCCCCTCTTGTTGGATTGCATACAAAGCATCGTTCGAAATGTACGAAACCGGTTTTATGGTCACAATTCTTTGTATCCCACGGGTCCGGGATTGTTGGGCGAATTGTATTTCCGCGGGGATCTCTCCCAAATCGAAAACATTGACATCTTTCACAGTGTCTACAATTCGGATTTGGTGCATCGTGAATACGGCGCCATTTTTACGCCCTATCCCGAATACCGCCAAGAACAAAAATGGCATTCCAATGGCACACCACATTATAGTACTTGTTGGAAACGACGTACAGTGTACAAATCGTCGGCGGCGTCGTCGGCGGCGTCGTCATCAGCCCACGAATTTTTGAAAATCACAACCTCCCTATCTTCTTTCTTTTCTTCTCTGTTTGGATGAAAAAAAAAATATCCAATTTGGTATAAACATTATTTATTATTTGTTCCTTTCATTTTTTTTGGATTTTCCTGTGACAAAATTCATTTTTGTTTGAAAAAAAAAACAATATGCATCCCATACTACTTATTTTGATTGTCTTGATATTTGTGGTCTTCGGATACTTGTATTATGCGAGCAATCCACAAACACTCCTCAATTTAGCCAAACTGAATGATGGTACCACCAATACCATCGACAAAACCAAAGTCGATATGCCCGGATCCTCTCGTTATTATTATGAAGGTTGGTTCAACATCGACAACAATTTCCCCGTCGACAAAAACAATGTCTTATTTTCCCGTGGAAAGAGAGATGGATCCACAAACGTGGATACGGCTCTCGTATTAAAAGGATCCAAATTGACTTTGTATGCCAATAAAGGAACGATTGATGGACGTGGTGTGTATACAGCCCCAATATCTCCACCAGCCGATTCCGGATACTTCTCGGTGGATGTCACCCCGGCCTTCCCCTTCCAAAAATGGGTGTACATTGTCGTCCACGTCGATGGTGGCAACGTCGATATTTATTTAGATGGCCGTTTGATTAGCAACCACAAAGACCAACCCATCAAATATAACGAAGCCAGTGCCGATTTGATTGTGGGTAATGCCAATACGGAAGGTCGTGTCATTTTATTCAATCGTGTCGTCGACAATATCACGCCCCAGGAAGTCTGGAACAATTATTTGTATACTTCGGCACAGGGTGTGCCCGGATCGTCGTACAAGATTAACGTCGACATTCTCAAAAACAATGCCGTGTCCAAGAGTGTATCTCTCACCACATAAAAACAAAATCATTACTTGACTGGACTGACGGATTTGCCATTTTTTTGTTGACAATTGAACAAAAAAAACATAACAGTTGTGTAAACATTCAAAACGATATTTATTTTTTTTTCTCGTTCATTTCTAATTCATTCTCTCTTTTTTTTATTAAAAAAAAAATAAAACCAAACCAAAACCAACTTTAAAAAAAAATGGATACATTTGTTGTTGTTGTATGCGTACTGCTTGTTGTCGCCATTTATTTCTTGTATCAATATTTTGTCAATGCCCCTCTCGTTTCGGAGATTCGCTCGTTAAAAAATCAGAAATCCATCAATGCGGACGATCTTGACAATCCTGCCGCCAAGAAATTTAGCTATCAATTTTGGCTCTATTTAAATTCTAGTTCCGCAACGACTGGTACAGTTTTGGAACGATCCGGAATGAAAGTTACCATTGAGGGGACAAATTTAAGCGTTGTTCGTGCAGATACAGATGATAATGCAAACAATGACGTAACCCAAACCATCTTAGTGACATCCGCTTTCCCCGTCCAAAAATGGACGGCGATCACCATCAATTATTTCGACACAACGAAAATCATGGAAGTCTTCGTCAACGGCAAGTTGGTGCATACCGTGAAAATGAACAAAGAAGTCACGGTGAGTAATAGTGCCGCCCTCGTCATTGGCGACAATGCCACGGACGCTTTCATCACCCAAGTCATTCGCAAACCAGAGACCTTGGATGTCGACACGGTGTGGAAGAATTACTTGAAGGGCAACGGTCAATCGAATTTGGCGAGTCTCTTCATGAATTATGACATGGCCCTCTCCATCTCCAAAGATGATGTCTTACAACGTCGTTACCAATTGTTAGGATCCAATTAAAGTCTTTGTATCGATCGATTGTTTGTACTCTGATTCCTTTGTTTTTTTTTTTTACTTTTTCACAATTTTTGCCAATCCAATAAAACTAGTTGTTTCATTATAAAAACACACAGAAAAAAAAAATATACATATTTTCCAACTATTTTTATTTTTATTTTTATTGTCCCGCCTCTCGTACAACATTTTTTTTTAGTAATACAAAATGTCCTCCACTGATTCCGCTGCTCCAGCGGCACCTGCTGGTGCTACTGCTTCCTCGGGAATATCCCTCCCCACCATCGATTCCTTGACCCAAGGCATTTCCGGTGCTGCCGATTCCGTGAAAGATTCCGTCAATTCTGCCGTGGGGGAATTCTCCTCGGGAAGTACCATGAACGCCGGCCAAGAATTTTTAGAGAGCAATGGTCTCTTGGCCAAAGTCGTTTTCGTTCTCTTGGTTTTGTGTGTTTTCATGGTGGCTCTCAATTTAGGCATGTGGCTCATTCGCAAACTCATGACGCCCACACGCAGTCCCTACCTCGTGGATGGTCTCATCAATGGCGCCCAAGAAAGCGTCGTTCAACAGGATCCCGCCAACAAAGATTCGCTTGTCGTCTATCGTTCCAACAACGAAAATGGTGGCATGGAATTCACGTGGTCCGTTTGGATCCAAATTATGGCGATGCCTACCACCACCGGTGCCGGTTCCACCAAATACAAAATGATCTTCGTGAAGGGCACCGCCAATGATTCGAGTTCGTATGACAGTACAGGTATAGTCACCGTCAACAATGGCCCGGGATTGTATGTCACCCAAGATGGTGACAACGCAAGTGCGACTCCCACCACATGTGCCCTCCATTTCGTTATGGACGTGGTGTCTCCCAATTCCACCTCGGGGGTGGGACAAACCCAACCCATCACGTTGGACACGCCGAATTTCCCGATTGGCAAATGGACACATGTGGCCTACCGTCTCCAAAACAAAATGTTGGATTGTTATGTGAATGGCACCGTCACAGCCCACAAATCCTTTGATGATTACATTCCCAAACAAAACTACGACAATGTCTATTTGTGTGGAAATGGTGGATTCCCGGGCAATCTCTCGAATCTCCGGTATTATGATCATGCCCTGTCAGTCGCCGAAATCAACACCATCGTCTATTTTGGACCCAATTTGAAGTCCGCCAACAATGCCAATAATTCTTCCACCGATTTCTTGAGTCAATCGTGGTATCAAAGGTATGAATAATTTTTTTTGTTTTTTGTTGTTGTTGTTGTTTCAACAAATCGAAACACACACACACACACACATCCAATAGTTTGGTTTGATTTGGGTTTGGGTTTGCATACATTTCGAACACCCAAAAATCAAAACCCCAAATAAAAAAAAATCAAAATAAAAATAAAAATAAATCATTCGCTCTCTTATTTTGTTTTATTTTGATTGATTGATCCATGTCATCATCTACCGCCAACATCGATTATGCTCTCTTGGTATTTTGCATCAATCGCAAACTCATACAACTTTTCAATCTACCCCCCCCACGTACCGAAATCATCAGTCCCTATGGTGGCCAATACACCCAAAATGATTTGAATATGCGCCGCAAAGCCGAAATCCTCAAATACGCCGGCAATCAATCCTCCACCAAAACCAATGCACTCACCAAACGAGAAAAATTCGCGTTGCTTGCCCGTGGAAATAGTGCCCGGGCCTATCCGTCCACGATAAACGTGGATGCCGCCTGTGCACAAAATCTCGCACAAATCCAATATACACCCTCGTATTATTCGGATGTACCCGGCCCAACCACCTTGTTGTATGAAGATGCCAGTGTCCCTCTCTACATGTTTGCCACCAACGAGAGAAATTATGGTATTTTGGAAACCAGTGACACCGGCGAATTCCAAAACGTGGGTGTGCCCAACATCGAATATTTGCCAACGACGCCCGTCGCCGAATCTCTCTTGCTCACGCAAATTGTACGGCCTTTCGTCAACAATCCCTACTATTCGTTTCAATTGCTGTGTCCCATCGGGATTCATATTGAGGGCACGGCGTCCTCACCCCCCGCCGCTCTGTCATTCACGCTCTCGAATCCTCGCATTCACATATATTCGGGAGGGTCACTCGTCAATTCGTATTCATTTTATTTCGAAACAACTCTGTCAACCACCAAAACCATCAAAGTGCAACCCAACGCGTTGGGTTACTTTGAATATCTTTCTTTCTTCGATAACATCGCCACCACGGGTATTCCCTTGTTGACATCGTCGGGCACCGTCTACCAATGGTATTTTTCGGTGGAATTCACATCCACGGCGCCTCAAGGTACCGCCGGCGTCACGGCTCTCATCAATATGACGGATGCGGCCACCAATAAAATCAAAGACAATTGTTCTGTGGTAGAGCCGACAAATATCCCCTTGAGCAATTTAACGTTGTTGTACCAATAAAGTAGCCTCTATTCTCCAAAGAAAAACAAATAAAAATTTATCAACTGATAGCAAAACAATGTATATAACAAGAACCATCCATCATAATTTAATTAGTCCAGGTGAAAAAAAAAAGCTTAACGACAAAAATAACAAAAAAAAATGGAAATCATAACAGAAACCCACCAAGAAGTCGAGGAGAAGAAGAAAAATGATGAAGAGGATCAACAAATTCCCACCACAAAAAAACAAAAGATGAACGAACCATTATTTGAAGTGAAGCGATGGTATGAATTGACGAACCATCCCAAATTATTTCAACACACATATTGGGGTGCTTTTGAAAATGGTTATATAAAAGATGGAGTTATGGTACCAAATCATCCTGGTGACAATATTATTGAAAACAGAAACAAATTTGTAGTCGATTATAAAATTATAAAAAAGGATGGATGGCCCACCAAATTGAAAAATATGTTGTATTGGACAGCCTGTCGCGTGGACGGCGTGATTGGTATATTTGATCACGTGGAATTTTATACGGCCGAAGAGTCATATGTGTGCGTATTATCTCCCTATAGAGACTATCCCGAACAATACGGATTCAAGCGCATTTATCCATTGTATTTGAATTCCGCAACCACTTATGTATTTGAAATTTTTCATAAACCTTTAACAGGACCAGGAATGCGTATGTTTTACTAACATTACTATTTTGTTTTTCTTTTTTTTTCTTTATAGAAATTATTATAATTATAATTTGTTCTTATGTACACCTCACCCAACCAAAAAAATCAAGAGGATTGGTCATGTCCTTTTTTCTCCCACTCATACCAAGCAAAACAAAAATGATATAAAGAAGATAATAAAGTCACTTATGTTTCTTTATATCAATCATTATTTAATTATTATAATTTGTTGGAAAAGCAAACCATGGCATCATTATTATTGACTGCCGAAGAAGCGATGATGGCAAGAAAACAAGAAGTCAATGAGCGCATTGTGGAATTATTGTGGGAAAATGATTACAATGATGATCCCCAAATCTTTTTGCGATCGCACAATGAAATGATGGAATTGTTATCCTATGAGCATCTCGATTTATTGGATGTGATGGATCATGACGACGAGGAGAACATCTTGCAAATGTCCGATCGCAAGTCTTTGTTGGTCATTGTCATTACCTATTTGATGATTATGTGGGATAGTTGTCGATTGCACGGCGACATCAACTTCAATTTTTATCCTCGCGATTTTTCTGATGTTGAATTGGAGGAACAGATCACGCCTCTTCGCCAACAATGTGTTGCCTTGGGTGCCCTCCTTGTCGAGAAAATGCAGCGCATTCCGTCTAACTCGGTAGACATGCTGCGTGTGGAGGAAGGCAATGTGCATTTGTCCACACATGGCAATCCTTTGATTCAATTTGTTCTTTCCACGTTGACCTATCTTCCTGGCGTGCATTTGATCTTGGACGAATTGGCCCGTATTGCCCAAGACTTTGATCTCTTCATGATGATGAACTCGGAGGAAGATGATGGGGACATGACATTGATGCATGTGGCGTTTCAAACGGGCGGATGCGAGGAAAATTTGATGCATGTGGCGTTTCAAACGGGCGGATGCGAGGAGAATTATGGTGTGGCGTGGATTATGGGGAGAATGGAGGAGTTGATACAAATGAGACGAGACGTGATGAATGTCTTGCGAGTCCATCATCATATTGTGGATTTCACGGTGGCAAGTCCTCTTTCCGCTTCGCTTATCGAAGGGGAGGGGCAGCCCGTGGCGGGTAATAATTTGTTTTTTTTGGGAAATGAATTTTGGACGCGAGAATTAGTGACGTATATGCAGCCCCCTGTTGTTGTCGATTCACAAGACTGGATAGCTTTTTTACAAAAGGAAACTAGTTTTTCGCGCAACACGGTGTTGAATTTGGCGATTACAAACAATTTCTCCATGGATATTTTAAACAAATTGTTGGATTGGGGAGCCAAATTAGGAAGCAATACATATGATCCATTGATTCGGTATCTCGACCAGACTGCCGTTCATCTTTTCAACGAGGAAAAGATCGTGGCCGTCAAAGCTTGGATTGACGCGCATCTTCACGAAATTATTACTACTGCTGCTGCTGCTGCTGCTTGATACTGCTGCTTGATGCTCCTTGATGCTGCACCTTGATCCACGATATATATATATATTTTTCTTCTTCTTATTTTCATTTTATTTTATATATTCTGTATTATATATATTCTATATTTTATATACAATAAATACATTTTTTAATTAATCTTTTTTAAAAAAGAAAAACAAAACAAAACAAAACAAAACAAAACAATGGACAAAGAAGAAGAAGATATAATAAAACAAAAACTTATGCATGGATTTCATCATGTATTGAACACCAATTTCGATAACAATATACGAATGCAACATACGAAGGAAGGCAAAATAACGTATGACTTTTTCGTGCAAGGAATGAAATGTTTTCGATTGAAAGCGGAAATATTCGATGTGGCAGAAACAGAGAATTTGTTGGTCATGAACGTCGGCGTCGAATCCATCCGTTTCGCCGACGACGAACAATCTTGTACTATTTCGGGAACTACTCTTTTGCTTCACATTGCCCAATCCTTGCGCGATTTCCACGGATTGGTACAAGCATTTAACCAAACACACACCGGCACCAAAATCTTTGTGAATGCCTACGTTATGGATGGAGCCACCGTGCAAACCAAATGCCAAACGTCGCGGTCCGGGGATTCGTCCATTTTTTTGGCCATTTCCAGCATTTTAAAATATGGAATGACGTGGTACAATCGGTATGGCTTTCATGGTAGTGCGTTTTTGTTGTCCGAAGAAATAAAAACCAACGATGCCTTCTTAAACCAACGCCTCGCCGACGACATGGCATCCCGTCATTCCGCCGGCCTCATGCAATTTCTATTTCGAAACCAAGCGTTTTTCTCCCAAGACCGCGTTATTTTCTCTCGGGATCTCACCTACCGTTCGCTCGGTAATCATTTAATATTCAATGTGTTGAACAAAGAAAATTGCGATCCCATGTACTTCCAATTGTATTATTTGTATCAGACACTTTTATTCGACAAATTGGCGTTGCCCACCAAAGTTTTCTTTGATTTCGATGGAACCCACCCGTTTCCTCTACAAAAAGAATCCTTTGTCTCCCAAAATCATCATCATCATGATATTGTGGAATTACTTCCCGATGATCTTATGACTAATGATATCGTCGAATTGTTACCGGACAATGTAGTGAATCACCGTAGTCGTAGTCGTAGTCGTAGTCGTAGTCGCAGTCGCAGTCGCCGAAGTCGCAGTGGCAGTCGCAGTGGCAGTCGCAGTGGCAGTCGCAGTGGCAGTCGCAGTGGCAGTCGCAGTGGCAGTCGCAGTGGCAGTCGCAGTGGCAGTCGAAAAAAATAAATAAAACAGGAATGAATGAATGCAGAAAGTTATCACCAAATCAACATCAGACATTATTTATTTATTTTTTTGTGGTTTTTATAGTTCTTGTTGTTTTTATGATCTGGTAGTGGTGGTTGAAGGGGGTGATTGTTGTTGGAGCGCAGGATTCAAACACATTTTTTGTGTGGGAAAGACTTGGCCCGACATGCATTTGTCGTGTTCGGACATGGCTACACATCCTCGTGCACCTTGGTATTCGCCCGTCAAACACCAATTGCCGCCGCCCCCTTTACTCGCCGATTGAATGTTGCTGGTGGCGGCATCGGGTTCGGCCGCAGTAGAACACTTGGGAGATTGCAACGTGCGATCCAAATTTTGCCGATCCTTGGCATCCATGCCTCCCTTGCTGGCGTCCTTCAATAAATTGCCCACATTTTGCAGGGTGCCTTCGGCAATGTCGACGCCAAATTTGGCGGTATCGGCGGCAATGTCCGCCGTGGTATTGATTAATTCGCCCGTGGAATAACCAAAGATTGAAGCCACATTTCGCACCAAAGGTCCAAATGTGTCGGCGAGATACTCCAATATATTGCCGGATACCGACAACAAATTGATTCCAACAAAGGACAAAATCAAGAGTCCTCCTAACACAAGAATCAATACATTTTTTTCGCTAAACCAATCTTCTGTGCTGCTACTGCTGCTACTACTAATGCTGGAACTGTCGACGGCAGCAGGTGCTGACAAAGAAGAAGATTTCGAGGGGATTGAAACGGAGGGGGAGGAAGAGGACATGTTTTTTTTTTAAAAAAAAAAATTGTTTTCTTTGGCTTTTTTTTTCTATTTTTTTGATTCGATTCAATACGATTTGATTTGTGTGTATCTTTTTTTTTCTTTTCCAATCAAAACAAAGGCGCGTCTGTCTTACAAGAGAGTTTTTATATGGACAAACAAGCC
>Ga0194133_10008989_pt1 | contig 11547 bp, 11 predicted proteins | sample TA2KigOf40mmetaG_FD_155448 | JGI IMG/M metagenome (GOLD analysis project Ga0194133, IMG submission 155448) | Freshwater microbial communities from Lake Tanganyika, Tanzania - TA2015055 Kigoma Offshore 40m | ecosystem: Environmental > Aquatic > Freshwater > Lake | place: Tanzania: Lake...
TAGTTGTCTAAAAAAAAAAGATATAAAACAACTTGATTTAATTGCAGAAGATTTAAGGCTTGCAATTAATTCTATTAATTCGCTTGTTGGTGAAGTGAATGTTGAGAAATTATTAGATATAATTTTTAAAGAATATTGTATTGGTAAATAAATTTAATGAGTAATGAAATAAAAGTTGATGTTATAGTTATAGGAGGTGGGCACGCAGGTTGTGAAGCTGCAACGGCATCTGCAAGAACGGGTTCCGATACATTATTAATAACCAACTCTATCGAGTCAATTGGAGAAATGTCCTGTAATCCTGCAATAGGAGGATTGGGAAAAGGACAATTAGTAAGAGAGATTGATGCCTTAGATGGAGTTATGGGTCATGTTGCTGATAGATCAGGTATTCAGTTTAGATTACTAAATAGTAGTAGAGGTTTTGCTGTGAGAGGACCAAGAACTCAATCAGATAGATTTTTGTATAAAAAATATATGCAAGAAACCTTATTAAGTTATTGTAATTTAACGGTTATTTCAGAGAGCGTTGAATTCTTTGAATTTTATAAAAATAAAGTTCAATCAGTGCAAACTAAATCTGGAAAAAATTTTTCAGCGAAAAATTTTATTTTAACAACGGGTACCTTTTTAAACGGACTTATTCACATTGGACAAAAAAAAATTAATGCTGGCAGAATAAATGAGGCTCCAACTTTAGGAATATCTGAGCAACTCAAAAAATTTAATTTTAGAATTGGAAGACTAAAAACTGGAACGCCACCAAGACTTGACGCTAGTACAATTAATTATTCAAATTTAGAAAATCAAGGACCAGATCTTTCTCCAACTTTTTTTTCATTTTTAACAAAAGAGATAAATTCAAAACAAATTAATTGTTCAATCACTCATACAAATCAAAAAGTTCATGAGTTAATTAGAAAAAATTTATTAAAAAGTGCTATGTACTCAGGTCATATAAAAAGCATTGGCCCAAGATATTGTCCTTCTATTGAAGATAAAGTTGTAAAGTTTGCAGACAAAGATCGACACCAAATTTTTTTGGAGCCTGAAGGTATCAATTCTAATATTATTTACCCAAATGGTATTTCAACATCGCTTCCAGAGGATATACAACAAGAAATATTGTTTAATATCAATGGTTTAGCTAAAGTTAAGATGTTAAGACCGGGATATGCAATTGAGTATGATTACGTTGATCCAAGAGAGTTAAATTATTTTTTACAAACAAAAAAAATTCAAAATTTATTTTTAGCAGGACAAGTTAACGGTACCACTGGTTATGAGGAAGCTGCTGCTCAGGGAATAGTAGCCGGGGTTAATGCCGGATTAAATTCTAAAGGAAAAGATTTTTTAAAATTCGATAGAACAAATTCTTACATCGGTGTTATGATCGATGACCTGATAACCAAAGGTGTGGCTGAACCTTATAGAATGTTTACATCAAGGTCTGAGTTTAGAATTTCTTTAAGGATAGATAATGCTGATCAAAGATTAACGCCGGTCGCGATTAAAAATGATTTTTGTTCAGACGCTCGAAAAGCTATTTTTTATAATAAAATCAATAGTTTAACTAGACTTAAAACAGTTTTAATCAATAAAAAAGCTTCTTCATCTAAAATTTTAGGAAATGGAATTAAAATTTCTCAAGATGGAAAAATAAAATCTGCTTTTGAACTATTAAAATTTATAGACGGAAAATTAAATTTGCTTTCAAAAATTTTTAACATTAATTTAAATCAATTTTCCGAGGATATTTGGGAGATAGTTAAAATTGAATCTCATTATTCAGGCTATTTAAAAAAACAAGAAGAAGACATTCAATGTTTAAGGAGAGATGAAGATCTTTTAATTCCAAAGAACATAAATATAAAAAAAATTCCAGGTCTTTCTAACGAAGTAAAAAGGAAAATAAACAAGTTTAGTCCAAAAACTTTTGGAGAAGCGTTGAGAATAGAGGGTATAACGCCAGCTTCTATAAATATTTTGATGATGTACTGTAAAAATAAAAATTTAAAAAAAATCTTATTAAATGCATGATTTTAAATACTTTTTTATTAACAATATAAATTTTTCACGTGAAACATCACATAAATTAAAGAAATATGAGAAAATTTTAATAGAGTATAACAAGAAAATTAATTTAATTTCAAAGTCTACTGAAAGAGATATTTATAACAGACATTTCATTGATTGTGCTCAAGTAGTAGATTTTCTAAATAATAATCAAAATTTACTAGATTTAGGAACTGGAGCAGGTTTTCCAGGAATTGTTTTAAAGATAATTTCTAGTGATTTTGGTAAGAAATTAAATATTTTTTTGATTGAAAAAAGTAAAAAAAAGTGCGTTTTTTTAAACTTTTTAAAAAAACAATTAGATATTGATATTGATATTATAAATCAAAGATATGAGGATATTAATATTATTAAAAAGCATTCAATAATTTCGAGAGCCTTTAAAAATATTAAAGAAACCTTTGATTTAATTTATAAAAATTTAAGTAATATTGAATATTTAATAATGCTAAAGGGTCAAAATCATATTAATGAAATAAATGAAGCTAAAAAGAAATATATGTTTCACGTGAAAAAATATCAAAGTTTAACTTCTAAGGATTCATATATTTTAAAAATAAAAGGAATAAACCTTATTACAACTTAAAGTTGTAATATGATACTAAAAAATTAACATTTATTAACATTGATCCATATAATAGGAGTAATAAATCAAAAAGGTGGAGTTGGTAAGACAACAACAGCTTTAAATTTTGGATCTGGCTTAGCATTAAAAAATTTTTCTACGTTAATAATAGATTTGGATCCGCAGGGTAACGCCTCCACCGGCGTTGGGCTAGATCAAAAAGAAAGAGTAAATTCTATTTATGAAGTTTTAATTGATAAGATAAGTTTTTTTGATGCTGTTCAAAAAACAAAAATTAATAAATTAAAAATATTAGCAGCAACCCCAGAGCTATCAGGTCTTGAGACAGAAATTGCAAATGACCCAGAAAAAGCATTCGTATTAAAAAAAAAAATTGAAAAAAATTACAATGATATAACTAAAGAGTTTAATTTTATAATTATTGATTGTCCTCCGTCACTAAGTTTACTTACAATTATGGCATTAGTTGCATCACGTAAATTGATTGTTCCCTTGCAGGCAGAATTTTTCGCATTAGAGGGGCTAAGTCAATTAATTAAAACAATAGATAGAATTAAAAATAGATTAAATCCCAATTTAGAAATTGAAGGAATTTTGCTGACGATGTTTGATAAAAGAAATAAACTTTCTTTTGAAGTTGAAAAAGAAGCTAAAAATTTTTTTGGTAATAAAGTTTTTAATTCCAAGATCCCTAGAAATGTAAGAATTTCTGAGGCTCCATCGCATGGTCTTCCAGTAATATTATACGACCCAAATTCTCTTGGGTCGCAGGGCTATAAAGAGTTTATAAATGAATTTTTAGATCGCTTTAATGAAACCAAAAAAAAAGTAGCATGATGAATACAAAGTTTAAAGGCTTAGGAAAAGGACTTTCCGCGTTAATGGGTGACACGGATGATTACAAACCTCAAGAAAGTAAAAATCTTAATAAAGTACCTATAGAATTTATTCAACCAAATCCTGATCAACCAAGAAAGATTTTTGATAAAGACTCTTTAGAGGATTTATCTCAATCTATAAAAACTCAGGGAATTATTCAGCCTATTATTGTAAGAAAAAAAGGAGAAGATAATTACGAGATAGTTGCTGGAGAAAGAAGATGGAGAGCTTCTCAATTAGCAAAACTTCATGAGGTTCCAGTAGTAATAAAAGATATTGATGACAAAACAGCCCTTGAATTTTCAATTATCGAAAATGTCCAACGTAGTGATTTAAACGCAATTGAAGAATCTAACAGTTATAAAAATTTAATTGAAAAATATAATTATACCCAAGATCAACTTGCAGAGGCAGTTGGAAAAAGCAGAAGTCATATAGCAAATACAATTAGACTTTCTTCTTTGCCTAGTGAAATACAAGACATGATTAAGAATAATTTATTAACCGCAGGCCATGCAAGATGTTTAATCAATGTTAAAAATAACGTTGAATTTGCAAGAGAAATTATAAGTAAAAATTTATCGGTTAGACAGTCTGAAGTGCTCTCGAAGAAATATCAGTTTTCAAATGTAAAAAAACTTAAAGTTATAAATAAAGATGCTAACTTGAACGCTTTACAGGACGATTTAGAAACTTCTTTAGGGTTAAAAGTAAAGATTAACAATAAAAAAAATAATAAAGGAGGAATTAGTTTTTATTATAATAATTTAGAACAGTTAAATAAAATTATTTCTACTCTTAAAAGTTTTTTTAAATAATTCGTTTGTAAAAAAGTTATTTTGATATACTAGAGAATTATCATAATTTTTTTTTAGATTTGTTTCTAAGTTATTAAGTTTTATCATTAGTTTTTGAAGGTCTTTTGTTTTCCATATTTTTATTATGTTTTTTAGCTTTTCTTTTTCTTTCCAAAAGATAGGTGGTTTATAATATTCTAAGGCCTCAATTGGATTTTTTTCTTTAGAAAAATCTATAATTCTAAAAATACGGAAAATCGTATTTTTTAAAATAATGACATTTTCTAGTGGATTATGTGTTGAGTTTAAAAAATTTTCAATTTCTTGTTGGTTAGTACCGCTTAATAATGAAAATTCTTCATTATCGGGACAGCTTTGGTCGTTGCATATAGACTCTAAGATATTTGTTGTAATAGTAGTTTTTGACTCACTTAAAATTTCAAGTTTAGATATGATTTCTATTATTTTTAATCTATTAAGATTTTTTTTTGTTTGAAGAATGCTTAATTGATCTACATTTAGATTAATTTTTTTTTGTTTCAGATTTTGATTTAAAAAAGATAAAAGTTGTTTTTCATTATCAGCATAACAGGGTACCACAATTGTATCGTTAGAATTTTCTAACTCTGACCTTATTTTTGAATTTTTTTTAGTATGTCGCAGTTTAAAATAACTAAACATCTATCAATATTTTTAAAATTTTTTTTTATATGTACGAATGTACTTTCAGATAAATTTTTAATAATTATCAAAAATTTCTCTCCAAATAGATTGTTGGTATTAATTAAATTATTGAGATGATCTGGATTTTTAACAATATCATCATTATATAAAATTTTTTTTATATGGTTTTTGCTTTGATCGATTATTTTCTGGTTTAGTTGTTCTACAAGCTCCTTATTTTCACCATAGAATAAGAAAATTTTTTTTTTTAATGTTGCATCACTCAAGAAACTTTCGGTGTTTGAAATCACTTTTTAATTAAGATTGGCTTTTAATCTAAAATTTACAATATCTACAATACCATCTAAAAGAATTCTTTTTTCGTTATTCCTAATTTGTTGATTATTGTTCATATCATCACCAATCGAAATTCTTTTATCTTTAAAAAAATTATCTTGATAAATAATAATATTTTTTTTGTCAAAAACTTGAAATGTAAAATTTAATTTAAGGCTTTCCTCAGTTGCTATTCCTCTACTATCTCTTGCTGAAGTTTCTGAGGATTGGAACACTTGGGCTTTAAGTATATACCCACGTTCATCTTTTTCATTAGTCTGTAATCTCAATTTTTTTTCAAGATCAAAAACCATCTCCTTCTCACCGATTATTTCTACTTTAGTAAACACAAGGGGTTTTTGATTTTTACATTAACAGGAGAGAAGCCACAGTTAATTAGTGTTAAGAGAAATAGTATATTTAAGAATTTTTTTTTCATGTTGTAACAATATTCAAAATTTTATTTTTTATATATATCTTATTTTTAATTTTTTTTGATGAAAGAATTGTTTCTATATTTTTAATTTTTAAAGATTTATTTAAAATATTTTCTTCATTATCATTAGGATCTGCTTCAATTAATGCACGTTTTTTTCCGTTTATTTGAATTACAATTATAAATTTTTTGCTTTCTTTCATTAATTCTTTGTCAAATTCTGGCCATGTCTGATTATGTAAGTCATCTTTCCCTGTTATGTTTTCATAGCATTCATAGGCTATATGAGGAATAAAAGCTGAAATTATAATTAAATATTTTATAAAAATATTTTTTAAATCGTCGCTATTAACCTTTTTATCTTGAATAGTTTCATTAATTAAATTTAAAAAACTATAAAGTTTCGCAATTGCAACATTCATTTGTAGTTTTTCTACTAGAATTGTAACCTCATAGATTATTTTGTTAAATTTTTTTAATATTTCACTATCTGAGACTGTTTGATTTTTATATCTAGATATTTCTAAGTTTGTTCTCCAAATTTTTTGGATATATTTAAATGCGCCATTTATACCTTCATCGCTCCATTGAATATCTCTATCAGGAGGACTGTCAGATAAAATAAACCAACGACATGCATCAGCTCCAAAAATTTTTATAACTTCATCAGGACTAACAACATTTTTTTTTGATTTGGACATTGCTTGGCTATCACCTTTTATGACTTCTTCGCCGTTTGATAAAAAATATTTATCTTTTTTTTTTTTTATTTCTTCAGGGGCAACCCATACTCCTTTTTTTGTCTTAAAGGTTGGATGACATACCATCCCTTGAGTAAAAAGATTTTGAAAAGGCTCTGAGAACTTAAAATTAAATTCGTCTTTTAGGGCTAGCGTAAAGAATCTTGAATATAAAAGATGTAGAATTGCATGTTCAACTCCACCAACATATTGGTCCACAGGCATCCAATAGTTAACTTCTTCCTCATTAAAGGGACGATTTGGTTCAAGTGCAGAACAGAATCTTAAAAAATACCAAGATGAGTCAACGAAGGTATCAAGAGTGTCTGTCTCGCGAATTGCCTTCATTCCTGTATCTGAACATTTTGTATACTTCCAGGTTGGATGATTTTCTAAAGGATTTCCAGGTTTGCTAAAATCTGCATCTTCTGGCAAGATAATGGGTAAATCTTTTTCAGGTACAGGAGTAATTTTTCCATCCTCTCTGTAAATAATTGGAATAGGGCAACCCCAATATCTTTGTCTTGACACACCCCAATCCTTTAATCTGTAAATTATTTTCAAATTTCCAAGTTTTTTATCTTCTACAATTTCAATTATTTTTTTTTGTGCATCTTTAACACTTAGACCATTTAAAAAATCAGAGTTAATAATAAAACCGTCATCAACATAAGCTTCATTCTTTATATTTATATCCTGAGATTTAATGGGTGAGACGACAGGCAAAATTTCTAATTTATATTTTATCGCAAATTCTAGATCTCTCTGATCATGAGCTGGGCATCCATAAATTGCTCCTGTTCCAAAATCCATTAGTATAAAATTACTTACGTAAATGGGTAGCTTCTTGCCCCTTATAAATGGGTGGAGAGCAAAATAGGGAGTCTTGAATCCTAATTTTTCATTTTTTGCCATCGACGACTCAATTGCAATATTTTTAATTGCTTCTTTTTTAAATTTTAAAAAATTTACATTACTTTCAAAAAATTTAGTGAAAGGATGATCAGGAGCAATTGCAATAAATGATGCTCCAAAAATAGTATCTGGTCGAGTTGTAAAAATTTTAATTTTCTGTTCATTATTAGTTACAAAATCAATCTCACAACCTGAGGATTTTCCAATCCAGTTTTTCTGCATTAATTTAACTTTTTCAGGCCAGCCCTTTAAATTTTCAAGAGACTCTAAAAGTTCATTGGAGTATTTTGTGATATTTAAAAACCATTGACTTAGTTTTTTTTTCTCAACTACTGCACCGGACCTCCAGCCTTTGCCATCAATCACTTGCTCATTTGCAAGTACTGTTTGATCAACAGGGTCCCAATTTACATAACTTTCTTTTTTATAAAGCAAACCCTTCTTAAAAAAAAAAGAGAATAAAATTTGCTGGTGTTTATAATAATTTTTGTTGCACGTTGAAATTTCTTTATCCCAGTCAATCGAAAGACCAAGACGTTGTAATTGATTTTTCATGACAGAAATATTTTTTTTAGTCCAAATATCGGGCGGGAGTTTATTTTGAATAGCTGCATTTTCAGCGGGAAGACCAAAAGCATCCCAACCCATAGGATGTAAAACGTTATAACCATTTAGTCTTTTATAATTAGCGATTACATCGCCTAAAGTATAATTTCTTACATGTCCCATATGAATATTGCCTGAGGGATAAGGAAACATTTCTAGGCAATAAAACTTCTTTTTAGTATTTTGAGAAATACTTTTAAAAATTCTTTTTTTTGAAAAAAAATTTTGCCATTTTTTTTCAATTAATTTATGATTATAATTTTCCAAGTAAAATTAAATATTTTATTTTTTAGATTCAGAAATTTTAATCAGTCTTGCCTCATTAAGTATCGTATTTTTAATTTCTCTAGAAAAGTTATCCCCTAGTTTGTTAGTTTGGCATTGTTCTTTACTGTTACAGATTTTTTTGTGCGCAGTTATAAGTAGAGATTCTGATCTAACTTCATTATTTAAAAATCTTATAGATATTTTTATAGACTCATTTGAATTAATATTTTCTGAGTACCAATCATAAATTATGATGCCCCCTGAATAGTCTGCATTTATAATTGGTAAAAAATCCAGACTTTTGAGTGTTGCCCGCCATAAAACATTAGAACTTGAAAATTCATAAGAATTTCCAGTCCCTGTTCCTTTACCTGTAATTGTACTAAAAAGACCACCTCCCTTATCTCTCGCATCTTGAGCTTTTTTTTCAGGATTAGGTTCAATAAGTACTTTTTCACCGGTTACAGGATCAGTTTTTGCGCACCCTAAGAATAATAAAAAAAAAATTAATATTTTTTTGAACATGGTAAAGTTTAAAATTTTCAACATTTTTTTATTATTTTTAAACAAAAATCATATTTAACTGAATAAATATGTTGTTTTTTTGCAACAAACATTAAATATAGATCTTAATAGTGTAAAATATCTATATTTTACGTTTAAAGGTATATTAAGTGCAATTTATAAACAACTAAATAAATAGATATGAAAAACAAATTAACAACTGCGCTAGCGACATCGCTATGTGCCTTAGGGTTTGTTTCTCAATCAAATGCTCAAACCTCTATTACCGGTAATTTGGATATAGCATATAACGCTGTGTCTACAAAAAATAATGTATTGGGTGGTGGTTCTTACAGAGGATTTGGTAGAGAGTCTCAAATTAACTTTGCAAATAAAGGCAAGTTGTCAAATGGAATGAACTATGAAGCTGGTTTCTCTCTAGAAATAGATGGTAACGAAGCAATGGGTTCTTCTACTGCATTATCAACTTTTGCTGGCAGTAATGACAACGGTGCTACAATGGAAAATATTTACATGAATATTTTCTTAGGACCGAATACAGCTCTAACAATAGGTGCTGACCACGGACTTAACTCAGATGTATTACTTACAAACCCAGTTGGTTTTAGTTATCTCGGTATACAAGGTGTTAACAACGCTGGATCCATATACCCAACTAGCTTAAACCAAGCTGCATTTGGTATTGGTATAAAACAGAATTCTCCAATATTAAATTTCCAAGGCATGTATATGCCTAACGCTGTTACGGGCGGTGGTTCTATGAACGACACTTTCCATAATGCAACCGGCGCAAATACAGACAGTGGACCTAGAAATAGCAGAATAGAGCTTACAGCAAGAGGAAGTCTTGGTGTAAAAGGCTTAGATGTTCTCGCTGCTGTCGCTAAAGAAAAAGCAGTAGAGACACTAGTCGCTCAAGACCCAGACGGGCGAAGATTTGCTGCTAGATATAACTTTGGTGCTGTAACCGTTGGTGGAGACTATATTCAGTCAGACGGTCAGAACATTACTAGAGCTGGGCAGGGTGCTACAACAACAATGAATCACACTATTAAAGGTAAATCAGGTTCTATTTCTTACGCAATAGATAAAGACCTTAGCGTTGGATATACTAGATCAGTAGCATCTGCTTCTACAGGATCTCTTGCATCAGGTTTACTTGTTGATGAAAAAGTTCATATGGTGGCTGTTGGCTATAACCTCGGTCCAATCCTTGCTCAAGTTCAGTACAGAAAAGGTGAAGGTGCTGGTGGAGCAAGTGGTATTACTGGTGAAGGTGAAATTGTCCAAGTTAGACTTGGAACAAGATTCTAATTTATCAAATATATAAAATTTCTTTAAAACCCGCCCCTTTATAAGGGCGGGTTTTTTTTTGGCCATTATTTTTTTTATTCATAATCTATTTCAATTAAGTATTTAGTTTAAAAATGAATATTAAAAATAATTATTTTTCACTTCAAAAAAAAGTTCACGCTCTAAATTCAAAAACTAAAATAATTATCGTTACAAAGAATCAAAGTATGCCCTTAATAAAAGAACTTTTAGATATTGGCCATTTAGACTTTGGTGAGAATAGGGTTCAAGAAGCAACTGTTAAATGGAACAATATTTCAAGTAATTTTACTGGTATAAAACTTCATATGATTGGAAAACTGCAGTCCAATAAAGCAAAGGAAGCTGTCAAAGTTTTTGACTTTATTCACTCTTTAGATAGTGAAAACTTAGCACTAAAATTATTTAATGCAGAGTTTGAAACTCAAAAAAAATTGAAATACTTCATACAAGTTAATACTGGTGAAGAAACTCAAAAATCTGGAATAAAAATTTCAGAGTGTGAAGATTTTATAGACTTTTGTTTATACGAAAAAAAATTAAACATTATTGGATTAATGTGTTTACCACCTAAATTTGATGACTGTTCGACACATTTTAAACTTTTAAGAGAAATTTCCATAAAGAAGAAATTGAAAGAATTAAGCATGGGAATGTCAGGTGATTTTGAAACTGGAATAAAAAATGGATCAACCTATATTAGAATCGGATCTTTAATTTTTTCCTAATTTTTAATGTATTTTAACTACACAATTTTTTTTAATTAATTTTATGATACTTAATAAATTCTCTTTCTTAAGGGCAATACAACCCTGTGTCGGCTTATAATTTTTTTTTGCTATGTGTATAAATATAGCGCTCCCTTTGTTCTTAATTACTGGTTTCATATTGTAGTTTAAAACTAGAACTAAATCGTAAATATTGTCTTTTCTATATAATTTTTCGTGAGAATACTTGCTTGGTAGATTGATGAAATGATTATATTTTTTACTACTTGGATCATCGCACCATCCCATATTTTTTTTAATTTGAATGAATGTAAATGGTGAATATATTTTTTTAATTCGATCTTTTCTATAATAAATTTTAATTATTTTAAACGTTCCTTTTGGAGTAATATTGTCTCCTTCCCTTTCCTTCTTTTTAATGCCAGCCTTTCCTAATGCACATCTAAATTTTAGATTTTCAAGTTTTAAGTATCCAGATTTATTTATGACAATCATAACTTATGTATTATATATCTTTAATGAATAATGTTCATGTAAGCATTTTAGGATCTATTCCTTTTTTGGAGATATTTAATGAAATTGAATTTAATAATATTTTAAGTCCTAGTAGTCCATCAAGCATTAATGATCAGAAAATTTCAATAAAAATTTTATTTCCAGA
>Ga0194133_10008991_pt1 | contig 11547 bp, 2 predicted proteins | sample TA2KigOf40mmetaG_FD_155448 | JGI IMG/M metagenome (GOLD analysis project Ga0194133, IMG submission 155448) | Freshwater microbial communities from Lake Tanganyika, Tanzania - TA2015055 Kigoma Offshore 40m | ecosystem: Environmental > Aquatic > Freshwater > Lake | place: Tanzania: Lake Tanganyika...
ACTAGATTGATTTTAAGCTCTTTTAAGTTAACAATACAGGCCTTCTAGAGTTACAAATTGTTCCCATTAAAGAGTTTTAGCCAACTAAAGGAATTTCTTTCATTACTTATAAAAAAAGTTCACTCTGCTCCTTCAACACTTAAATCTTTTTAAAATTACATCTTGTCAAAATAGAAAGAGTTCAGTTTAAAAGTTTCAGTCTACTCATAAATTAACAGTAATCATGGCAAACTTTGCATCCTGAGCTTCAAGCCTAAACTGACTTTTGTGTAATGCATATAATTATTAAAGGATGTAACAAAAAGCCATTTGCAAAAAAAGTGATTAACTTTTTTATACAACAAGAAGGTTCTCGATTTTCCTATTTTCCTGTAAGGATATCAAGCTAAAAACTACTTCATTGACCATCCAGCCTTATATTTTAGGTTGGGATCAGGGCCAGAGTTTGCATTACAGATTGAGGCTTTGGATGATTTGACCATCATTTGAGGCCTGAATAGGTTAGGTAAAGGTTAACCCATATAATGGGTTTAGTTTAGGTTCAAAGATTTTTCCTGCAGGGTAATGTTAGGTTATCCAATAAAATGTATTTAGGTGAGGTTTTTCCAGTTAGATTAGGGTCAGAGTCTGGGTCAGGGTTGGGGTGAGGTTTAGACTCATTTTTTCTTAATACATTTTCTGGAAAATAGATTTTGGCAAGTTGTGTTCAGGAAAACCACACTCAGGAAATCTTCGTTGGTGAAAAACTCTTTTTTCTTGGTGTATCAAAATGGAAGCAGAAAAAGCATTCATTCATTCATTCATTCATAGTCTCATCCTAAAAACTTACCTTGAAATTTTGTGGTTCAGGCAAGTCGGGAATTTCTTCATAAATAGCTTCAGAGTCTAAATTATCTCTACCATTCACACCTCCAATATCAGGGATGTCAGCAGTTGAAGATAAACTTGTGGAATCATCTCCAGAAGTGTGCATAAGTCTTGGGGTTATCTCATCGCCTGAGAAGAAGCTCGAACCAAAGCTCTTTGCATTTTGTAGTGTGGCAGTTGTGCAATCAGAACACCTGATAGACAAAGAAGCAGGTTGGAGAGCACGTGCTTTCTAATTCTCATTTTCTTCACAAAGGGATTTTGAAAAAGCTTGTAATTTTAATCTGAACTTACCCTGAAGTTGTTGATAGAGATGAAATTCTCCTTTCTACCATGTCTTCTACAGATTTCGCCGGTCGAGGTTGAACAGCCTCGAAAGCCGATGCAGCCGAGGCCTCTCCACCAATCCATGAAGGCCGTCGAGGCAAGGGAGACACTTGGCAACGAGAACTCGACCTTGGAGAAAGGAAGGTAAATGTTTAGACGAAGCAAAGTTTCAAAGTATGGTCCGTCGAAACTTGAGTGATTTTTCGAACACAAAAATGTGGGGAAAAAATCAATCTAGATAAACATAAAAAGATCTGAATTTTTTAAGGAATCAAAGTAACTTAAATGCTTATATTCAGAAAAGCAAGTTATTAACATATTTGAATTGATATGTCAGTACTTATTTATTCAAATCATTGAAGTTATTAGAGTTTTTTAATTTAGATATTAAACAAATTTCCAGACTTATAATTGGATTAAAAATCACAAAACCTGTAAAAAAATGCATTTTATAAGGACTTCAATAAATGTTGAAAAATATTACTAAAACTTAGCAAAATTCATTACTCTAAAAATTATAAAATCTCTCAAAAATATTCCTGAAGAAATTTGCAGAATCCACAAGGACTTTTTTATCGAGTGAGCTTTTTATAATGATAATAAATATTACTGTCTTAAAAATGGATGGCATGATGTTTCTTATTTTGCGATTCAAATCTTAGATCTTAGTCTGGTGCCTTTCACCACTCAACAACTGCAAAACCACAATAAATGATTAAGAATCAAAGGATTTTAGCATTGCTGAAATGGCTCAGAGTGCAAAATATATGCCTTTACTTGAGAAATAGATTTTGCATGAACTGAATTTCACATCCAATGAAGGTTCTCAAGTATTATCAGAAAATTTTGGCCAATTGCAAATCATTTAGTTATAGGTAAGTCAAAATTTTGCTGATGGATTTGATCTTTTTTTGCTGACAACTTATCTTTGAATTTAGGTTAAAAATAGCTCAGCCTTCCTCAGCATTTTATATTATATTCAGTATGAAAATGTAAAATAAAATAAATGCTTTTATGATCAGCTATAAATATATTTTTTAAATACCCCTTGCCAAATCAATTATTAAAGGAACATTTTGATACAGATTGAATTTCGGATCTTTTTGCAATCCAGGGCAAAGATTGCTTAAAGTTCTGGCTGTGGCTCCAACCCACAACCCTCTGATCCCCAGCCATGTGCCATGACCATTAGTCCACGGTAACCCCTATTTGTAGATGAGGTTCTCTTGGATTGACGTTTAGAGAATTTTCTTTGAAACTAATATATTAATCTAATTTGTCTTACCTTGACACAGATGCTGAAGAGAACTCCAACTCCAAAGTGTAAGAATCCAAAGATTGTGTGATTGAAATATTGTCATAGGGTGAATGAGGAGCATGAGAACCAGAGGCTAAAAAATAAAATGTGATTTTGAATTTGTCAAAAATCTTCTAAAGATTACTTCTTTTTGTTTTCCAACACTAGGTCTTTATTGAATTAATCAACTCATTATCTAACATTCCAATCAACGTAATTGCAAATAGTCAAATCTAATATAGTAAGCTTTATTCTTTCAATAAATTAGTTTTAGATAATTCAATAATGGGATCTCACTTGAGTTTATGGAGCTTCCTCCAACTGATAAAGATGATGAAACTGTAGATCTTCTTCGTATTCCCATGTGATCTAAATGAAACAATTATTAGACTTTCTTTATATTGATCAAATTTTTTTGGACAAGGAATAACTTTGGAGAGATCAAACAATAATTAAGCTCATTAACTCTTAGGATAACCTTCCCAATCAAGAAAAAAATCAATACCAAAATGTTTATTGAAAGAACGGCATCCCATTATATAGGAGCTAATTGGATCAGAGTTTGGACCAATGAGGGTGATCAGTGAATTGGCACTAGCTGATTAGATGAACGAGTATATATTGAGCAGAAATGTTATGTTGGACTAAAAAGGTGTGGGTTTGAGAGACCAGGTGTGAACCTGTCATGAAATGAGTTTAACAAGAATGCATAAGAGGTAAAACAGTATCGTTAAAATATCAGGAAAGTGCAAAATAAAGATATAATAATGAATTCTGAGTGAGCTTCATGTTCGCTTAACACTTAATTATCTTTAAGCAGGTTTTGTTTCAAAGCTTAAATTAGCATAAGGAAAGTGAACAAGCAGTAATCCTTACAATTTAATACTTTTTCAGGGTGAATAAAAGCAAATGTTTACAAAAAGCACTAATCCAAAGTCAAACCCCAAGCTATTACTTCATAAATGCACATGAAACTATGTATCAAATTTATCTTCTTGATTAAATGCTGCTTTTACCTACAACCAGATATTGCTTAAATGTCTTTTTTAGAAATGGCTTTTTTTCTCTGTATGAACTTACTTAAAATCACATGAATAATTTCTTTGGATCTTGGTGTTTTGACTTCATCCATCAATGAAAGAACTGTTTTGTCATTCTGAAACAAAAAGTATATATGAAAACTGCAATGTTATCTGCATTGGAAGATTGCATATTATCAATTACAAAATTGCATTAAAGAGAAAGGGATGTTGAGAGCATTTTGCATCAGTCTCTGAAGAGAAAATTACATTTGCAAAAGAAATATTCTGTGATGCAAAATAGGGATTCAAGATTCTGACAACAAAGTCAATTTACAAGTGACTTCATTTTTTTATGAGTTTGAGCTCTTACATAATAAAAACCTCTAAAAGTATAATAAGTTACAAAATCCCAATCTGGGTACCCACCAAAGATTTAATGGTAGGTAGATTTTATATAGTTATTGTATAGAAAGTTGTTGAAGGGTAAAATGAGTTCTTGATGGTGTGAGCTGTTAAAAAATCACTGAATTTTACAGTTTATTGAACAGGCATAAGTTTGGGGTACCATATTTAGATACTCTTGGTTTTTGAGAGCTGGTTATGAGTGGGGAAGATATTTTTGGGATTGGTCTAGAGGGTTTTTATGCCTAATCTTGAAATTTCATCTGCACCAAAGTGTGTATTGAATTTCTCAAATACCTGATCTCTTAGCTCAACATTGATGTTGGAGTCCAAAAGAACTTTTACAACCTCAAGTTTTCCACACAAAGCAGCTTCATGCAATGAGGTTCCTCTTGAAGTCCTGACATTGATGTCAAATCCAGTTTCGAGGATGAGTTGAACAACTTCCCTATTGTTTTGTTACAATATAGTATGGTGAATTTACAATGGAGTATCAACATTCTTGTTTTTGATAACGTACTTGTGTCCATTTCTGCTTGCAAGATGAAGTGGAGTATGACAGTACATGGCCCCACCATAAGCTGTGTAGGGTCCAACAAGCTCTGGATGGGTCTCAAGCAAAAGTTTTACAGTTTCAGTCCTAATTAAATCATTGTCTCAATTTGAAACCATTATTCTTGTGACAAATAATGGGCAACAGACAAATCGTCCTCATGCTGTCTAAAACAGGGTGTTTCAATACGGAAAAATGACTTGACCATCTTTTCACAATATTTTTTAACATTAATATTTCCTTTAAAATATTTTATACGAAATGACCTTTTACATTCATTGTAATGTCTCTCCTGTTGATTGACATCTTTAATGGTATTCTCCCTTTAAAAATACCAACCACTATTCCCTTTGGCCTTCGAAAACATTCCTTTCCCAATCAGTAAATATTGATTTAACTTGACCGTTAACCTTGATCTTCATATCGACCAGATTTCTGCCGTGCCAAATTAATTGGTTCCATTCAATCATACTGCTAATTTATTGAATCTGTTTTCTCATGTTTATTGATCCGTCTTGAATGTATATAGATAAATATGCCCATCCCTCAAAAATTAGTTAGTATCTCAATCCCTGAGTGTGACAAATCAAATACGTGTAGCAAGAACTGTAAGGATATTAAAAGCACTCTTGAGCTGCAAATGTGGAGCTGTTGAAATGCTTTTCCACTCCATGGGATCATGATAGAGACTAAAATTATGCGCACGTGTAGCAATATACCTACTGATCATGATTTTACCAACTAAGCTGAAAAATAAAAAACCCTGAGTGTGACAAGTCAAATTTGAGTAACTAGAGCTGAGAGGAATATGAAAGGGCTGTTGGGTTGCAAATGTGGAGCTGTCGAAATGCTTTTCCTCTCTATGGGATCATAATAGAAGACTGAAATTTTGAAAGGGTTTTGTCAGGGCATATAGCTACAAATCTTGTTTTATAAACTTTGCTTTGAAAATTAACTCTTTGAGTGTGAAAATAGAATACCTCAATTTTTGAGACACCCTGTTTTTGACGGCAGTTATTTTGACAGCAAAGGGACCAATTGTCTGTTGCCCAAATAATGTATTAGATATAGTCTCACCTTCCATAAAGTGCAGCCAAATCAAAGGCAGTTTCTTCCCTGCAATTTTTTATGTTTGGATCAGCACCATGTTCCAGGAGAACTTTAACTGAGGCTAGGTGTCCAAACTGTGCAGCTGAGTGAAGGGCAGTTTCTTTATCAGAGTTCTAATTTTCAGAAAACATAAAATTTCATGAATCCCTACTGCTGATATGATTTTATCAAACATTAAATGCAGTTACCGTGAGGTTAACATTGGCAATGGAGGGACCATGGGTCAGTAAAGTTCTTACAATGTCTGACTTTCCTGCCCAGGATGCTAAATGCAATGGACTTGACCCTTTCTCATCAGCACTGTTACAAGATGCCTCATAGCTCAACAAAAGCTCCACAATGTCCCTGGAAAGTTCAGCAAAAACTTGTTCTTGTAATTGGAAATCTACTTTGATTAATTTATCAAGTTGTGCCAATTAACCTAAGGCAAAATGGCAGCAATCTCTAGGAACAAACTTTTTTCTTTTTGAAGTGATTAATTTTTTATTCTTCTGAATTACCTTTCATTCCCTTACCATTCATGTCAAGATAGCGCTTCTGCGCAAGGTAAACTTGCTCCTCCAATCAGCAAGCTCCAACTCAAAGAGTCTACCTCATTGATCTTAACTCTTATCCCAGCCACTCCTTTATAAAAGGCTGCCGTTCTTTCAACAAACAGTTCGGTATTGATTCTTTTTTTGATTGGGAAGGTTATCAACAGGTTTTCACTGATTCTCTCATCCCGACACTTTTACACTCCCTCTCCAGACCAAAGAACCACATTTCCAAATCTAATTCAAAATAGACTCCAATTGAGGTTTAGTATTATATATTGTTGAAATACTTTTTAGTTTTTAGAAAATTAGGGCTGACATAGCGTAAGTTATTCACTTAGAGCAACAATATATCCCTGACCCTTCTTGTGACCTCAGACCATCCTCCTCATACCAATAAATCAATTCTCTCTTTTTGAGGGCCCGCTTGCAGCATCCAAATATATGTAATCAAGTGTTACCAATCTTTTTATTGTTAGGCCCTCATTTAATATAATGTTAACGTGTGTGTTGCTCTGGTCTGGTAGAATGAGAGAAAACCCAGTGATGACCTTCCCAGTCAAGAAAAGAATCAATACTGAATTGTTAATCGATAAGAGGGCTGAGGTTTATACACAAAAATGGGAGCCAAACTTTCCGCCTAAACTATACCAGGTAAAAGACGAAAAATAGGTGGGAATAAAAAACCATAACAGCAGCCTGTATGAAATGAACTACATTACGAGGAATCAAACACGATAATGGTAGCCTGTTTGAAATAACTTTAATGTGCAAAGTCATGTTAAAATATCATAAGGTGAATTCTGAGTAATTATGGTTAATGAGCTCATACTAGGATAGTATAAATAACCTCTCAGGAATGGCTACTCAGCTTGTATACATATAGAGCGAATGCCTTAACCTAACCCAACCTAACCTAACCAAACCCAACATAAACCTAATCTAACATAACCTTATCTCATTGGGCGAAGTGGTATTGAGTGTACTTGATTGGGCAAACTGGTATTGGCGAACTTGCAATTGGGCAAAAGATCCTAGACCCGTCTTACGCAATTTGAAACACAAGGTCAAAAGGGTTATGGTGTGTAATCCTTTCAAAACAGTCATTCAGAACATTACACATCCAAAAGATAAAGAATAGAATTTATTTAAATTAAATTACAGTTGTATGTACACCCTAACTGCTTTCATTTCTGTTCACGTTACCCTACCTTATATACACTTTGTTTATCTTACCTATGACCATTTAAAGATGCATAATGTAGAGCTGTGTAACCACTGGCGTCTCTGGTGTTGCAGCCACCACTTCCACGCCGCAAGCTATAAAAAACATTGCAATTATAATGTTAATTTGATACAACATGTTTGACCTGAAGGCTACAACAAATAAAATTGTTTGCTGATCTTGTCAATTAATTTAGCACTTAAAAATTTGAAAACTTTTTTCCTTTCATCTAACATTTTGTTTTCAGGAAACATAACACCTTTTCATCAAAAAGGAAATATCTACTTTTATTAATTACAAAAAGTGATAAAAAATCAATATTTTTCACTTTTTGTAGCCTTATGAGCAGAAAAATCTATTACTTGCAAACTCCCAGAAAAGTTTCTAAGCAATCCAATTTAGATTGAAAGTTTTAAAGAGCTTTCTAGGTGAATAATTTTGAAGCTTTTTTTGGAAAAAGATTTCTCCTCTAATCCTTGAAGACTTCCAAACAAAAACTTTCCAGTTAAATCATCTAACTTTCAAATTTACTCTAAGTAGGAAGCAGTGTGAGGTTAATCTCTAAAATGTCTTAAATATTTAGCCACAATTCAGCCTCATATTTCATTTTTTCTCGGAAGAAAACACAGAGTTTATAGTTGAAAAAGCTTTCCAAAATGTTTTCTGAAGGAAAATCAGACAAGCATGTTTCAAATGACAGCAGCATTTCCCATCCAGGCTGTCTCAAAGCATCATTTTGAAATGTTAGAAAAAATGATGCTTTGAAAATCTCAAGACACTGAAATAAAATTATCTCAAAAATTGACCTTAAGCAGCCTCAAGGTTTGTTATTTTTCTCAGACATTTTTTAGACTTTGAAATATGGCCTTAGAAGGGTTTAGTAAAAGAAGTCAAGAAAGCTCTTTGTTGACAACTGATTTTACCAAAAGTAAATAAAATAAATCAGGAAACTTGAGTGCTTACTTAATTTCTTCTTCTATCTATGTGTAAAAAAGAATACTGTTTCTATCTACCAGCCTATATGCCTTTCAATCATGCATGAATAGACCCTTGTACCAATTTCCACCAAATTTTGTACTGACAACTGTACCAACTCAAGGAAGGTTCCTAACACAGGTATGACCCCACCAACCCAAACCCCTGGTCCCAGGGTCACCCATACTCAAAAACAAAAGCAGATTGTTGGAGAATAAAACTTTGTGTTACAAAAAATATGCTGATGGAAACCTATAATTGTTAACAAGATGTTTGTGTCTGTGTTCTGGATGGTTAGTCATTCATTCATGTTTGCCCTCACACAAATGTAATCATTCATTCATTGCTCCCTTCAGGCTTAGTTAATATAGAGGCTAGTCTTAGCCTATTGTAATATTTTCAAAAAATTATTAATATGTGTATTTGATGAAATAGTTCAGTTATGGATGGTTTTCCTTAATGATTTCAAGGGTAGTAAGCAAACTTCAAACTAGTGATGGGTCGGGGTCAAAAATTTTTGACCCGGGTCGGGTCAATTTTAGTGGCTCAGGTCAAGTCAGCCATCTATGGTTTCAGTATGGATTTGGAAAATTTCCCCTAAAAATGTCAATTTTTTCAATTTTTTCCCCTTCGGGTCAAAAAAAATGTCATCGGGTCGGGTCAAAAAGTACCCGGGTCTTATTTACCTGTGGGTCAAAAGTATGTTCGGGTCGGGTCAGGGCCCATCTGTACTCTAAACCACCCTTCTGAGGTAATTGTCATGGCATATAAAGTGGTTGGGAGTTTAATTCCAATGCAAAGAAGTGATAAAGTTTCCAGCTAAAAACTATAAAAAGTGTTTCTTGGGTCAGACATTTGGCAATTTTTTTTGAAAAGAACAAATAATTGTTACTTTTCCATTTAGAAAGCTCCATTGTAGTCTTCAGAGAATTTACAACTGCTGTTGCAAACTTAACTTTTGGAGATGAAATCTCAACTTTGGCAAGAAAATAACTTTGCAAAAGTTTAGATTCTGAAAGAAGATGTTTTTAGAATCTCACAACTAGATAAATGGAGCAAAGTAAATTGTTTCAAAGACAAATTTGAATTTGAAAGAAAAACTTTTTTTGAGAGGTGAAAAGTAAAAAATGAAAGATACAAACAAGTTGAGAAAAACCGACCCAAGAAAATTTGTCCTGGAGGCATAGTAACTTTTTTGTCAAAGAATAAAGCAATTTTTTTTAAATGCTTTTAAATCTCACAGTTTTTTAGGCCCATAAAATTAATCATTAGTAAGAAGTCTAAATATTTTGACATTGCTAAATTGAATAGGGAATAAACAGTCTTGAAAAAGTTCAAATTTTCTTACATTTAGCTTAAAGATAGTTGATTTTACTATTGCTGATTTGGCAAATCCAGATTAGTTTTAAGATAAGAAGCCTTAGAAAAAAAAGTATTTTATCAATATAGAGGTTTCCTACAAACAGCATCAGTAAAACAAAAAATTTTCTGTGAAGCTATAAATTGATGGGTGCAAATTTTTTGTGACCCCTTTATTCTTAAGAGAAAGATTGGCTTGTGCCCTGTGGAGGGTTCTAGACTTTCAACAAAAAATGCATATCTACATAATACTTCCATTAAGCAAAACTTTCAAAAGTATTTGGGTTCAATATTAAAGGAGGCTATAGTGTAAATGGAAAATGGCGTGACTTGGTTATGTTCTCACAGTCTATTTACAGTCCAGAGGGTTGTTTGGACAGACTCAAAGGTTAGGTTAAAAGTAAACTTGAGTTTCTTGCTGGTGTATGCAAAGTCAAATTATTTCCTTGAATCCAGATTTGGATTATCTTTTTATCAGAAATTTACTGTTAAGATTAAATAATTAATTATAAAAAAATTCTTTTAGTCAAACAGTGACTTTAAAAGATTATTTTAAAAAGGGGTCGCCTTTGGCTTAGTCATGTCATTAGGCATGGGAATCTGAGGATCAGGGTTTTGAACCCCGGAACCTCCAGGCAACCTTGACCCCGAGTTGCCTAAAACAACAAATATTTTTAGCCTTGGTGCACCTTTAATGATCAAATTTGTAAGGCGAACTTAAAAAAAGTTTACATATAGGAATTTTCATGAATGAGTTTTTCCCAAAAATGGTAAAATGTGGTTTTCCCAAATGCACTTTTCCCAAAAATCAGCTTAGTTTTCCTGGGTCTATAGCCCTAGACCCAGATGATAAGCCCTGCAGAGATAGGCTCAGAATGTTAGGTTAGGTTAGTGATGGGTCCGGACCCAAAAATTTTTATTCAGCTCAGGTCGGGTCAGCCATCTTTGGTTTGGTTTTGGGTTTGGAAAATTTCCCCTAAAAATGCAAAAATTTTCAATTTTTTCCCTTCGAGTAAAAATAATCTCTTTGGGTTAGGTCAAAAATTACCCTGGTCAAAGAAAAGGTCAGCCCCTTGTTTACTGGTGGTCAAAAGTATGCTCTGGTCGTGTCAGGTCAGGGCCCATCTCTAGGTTAGGTTAAGTTAGCAATAAAATAATCTGTGTGTTTTTGTTAAACTATCTTAATTCAAACCTAACCTTCGGGGCTTAACACTGCAGGGCTTAAATCCAGGCCTGCTTGGATTTTGGGAATAAATGTGTTCAGGCAAAGTGCATTTGGGAAAAACTCATTCGGAAAAATTAAGTAATTTACAAAAAACTTTCATTCCAAGCCAGCCTCAACTTTTTTTTATTCATTCAAAAAACGAACCTATTTGTATTTTCATGATAGATCAATCAAACTTTTAAATGGTTTATTGACAACAGATGGTCCAAGAAATAGAGTTTTGTTTGTTTAAAAACTGATTGGTAAGAAAATAAAGTTTCTTCAGCATTGAGACACGCAAATTTTGGAACTTTTCTAAATAAAAAAAAGAGGTCACAACAAACCTTGCAAAGGGTCCAGCTTTCTTTGGTTTCACACTCAGGATCTTCTCACAGGCAGGATAATTCCCTAACCTGGCTGCCTCAATGAGGTCTTCCTTGCCCATACTTCTAATCTTTGAACTTCATTCCGGATTCTTGTGCAATCAACAACAAACACAATTGATAAATTGACAAAGAGGAAGCTAGAGCTTTGTTTGTAATCAGAATTTTTTTTGTTCTCTTGAATTTCACATAATTTTATTAATCAATTTTTGTTGCAACACTTTGACAACAAAAAAAACATGTTTGGTTTACCCGGGATAATAAAGTTGTTCTATCACACACCCTGACAG
>Ga0194133_10008995_pt1 | contig 11546 bp, 14 predicted proteins | sample TA2KigOf40mmetaG_FD_155448 | JGI IMG/M metagenome (GOLD analysis project Ga0194133, IMG submission 155448) | Freshwater microbial communities from Lake Tanganyika, Tanzania - TA2015055 Kigoma Offshore 40m | ecosystem: Environmental > Aquatic > Freshwater > Lake | place: Tanzania: Lake...
GCTCAGGTTGACCCTGTCAAATTGCCATTTTTCTGTGATGTTTTTGGCTTGATTAAGTACAGATTTTCTCCCCACCATACTAGTACTACTAACATCGAAGAAGGTTTAAACTACCAGACTGTCTCTCATTGCTGTAAGATCTTGACAACAGTTCACACATAATATACAGGGGTTGGCAAGGCTAAGAGGTCATAGACTGAGAACTAAGATCTAAGGTTGTGGGTTCAATCTCTGGCCCTTTTTTCAACCCCAGATTGCAAAATAAAATCAACAATGGCACCCTCAGTCTGGGTAATAGTAATCTGCATTGACCACAGACTTCTATGGCTGGACTCTTATAAAGCGGTGTTAATTGCGCATTAACATCAAGTGAGTCTATACTGCACAGGATTTTTATCATTATGATAGGTCTTTACTCCATTTGTAATTAAGGCAGATCTGGGGGTGGTTGGTTTAGCAAGATCTTCTGATTCTCATTTATACTAAGCTTTGTTGAAGCCTGATTTCAATAAGGTGTTTTTCAAACAGTTTCACCTTTTAGCAAATAAAACAGTTTCACCTTTTGACAAATAGGGGCCTTATTTTATGCTTGAGATGTCGACTGGAACAATTTCAGTAAATCACCAAACCTCAACGATTTCTTTATCGTTACGGTATATCTATGAAAAACAGTTAACACCTTTGGAAAACAGGGTCTCTTCTTTGATCATTTCCATTCGTTTTCCTTGTTCCACATGACCATGACGTCTATTACAAACAGTACTTATATTAATAACACTTTTTCAAATTTGGAGACACTACCGTTTGATTCAGAAGTGTCGCCAAGATTTTTAAGTGATTTATTCCAGTTTAATTGGAACATTTTCGGAGAAGAGGATGAGTTTGAGGAAGAAGAAGAAGAAGAAAGACCCAAAAAGAAGAAGAAAAGAAAAAAGAAAAACAAGAAAAAGAAGGTCAAGAAAAAGTCAGGGTAATTCAAAATTTTAAGGATCAAGTTTTCATGAAAAATTTATTTTTTGTTACATTTTAAGAAAACGTAACAAAAAGAGGAAAAGTTCCAAACCTTCATCCACAAATTTGGAGTATCAATACTATGAAGAAGACGAAGACTACGATTACTTCAGTGGGATTCTTAAGTTCTTTGGAATCGAACGTCTTTGGTCAACACTGTCTTCTTACTTTTCTGATGAGGATAGCCATTAACCAATAAATCGAAAGCCATACCTAATCCAAACCAGCTAATTAAATTACTTGAAATAAAAAGTTCAAACGTAAAAGTAAATATTTATTGAATATTTTAGAAATATAGTTTAATATTTGCACTTTAACATCACAGTCAGAAAGAATTTTTTTCTCTGATTTGACATAAAATTTTGACTTTGATTTGGTTTTTCCACAAAATCAATTCAGACACAAGAGACGAAACACATATTGGAAATATTTTCTAGCAATTTTGTTTCTAAACTGAGAGAATTTAAAGGCAAAATTTCAATCAAAATTTGTCATTTTTTAACATTCTAAGATTTATTCTCATTCCATTAATTCATTCTATGATATTTTTTTTGTAAACTTTCTTATGCTTCAACAAATTTTCATTGTTCCTTCTTTGCACCAAAAATTAAGTTCTGAAATTTCTGAATAGGAATAGTGTGAGGATCATTTTAAAGACGTGATCTAACTACTAAAATTTCCTTGTGTCAAGCTAATTCGTGTAGTTTAAGGTGAGCATCAAGCTGGGGTTTGCTGGGAAATCCAGCATCGCAATTCTTGCAAACAAATGGACGAGGAGCTGCATGTGACAAAAAGTGCTGAAAGATAAATAAATGTATTTGAAATTATAATATGCATTCCAACGTTTGGAATAGCAAAATCAAAGTTACCTGTTTTAGGTCCTCCCTACTTGGTATTCCAGTTAAGCCACAAAGATCGCAGCTAAAAGTGGCTGGGGCTACAAGCTGAACAGGCTGTTGGTGGTGATGTTGAGGTATCTGGACCCTTGGTTGGCGATGAACAACTTGCACTGGCTGTCTAGTGAGTTGTAGAGGCTGTGTTTGTGGCAAAACTTGAAATGATTGGGGCTGAGCATGTTGCAAAAGATGTATTGGTTGAGGTTGCTGGGGCAAAATTAGGTTTTGTTGCTGACTTTGAGGCTTTTGTGAATTGGCTTGCTTAATCAGATGATGGAGGGGCTGACTGTGAGCCTTAAGAATAGGGGCTCTGGAGCTTTGAATCAATTGGACGGAATTTGAAACTTTGAGAGATTGTGGCTGGGATTGTTGTTGAGACTGAACAGGGAGTGTCTGAAACTGTGACTTGTTCAACACCTGAACATGTTGCATTAACTGAATCGGTTGTGATTGTGGTGATCCTGAGGATTGTAACTGCTGTCCATGGGTTATTGAAGAGGACTGAGTTTGAATATTCAACTGGAAGGGTTGAATTTGTGCTGAAGTGGATGCTTGGTTTCTTGCTGGCTGAGGAGATTGTAGCTGCAGTGGAGAAGGAGTGCTCTGAGGCGTTCGGGGTGATGGCGTTTGAACAGAGGGTAAACCATGAGTCTGAACAGTGAGATGAGGTCTATATTGAAGATTTAACGGCGATGATGTGGGAGAAATCTGGCTTCTATACATAGACAAGTTTTCTGCTGAATGAAAACCATTTGAAAGACCAGGAATGCCCCTATTGGTTGCAACAACATTTGGTGCTCCACCAGTAGGTTCTCTTTGAACTTGAAAACTCACAACTCGATTGGGTGCTACAGAAGATGAAGTATCCGGCAAACTTGTCTTAGTTCCCTAATTTTGAAATTAAATAGAAATGTCTCAGAAAAATGTATTTTTGAAGTTCAAATGTTATTTCTTATTCTACCTGGTGCTCAACAGAATTGTGCAAATTTAAACCGTTGACATCGTTGAACTGGGTGTCCGGACACTTTGGACAATGTAAAGTCTTTTCCTGTAAGTAAAACATTTTTGAACAAAAGCAATAAAATATGCCAAGCAAATAATAATTAAGTAGACGGGTATTTTTTGTGAAAATACCTAACCCTCCCAAGCGACCTACCAATGTAAAAAATTCATGGCTCCGCCAATTTAAAAGCTAGATAAAAATTCATAAAACAATATTTTAAGCTAAATGTTTTAACAAAAAAATGTTACTTTATAAACTTTTCTCTAGCTTTGTAATTATGGGAGCTATTAAGGAGGTAAATATAAAACTTTGTGCTTATACATATCTCACTTTCTAGGCAAAATATCAAAAATCTGATCAGTAGCTTTGGAGCCACCCATGTAAGGATTATGCAGGCCTCTAGCTTAACTGGTGTGGGAGGAGAATGAGGTTACAGGCAGATGGGACGTCAAGCATTCTTAAACAGATGCCTATACAAAATTTCTAAACTCCTCCCTTGCTTCGCTTGGGATGGATAATCTTGTGCAGTTTGTGGACTCATCCGGTGTAAAGGCATGATTATCAACACCTTTGTAAGAGTCCCGTATACTGCAGATTACTATTACCCTGACTGATGAGGACTTTTTGGTTTTTTGCAATCTTTGACAAATTGCAGGCATGGCCAAGTATTGAACCTACAACCATAGATCTTACTTCTCGCAATCAGGTGCCTATGACCTTTTAACTTTTAAAAGTTAATAAAAATAAAAATCTACCGCTTCAGAATCAGTTGAAACATCATCTTGGCCAGAGGATGAGAACGAAGTTCGTCTAAGGGATAGATGACCTCCATTCAATTTACGTGAACTAACAGGATTGTCTTCTCTAGCCCCTTTTTCCTCAGTGGCGTCTTCAACACTATTGGCCGTGGGCTCTGACTTCACCTCCATCATCTCAGTATCCTCAGAATCCGACACATCTGAATTAGCAAGGTTCTCAGACAGTTTCTGAACAGCCTCTTCGTCTTTCCCAACAAGTTTGAAAGGATCGAGCTTGTAAAGTCTGACAGCAATCTGGAAAGCATAAAGTTTCATTTAAATCTAATATTTTGTTTTATTTCATGATAAACATTTTCTCACCTGTTGTAAGCTTTCCAATGTGTTCTCGCAGTCAGAAGTGTCAATGTCATTCATGTTGGTGCCCAGCCTCTCCATCTCTGCATACATACCAATTGGAAGTTTACCAACACATTCCAATTTCATAATGTGTGTTTTCGAACGTAGGTGTTTTGCCAAGTGGCCATGAATCCTGTTTTTAAGACAAACCAAAAATATAAGAAATATATAAATTTATTTTTAAAACAAATGGCAAACTGACCTGAATGCAATTTTGCATTCTGAACATTTAAAAGGTCTCGGGTCAGAAGCAGATGGAGTCCCAAAAGTTGCATTAATGCTGACTTTTTTGAAATGACCCACAGATCTTTTGTGCTTTTGTAAGTGGCCTTTTGTCCGAAATGAAACAGAGCATGAGTCACACCTATAAATGATGATAATCCCAATGAGAAATACATATGCAAATTTTGTTGAAAAAAGGCAGTACATACCTGAATGGTCTCTCAAAGTAATGAATGTTGACGTGAAGCCTGAGATGGGAAGACTTTGGAAAGACTTTCCCACAAATCCCACACACAGACTTGCCATCTTCATTCGTCTGGAATATCTCTATCTGGTGTTTATTGTAATCCCCGCCGTCATTGGCATCTGGTCCTTTGGGTTTGGTAGAGTCAGTGGCACCACCAACACTTGTAGAGGCAGCTGTTGTTGATGGCAGAACAGGACCTCCTGGTTGAACAGCTTTTGTTTGAGCCGTGGCAGCATTGGCCGCAGCAATATGAATATCCTGGGGAAGTTGAGGGTGTCTTGAAACAGAAGCTGAATTATGATCCTCTGGCAGATCCTTCACATTCATCGTGACATTTCTTGGAGCAAACTTATCTTCGTAAGAGTTGAGAACTGTCGGTTTGGTTAGAGAGCCAGAAGTTGTAACCGTGGTGGTCGTTGTTGGAGTTTTCGAAGATAAACTAGATGCTATAGGTTCAACCATTGATTTGTTGACAGTGTTTGTAGAGAGGATTGGGGATGAGACAATATTTGATACGGTTGACACAAGAGAAGTAGAGTTACATGCTGCTGCTCTAACAGCAGCCCGTTCTTGCAAATAGGCACGAAGAGCTGGAGGATCCGACTCGCTCTCATATAGATTGGACCCATTTCCAACCATCAAGGAAGAGGTTTTGTTCAAGTAAGACAACATCGAAGCAGATTCAGTGACAGGGCTTAAGATGTCCCCTGGCTTTTCTTTGATGCATGTTGCCAAAACTGGGGGTGAAACTGGAGGGCTTCCAGACTTGGAGAGGTTAAAGGGGAGAACACTTGCTCTTGGTGTAGATTGAGTGATTGTAACAGACGACATACTGAGGGATCCTTGGTAAGATGTAGTCAAAGTTGCAGTTGAAGAAGCTGGAAAAAAATTTGTTAAAATATTCCATTTCAGCAGAAATTTATTTCTCTTATTTACCAGGAGATGAAAAATAATATTTTTCAGCTGTATTTGGTGGTGGAAATTGTTTCAAGTTAAGGCCAATATCAGTTGCATCTGCTTGAAGGTCATGGGCCCTGTCTGTGTTGTAAGAAACAAGGGCTTGCTCACTCTTCCCTTCCTTATTACTGCTACTTATGGCTGCAAGTTTGAAAATTGATTGAAATACAAACAAAAGATTTTTCAACAAAATAAAGCTAATATATACTTTGATCTGATCGAACTTCACGTGTGAGCCTTTCACTACTATAAGTCGATGGCTTTGGTCGGTTTGGCATGAGACCTTGATGCTGCATTGTTGAATCTTCTATTGGTTTATCCTCCTTTGCAGATGAGATCAAAGTTCCACTTGGAGGAAAGGGGTCGTCGTCACATTCAGCATCCTCAAACTAAAATTCAATTTCGAATTTTGACAAACAATTTCTTTTTTTTAACAGTGGGTCTTTCAATTTTCATCTACCTGATCTTCGTCTTCATCTTCATCATCGTCCATATCATCATCATCGGTGTCCGAATCACCAGCATGAAGCCCTGACCCATCCTGGTCGCTGTACCCTCCATCGTGCATGCTGTCCTCCACAGATGTCGGGACAGGCGAAATACCAGCTTTTGATTTCATATGCTTTGTCAAATTTCCCTTGGTTTTGAAAGCAAAGTTGCAATGGCGGCAGGTGTAAGGTCTAAAGTTTGAATGAGTCCGGATGTGTTTCTTAAGCATAGATGGTTTTTTGCAACGAATCCCACAACTATATTTTGATAGAAATTAGGTCAAATATACTTCATAATGTTAAAACAACCCTCACCTGTTGCAAACATAACGTCCTCTACCCCTGCCTCTGACATAAGTGTAATCATCATCGAAGCTCTTGTAACCTCCTTCAACAGTCGTGCAAGAGGAACTTGATGTTGAAATTGGGGGTGATTGCTCTGATAAACTCACCTTTAAATCATCATCAATAATTATTAGATACTTCTACTCTTTAGTTTATAAATCAGGTCTCTCAAATCACCCTTGATGTGGCGCCATTTTCAAGCCTAGGAGACAATTTTGGCGAATCAGCAGTTTTCCATTGTGAAGAATGCGTTACAATCATCTGAAAATAAATTGAAATCTTATCATCTTCATTTCTCTATTATAAGTGTAATCATGATTACCTCTCCATCTCTTGCTTTACTTTCTCCAAAGGGAAGACTTCGAGATTTCGCCACAGAGAAAATTCCAAAAGCAGTGTTGTGACATGATGCACCATAGGCTGAAAACCAATCTTTCGGTACCATTCCGCTTGGATGATAATCTTTAGCTACAACACGCCAATTTGAATACATGGACAGTTTTGGCTTGTGAAGAACATACATGGGTTGGAGTCTAGATGTCAAAAGATGTTAAAAGTCTGCCATAAAGATGAGAAATAATTTATTTTACCTATAAATACAACAATAGCAAACTTTAGTTGAGCACTTTAAGCCCAAGTATGTATAAGCAGTTCCATTTTGATACTGAAGACAGTAAGATTTTCTTGGACGTGGAGTCTCTGGGCTTATCTGAATTTAAATGTTAAAAGTCAGTAAAGGTATTTTTCAATATACCAAAACACTTTTCTCACCAAAGATGTGGCTCCTGTATTCATAAGTACTTGCTTTTTCATCTTGAAAGAACCAGGTGTTAGAGGAAGGGAGTTTGGCCTGAGAAATTTTCCTTCCTCTGGAGATGCTTTAAGCTCATCAGAACTGGGTTTTTCGTTTGTCTCAGGTGATATCAATGTCATGGTTTTACTTGGAACCGATACAGGAACCAACGAAATAGGGGTGATGGTCAAGGCAGGCGGTGACTTTTGCTTAGACAAAGTGTCTGACAGTGGCAAAGAAAGTGCCTGTCTTCCAGCTACTTCAGTAGGTGTGTGAGTCAGGATGGAGGATGCGTGACTCTCAGGACCAGGTATGCCAAAAACGAATGGCACTGATTTGGAAGTTGTGGAGTAGTCAGATGGTTCTGAAAAAAATAGTTTGAAACTTAATGCAAATTAAACCTCATTTTCATTAGACTTACCAGTTTGTGGGCGGTTCTTTCCTACAGATGATGATGGTCCATTAAAGTCAGTTCGATTCCCTTGATAAAAAATACAAAAGTTAAAAGATTGAAGGTCAAGAAAGAATATGGCAAAGACTTACCTGGTAGAGAAAAGAATGGCATAGTAGATGAGCTTTTGATATTTGTTAAAACACCAGCTAAGCTAGGTGTGGGTACGCCAGGAATAGAGAACACTGTGGATGGGATGATTGATTGCATGTCAATTTTCAAGCTTGTGTTCGAAGGGGTTGCATTTGGGGTCACAGAAACACTAGACGATGTGGAAATGCTACCACCGGATTGTAGTCCAGGTTGGGCTATTTGAAGCAGACCTGGAGGAGCTGACAAAGCTGTTTTTGTTAGGCTAACCACACCTCCTGCAGTGTAAATGAGCTTTCCAGTTTGGCTGGATGGGTTTTCATAGGGCATAGAGGTTGGGATTATTGTGAGTTTAGCTCGTTTGGGAGAGAACATCGCATTTGACTCAAAAGGATCTACAGATCTCTTAAGATTCCGTGCAGGACAAAACTCCTTCTGGAAATGTTAGAAGAATTTAAATATTTCAATGGTTAGCACTTTTCACAGTTTTTGTTTTTACTTGATGAAGCTCTAAATCTGTCCCTTTAAAGCTATTCTGGCACATGTTACAATGGATGGATTGAGTTGCTGCAATCCCAGAAGAGGCAAAAGATGTTATGATGGACTTCGGTTTCGGCACAGGGACTCCACTTATGCTCGAGGTAAGAATGAGAGAAACCTCAGGCTGACTAGAAAGCACCTTTCCTGAAGTGAATTCGCTGGAAGTGTGCGATGAGCTACCACCAGATGAGGAAGAATCCCGCCTTATGAAAAAAATGAACTTGAATATGGCCAATAAAGTTCAACCTTAAACTAATTATGTTGCATTTGTCATTTTAAAGTTGGTTATTTTACCGTATGTGTTGGTGAGAAGGTGGAAAGTAGCTATTTCGGGACTGGAGAAGCAGCTCTTTAATAGAGTTTGGCTCTGTTGAGTCCCGATAAATGGTGACTTCATTTTTAGACCCCGAGTTGACATTCACTATTTCTGACAGACCTACACCAGTTGCTGACCTGCATGCAGGAGCTGCTGTTGAGGTTTGTAATTGTACTGCTGCTGGCAGGTGTTGAATTTTCATGGGCTGTTGACGGCAACTGTTGATCCAAACTTCTCTGACAGACTGTGCTGAGAGAATAGCTTTGGACCCTTGTACAATTGAGGTCGTCACCTGGTCGTCTGTTGTTGTTCTTCTACTAAAAGCTGTGGCAAGATCCACTGGACCAGTCGAGTTGTCTTTTTCAGGAAAGTATAGGGTAGTAAGTCCTGTGGCGCGTTGAGGGGCAACAAACGGAGTTGGATGCCTAAGGTAACTCAACAAAGGCTCAGGGTATCTTGTCACCGGGCGAATAATTGTCCCTGAGCCGGATGATATCACAGCTGATGAGCTCAGATGTACAGGAGTAGCAGTAGTCATTGTGCTCGAAGCAGTGCTCGAAAACAAATACTTGCGATTGCTGACTCTGAAAAATTTCCTGATTAAAATCCTTTTTTTCTTGATGGAAAAGAAAATTTAAATTGCCCTCACCTATTCTTGTCCACTTCAGGATCCTTGCTATTTTGTCTCATATATCTCCTTGGCCAGAGAGAATCAAAAGTCTCCACAATGGCTTGATTTTCACTTATCACTTTGTCAATTCTTTGCTGCAGAACTTCAGCAGCAACTTTCTTTGCCGTTCCTATTGAAAGGTCTGTGGGTGCATTGGAACTACTCACTATCTGTCTATTTAGTTCGGTATTTCCATGTGTCCCAGACTCTTCCTGGATTCTGGTTCGATCTTCTTGTGTAAAGGGCACTGGTTGTTGAGGCAGACTAAAATTTTTCCCATCAATTTGAAAGCCTGGAGGCAATCTTTCCACAGTGGTTTGGCCATTTGAGTGTCGCATTATAGGATGAACCATGGCTAAAAATGATTTAAAATTTCAATCTTTCATTCGAATCAGTCAGAACTGCCAAATTTATTACCTAGTCGAGTTGTTTGTCTAGTGTCATTTGTCACAGAACTGGATTTGATGTAGTTCACCGAATTGATAAACTGTGAAGGAACTTGAGGTTGAAAGGAAACAGATCTGTGATTGGCTGTATTTGCCTCAGTCATCTGCATTTGAGATGACAGAGAAACAGTTGTCGACAGTGAAGAGGAAAAACCATCCAACTCTTCTTTGATGGATTCTCCAAGTTCTGCCATGATGTCTGCACTGGAACTATCAATTCCTTGGTCCACTTTTAACTGATGTGTTCTGTAGGAATGCAAAGTTAACATAAAAACTGAACACCACCAAACAATTTTTGAAAATTTACCTTGACTTCCTATGTTTGGACAAGTTGCTTTTGGTCTTGAAAGCAAATCCACATTCGTTACATGGAAATGGCCTTTCATTTGTGTGGGTCCTAATGTGTTTGTCCAAGACACTAGGTTTTGCACACACAAGCGAACAAAATGGACAAGCGTATCGTCGCTTTGATGTAGGAGAGTCATGATCATCAGGAGATGAGGAACGCTCGAAAGACATTGGAGTGGAGATCTTTGATGATGCTTCAGTGGTTTGCTGTTCAAAGATATAAAACAAGAAAAATAAATACCAAGAATGCATTGATAGTGTTGACTCACATGAATAATTTGATGGCGTTGATTAATGGACAAAACAGGATTAGGGCTTGAATGGACTGCACCTAAACATGAAAAATTAATTCTCACATCATAGTCGCAGTAGATAATTGTTTTTGATTGGCAATTACCGGTTGCGTTATGCACAAGGCTTAAGGCATTATGTTTAAGTGGAAAATTGTTCATTGTTGGCGGCGATAAATCACGTATTTCATTGGAAACAAGATTAGGATTAGATGCTGGAGTTTCTGTCTTCGAAGTTGCTATAATGTCTGCTTCCTCTTCTTTGGTCACAGTCGAAGTAGCCATTTTCTTGAACTTTTTGTGCAGGTATTTGCCTTGGGATTCTTCCCATCTTTCCTCCACTGGTGCAGGCTTTGAAATTGGCACCGGATCTACAGAGCTCTGGCTACTTATGTTAAAAAATAAAGTTTTGAAAAAAGAGCAATTAACAATATAGGAGCTGTCTTTTTTCATACCCATCTGATGAATCTTTGGGTTTTTTTGCTTTCTCTGCAGCCTGCTTACGAACTTGAGTTTGTGCTGCTGGGGCCTCAGATTCTGAAAATTAATAAGAAAAATTCAAATCAAAACTGGTTCTTCTTTGTTTCCTTTTGATTCAACCATGGAAAAAAACTATGGGTACAAAGTCTTTTCTGAAAAAACTTGTTTGGGCAAATGATGACGCACTGTACTTTAAAAATTAGATGAACTAGTTATCGAACGGAACATTCAAAATCAATATTGTGTAAACAACTGGGGTCCTTATCTTCAATTTGATTGATATTCCTAGAAGTTCATTAGAGACCTTTAGCCTTATGTTACAAATGAAATTTATGCAATCAAAAAGTCTCACTTGTAGGGAGAAAATAGCTTTTGTACATTGCTGACATACTTTCAGATAACATGCTTGGCCCAACTATGCTGCTTTGTTTATAAAGGCTCGATCATGTAAAGGCAGCTCTTATCAAAAAAACTGGCTAAAAGTCGTTTTATGTGTTGACACTGCTCAAATAATGAAAAAAAAGTTTCCAGAATGTAAATTTCGAGAATAGTTCATTAATGAAGGAGGCAAAAAGCACAAAGTAGAGGGTTTGAACTACTCAAGCTCTTCAATTAAAGCAAATAGATGTTTTTTATCAAAAGTTTAATATTTAGACAAACGTTGAATACTTGTTTATTAGGCATAAACTACGCACAGAGTTTGAGCGTACAAAGTTCAAAGCTTCTTTTCAATAATATGTTCAATATACAATAGCCTTTGCACATGGTGCGAGTAAGACCAGTTTTGGGAAATGAAGTA
>Ga0194133_10008998_pt1 | contig 11543 bp, 11 predicted proteins | sample TA2KigOf40mmetaG_FD_155448 | JGI IMG/M metagenome (GOLD analysis project Ga0194133, IMG submission 155448) | Freshwater microbial communities from Lake Tanganyika, Tanzania - TA2015055 Kigoma Offshore 40m | ecosystem: Environmental > Aquatic > Freshwater > Lake | place: Tanzania: Lake...
CGTCGAACTCTTCTGCAGTCATGTCCATGGCCTCCTGCATCTCACGAGAAGCTGCACGGACAAACTCAGGGTCACAGTACTTGCCAAGACCCTGATCTCTCAGAACCTTGAGGACATACAAAAGAGGTGTTGAGGAGAATTTCATAAATTGAGTAGACGGATATTTTTTAGTCGGGGAAAAATATCAAATCCTCCCAAGCACAATCTAACCCCCAACCCACACCCACCATCCCCCCAAATTTTCCAAAACACCATTCTTCTAAAGCATTATTTCCCCTCTTAAATAACCTGAACCAAAACTACCCCAACTATAGCATTGAAATAAAATGCAACTTAAAATTCTCAGTAAATCATAACGACCTAGCTTAGTTGCTCTTGATAAGTATAACGTGTACAACCTAGTTTAATTGCTCTTGGTTTCATATTTCTTGTACGACATAGCTTAGTAACATTCGAGTAGACTTATTACTTGCACAGCCCAGCTTAGTTGCTCTTGATTTGTATTACTTGTATGGATTAGCTTAGTGGCTTTTGATTCGTATTACTTGTATGACCTAGCTTAGTAATATTTGAGTATACTTATTACTTGTACAACTTAACTTGGTTGCTCTTGATTCGTATTACTTGTACAACCTAGCTTAGTTGCTCTTGATTCATATTAATTGCACGACCATGCTTAATCGCTATTGGTTTTGTATTTATATACTGCCTAACTTAGTCGCTCTTGATTCTTAAAAATTGTATGGCCTAGCTTAATCACAAATGATTCGTATTACATGTACGACCTAGATTTGTAGCTCTAGATTTGTATTAATTGTATGACCAAGCTTAAACGCGCTTGATTCGTATAACTTGTACAACCTAGCTTAGTCGCTCTGCATGTGTATTTAGAATACGTCCTAGCTTAATCGCAATTGATCGGGATGTCACACCATTTTCCTGCAATCCCTATACAAATTTCAAACTCCCCCCTCGCTTCGCTCGGGAGGGATAAAATCAGATTCTCACCCTTCCAACAAGACTTTCAGCAGATCCAACAATTGGAATTGTCACACCATGGCTCATTGCTTTCCGGTCACCTAGTAAATCAAACTTTAAGTAGTTTCCTTCTAGAAACATTTTTCCCAAATTTTCCCACCTGGACTGCTGGGCATGGACCTTGACACTCCGCCAGCTCCCTGGCTGGAATCGCCGCTAGCTGAAAATTCAGGTGAGAAAATTATTTTTTGTAAAATTTAAAGTTAACAACAAATCAATGTTTTCAAAAAGCAAAAACTTCATCTTTCAGCAAAAAAAAAGATGCATTTTTGAAGATGGTAATGAATTTTTAAAAAAGCAGCAAAAATTAATGAATTAAAGGCAAACCAATTTAAAGAGATAAATTAAAAATTTTTTTTTATTAAACAAAATTATTTTAGAAAAATCTTCTTTTTCACAATTTCTGTGTCATTTGACAGTTTGGGTTGGAAAAAAAATCATGCAAAATTAGGTTTTATTGTGAAGAAAATATTAAGGATAAGGATATGATAAAATGGGTTGATTAGAATTTTCCATAAAGGTTTTTGTTTGATTGAAACCCACTTGGAAAATCATGAATGAATGGTCAAATATAAACTACTTATTGAATTTTAATGAATGAATAAATCTAAATGTTTGTCCTTTCGACTTTTTATCTATTTTCATTTAGTGCAAAAATATTATCTAAGCTAATGCTACATTTAAATCTAGGCTAAAATCTAGTTTCTTACCACTTTTGGGCTCGTTAGTTAGGAAAACTCTCCTTAAACTAGATGGTTAAAATATACAAATCATAAAATTATTAGGATTTCTGTATAAAAATGCCAAGCAATTTGGGCATTCTTTTTTTTTGGTTGGTTGGTTTGATTCAGTAGTTGGTGGTGAGACTTTCTTTTTTGTAATTGTCTGTTAAGGAGAAAGGGTTAAAGGGTGTTCAGGGGATACAGGGATAGGGGTAGTTAGTTAAACACATATAATAAAGAGAGAGAGAGAACATCAACCAAAGAAAAAAACACAAGCTTGGAGTCAATGTAGTGTGGAAAAAGGTTGGAGAAGCAACTTCAATCAATGTAGGTAAAAACAACAGAGACGGTATCTTTAGTTGCTAAGTTCGAACTTAACACATAATGTAAGTGTAAAAACAAACTTTGAATAGTTTAGATTTTCATGCTACTTTATGAAGGTTTTCCCATTAAGACTCTTACTCTTAACAATAATTGAATTCTGATCTTCAAAATAAACATTAAGTTGGTTAACTAACCAAATAATTTTTTTAATTAATTCAATTTTTAGCTGAAACTAAGGTAAGGACAAAACTCAATTGAGAACAAACTTAATTAAGCATGAACTTTGCCAAACTTGTTTATGTTCTTAAATTCTATGTTAAATTCGATCGAAGCAACGAAATAGCCCGCTTCAGAAAATTGGTCATTCTCACATACTTTATGTGATTCAAATCAAACATTCAAAAAATATCAATCCATTTCCTTTAAAGAGGTGAGGTAGCCGTGGCACATTGCCATGGCGCTTGGCTGGGGATCAGAAGGTCGTGGGTACTAATCCCGGTACCTTCTGGAAACCATTGATTACGGGTTGCCACAAAAAATGGTAAAAAGATTTCCAGCCAAGGAAAAAAAGCGCCTTCGTGGCTTTTTATCGCCAAACGCTTCAGCAAAAAAATATAATGTGATATGAATGAATTCTTTTCACTAACAAATGTGGTGTGTAGAGGTTTTTTAAGGGTTTAGAAATGAAAAAGGGGTGAGAAATGAAACAAAAAACATCCAATAGTTCAAATCAAACATTCAAAAAATATCAATCCGTTTCCTTTAAAGAGGTGGGGTAGCCGTGGCACATTGCCACGGCAACTGGCTGGGGATCAGAAGGTCGTGGGTACGAATCCTGGTAATTTCTGGAAACCATTGATCATGGGTTGCCACAAAAAAATGGTAAGAAGATTCCCAGCCAGAAAAAAAGTGTTTTCAAGGCATTTTATCGGTAAGCGCGCTTCAGCAAAAATTGTAATGTGATATGAATGATTTTTTTTCACTGACAAATGTGATGTGAGGAGGTTTAGAAATGAAAATGGGGGTGAGAAATGAAACAAAAAACATCGAATAATTGGGTTATCACACATAAAAACATCCACTATATTTGCAAAAAAAAGGTTTTCATCTTCATGATGATGAAATCCTCTTTGTTGTGGAAGAAGCCCATTTAGAAGAAGAGAAGGGGAAGAAGAACACGTGCTTTTCATGGAAAGAAACTGTACAGCCGTGAGAGAACATGGAGAAGAGGGGGTGGGGGGATAAACAGGGTGGTGTCCATATATAAAACACATCCAGGTGGTGGGCCTAACCTGTGGCCAGGCGACCTAGTAGAGGAGCGTCACACTCCTCATCCTCATCGCCACTCGCCACGACCTCGTCCTCGACCTCCTCCCCAGGACTGGCGGTCGGTCCCGAACGAGCACGGGGCAAGATCCAGCGATCAGCTGTGGGTGAGGCACCGACCATCACCAGACCCTGGGACGGGGGGAAATTTCTAAATCCCCCAGTGGAGATTCTCCTTTTTTCAGAGACCACCTTCACTGTGGTGTTCAGACAGACGAAAGTCGAGGATCGTGGCGGGATGATGATGGGTGAGCGAGAGGTTGACCCCCTGCAGCCGCCGATACGGAACTCCAGTGTGGGACTGTGCGTTACCGAAGGGTCCTCAGATGGGGACGACGACAGACTCAATGCAAGACTAATTCAGACAAGGAAAGATTGAAGCGGACTTAAGTTCAAAAGGATTATTATTTTATTGGGTGGGTGGGAAGGGCTTATTGGACTAAAAAAAAATTTTTAATGAAGCAAGAAAAAGAATGAAAAAAATTATTTTTTCAAAAGGTAAAATTCGTGAGCAAAAGACTTTAAAAAGGGAATGTTATTTTCATATTTATACAGCACTGATTGATGAGTAGCAAAAACTCTGAAAGTTAGTTTGAAATTCATTTGTTTGTCAAGCATCTTCTGTTAAAGATCAATCCATCACCCTCAAAGCACTCAAATTAGGGTTAATTTTGAACCTTTTTCTTCATTTTGACCTACCATTATTATAATAGGGGTGCAAAAATTGGCCGCTAGTCCTGCAAAAAGGTTCCAATCAAATGACATTTTTATATTTTCAACTGAAATATTTTCTCCCTTGGGAAGATTTAGTTTTATCAAACAGTAAAATGGCTTTATCATCTTTTCACTATAATTCTAATTTAGTAAATACTAGCCAACCGGGCCCCGGCACTACCTGGGAAAAATTTGATGAGTTCACGTCACCCATCTGGACATTTTACATTACACAAAGTTTTCTCTCCCATGACTTGTTTGGGTTTTAGAGTTTGGGGTACCCCAGGGTAAAGGGGTAGAGTTAGCGACATAATGCTTGTGTTAAGAACCTTCCCTTAGTTGGTGGGGAGGTCAGTGCAAAATTTGGTGGAGATTGGTCCGGGGGTTTGGGCGTGAAAAGGGGACATAGGTACAAACAGTCACTTTTATATATATAGTCAACTCAATGACCTTCAATGATTCATTAAATCCCTTTCGCTGATCTACACTTTTAATACCTTCGGGTTCGAGCAAACATTCCTTTACTTTCTAAACAGTAAGTATTGATTTTACATGACCGTTAACACTGATCCTCGGATCACCTAGACTTCCATACCGTCAAATGAACGTATCCGTTATTGAACCCGCCTTTTATGCATATAAATCTGCCTCTTCCTCAAATAAACAGTTAGTATCTTATTGGTCTATTGATAATAAAAAAAATGAATGATGAAAAATTAATTTAAAAAAAGGACTAATTTAAGAAGATGAATCCAGCCCTAATCAAGTCACTTCAAGTTCTTTAGATGTGGTTAAAAATAGAATGTAAATAATAAAGAGTAAATATTTGATTTTTCAGGAGTCCGGAGGGGAAAATTTCTTATAGTTGGGAAAAGGATTTTGTTCTCAGGCCAATTACTGAATGAGTTTTAATGATTTGAAAGACATTACCTGGCTGGACGTTGTTGTTGAGGCTGTTGTTGAAGTTGAAGTTGAGGCTGTTGCTGTTGGGCTTGTCCATTATTACCACCCCCACCGTTTGCTAGTTTCACAGGGCGCATTGGGATGCCACTGGATCCAGGATAGTCCCTGGTTGAGAACAGGATTTCACTGTATTGATAATTTTTTTTTAACTGAAAATTCAAGCCATACTCATCTGGGATTTTTCTAAATGAATTTTGAGCTGCATATTCGACCGAATTTGTTGGTGATATCTTGGCATGTTGTACGGAATTCACATTGAGGTTGCTGGGGGATCCCCTACGTTTGATGGAAGACATCATGTTACCAAAGAAAGGGAGATTTCGGCGGTGGCTCGGTTCGACATCATTCTCACGGTCACCCTCCTAAAGTTAAGTTTGTAATTTATATTTTGCCCTCTCAGAGCTTGACCTTTGTTCCTGGATGGTATTCATTTTATCTTTCCCGAGTCAGGCGAGAGAGGAATTTGAAATTTCATTGTGGATTGCGGCAAAACGTGTGCACCACTCCGTCTGTCATCTTTTTCTCCTCCCACAGTTTCAAAGCTAGAGGCTTAATCATGCATAATTCTCACATAAATGGGCTTGACCTTTGTTCCTGGATGAGATTCATTTTATCTTTCCCGAGCGAAGCGAGGGAGGAGTTAGAAATTTCATTATGGCTCACGGCAAAACGTGTGCTCCACTCCGCCTGTCACCTCTATCTCCTCCCACAGTTTCAAGGCTAGAGGGTTGAAATTTGGCATGTATAATCCTTACATAAATGGCTCAAAATCTACCTATCAGAATTTTGATATCTTGTCTAGAAGCTGAGATATTGAAGTTCAAAGTTATGCTGTGAATTAAGCTGGTTTTAATTACCCATTACCCTTCAAAATTCTGGGTCAGGTTTGCTTAGATTAGCAATAAATGCAGTTTTGATTAAAAGGGGGTTGGTTGAGACAGATGAGGAGGAAACATGCTTGGGGGAGTCAGGTTAGGTTAGGTTAGCAATAAATGTCCTTTTGGTTAAGAGCAGGGGGGTTTGGTTGGGACAGATGAGGGGGGAGCAAGCTTTGGGGGTTGGTTAGGTCTGGTTATTTTAGGGAAGGTGGGAATAAATTCTTTTTTTGGTAGTATGGTGTTGTTAATCGGGGTTAAGGGTTGCTTGGGAGAGTTTGGCATTTTTCCCCGCACAAAAAATGGCCATCTACTTTTAATCATAGTTAACATAAAAAGTCAATGATTATATTTGTTAAAGAAGGAGCCAATAAAAAAGTGCCATGAATGAATGAATAGTATGCACTCAATTAAAGCTCTTTTCTTTAGTTTCACTTTGGCGATACTTTAATGAAAATGCTCAGTATCTTTTACATCCCCGTTAAACTTGTCTCAAGACTGGCTGCCGCCTGATCTCTCATTCTCATACCTTTTCAGCACAAGATATACTCACCCTACCAACCAGCTGGTTGCTGGTTGAACCCCTTTATTTATCATTCCTGATCCCTGTCTCTAGTATATAAAGGTCTGCCGTTCCATCAATAAACAGTTCAGTATTGATTCTTTTTTTGATTGGGAAGGCCCTCTCTGGGTTTTAGTTTACTACTGTACTGAATGTAAAAATTACTTGTTCAAGCATTTCATCCAACTGTCCGGAAATGGCACGTTTGAGTTCAGGTCCTTTTTCGTGCAATGTCCTCAGGCCAGCCTGAAGGGTGACTGCACGATCCTCAACGCTTTCCGGATTTTCAGTTGCCATCTTACTCTCCTTTTTCTTTTTAAATCGGCGGAAATAATCCTGAAAAGTGGCCAAAATTATATTTAAATTGAACTCACAAAGGGCAAAAACATTTTCAAATTTAAGACCTGTATTAAGAAGGTGGCGTAGAATTTGCCAACCGTGACTTCATCTTCCACTAAAAGCATTCATTAAAAGAATTTTAAACTTCACTTTTTTTATGAAATTGAATTTTAAGAGTGTTTTTATATTTTGATTCACCACAAAAAACCACACAGACTTTGATGTCTAAATTGATAAAAAAAATTAATTGCACTAAAAATATTTCATTTTTAAATTTTCAACATTTTGAGTTGAGTTTTTCTGATTAAAAAATATCACTTTTTCAGTTAGTCTGAAAGTGATTTTTTGTAAGGAATCCATTAAAATATGTCTTTTTCCCTGTCCCAGCACAGTGTGTACAAACAATTAGTACAAATTTGACCTTAAAAATCATTTCATCAATTCAAAAGGTAAAAAAAAGTTGCCATTTTCATCTCATAATTTTCCTTTTTTTTCAAAGCAAAAACGAGACTTACTTTGGATTGATGAAAGCAATTACTGTTGAAGTAATTTAAAATACTTTTTTTTTGTTAATTTTAGGGTCAAATATCAAAGTGAACATGTCCAGCCGTTAATTTTCTCGTGGATCAAAACCAAAACACCTTTGCCAAATTGTCTCAGAGGGTTAAGGTAACAATAAAAAAAACATGGAAGACCAGACCTCATTCTCTGTTATACTTTTTTGTAAAGGAGAGGATGTTAAACATTTCTACCATGAAAAATGAAGAACCAATTGTGTCCATTTCTTTGATCTTGCATGAAAGGTCTCTGTGCGGCCACCAACAATCACCACAAAAAAAGCCTCTCATATATATATTGCAAATTAATAGTATTGCTAGTCAATCTACAACACACCAGATTCTGTTGTCAATTGTAAGAAACCTACATCGACAACATGGTTTTTGTGAACCCTGAGGTTGTGCCTGCAGGCCAACCTCTTTTTTTTGTACGTACTTCATGCAGCAAAAAAATGCTTGAGCGGAAAAAATATCAACACATTCATTTGCATTTTGACTTTGAAGAATCAATTGAAATATAAATTTCCATCAATTGTAGCAATTGAATTGAAAGTGTTGATTTTTTTTCTGGAAAACTTCATTTTGCCTTTCAGTCTGTGATTGATTAACAAAAAAATTGGTTTTTTTGGCAAGTGTGTCTCTTGTGAGAAAAACCACGTGTTGCTCGAAACAAACACGTGGGTGACCAGCTTATTTCATCATCGGTGCAAGGAAACACGAGAAATTATAAACAGAACTATGAGAAGAGAATCTGATCACCCAAAGTGCTTCACTTATAAAAAAATCAATGGAAACTGAAATGATTTGTATGAAAAAAAACCACACCGAAAACAACACTTGATGAAAAACAAATAAAGAATTCAAAAAACAAAACAAAAAAAACGTGTTTTAAATTGTGTTAATAATATAATGTGAATTTTTTCTTTTTTTTGAATTAGAAAGACAAAAGAGAGGTTTTTTGAAACACGCCTTGTGATTTTAGGAACGTGTCGAGAAAAAAAGCAAGTAAAGTGTTAGTTGCGTCCCCGGGATCCACTCCGGACCCCGGGGTTGCAGTTAGTCAAGGCTCACTTTCTTTCCGTGCATGAGTACTTACAGCCTGCCCCTGGACACAACTGATCTAGGAGCTTAATATCAGTTCGCTTCCATATTTTCAGAATCTGGTGTCTCAGCTCTTCATTTGCTTCGTCAATGTTCCCTTCGGTCTTAATGGACAAAGAGGTTCTGACAAGGGCAAAAAGTGTGGCATTGAAATTGACCGATCCGTCTGAATTCAACGGCATGTTCATGGACACCAGGCGCTGGAACAAGAGAAACAGGGACACACTTTAGTCTGACATGGAATGGAGCGAGCGCCTTTTGGACACGGTACGTTACCTGAACCTGGAGGGGGGAATATGGCATCGAGGACGGAGTCGGGAGCACGTTTCCAGATTTTCTGGACTATTGCTTTCAGCTCTTTGTTGCACGTGTCGATGGATCCGTCCATCTTGATCCGGAGAGACGTGCGAATCACGGCAAACAGGGTGGCCGTAAAAGTCACCGTGCCGTCAGGCTTCAACGGCATGTTCATAGCTACCAAACGCTGCAACACACACACACAGTGTGGGGTTTATGCTTGTGGATTGGATTGGGGGGGAGGTGAGAGAGGTTACAAAAAATAAAACACACCAGAAAAAGTGTTAATAATAAGACTTGTATGCTGGAATCCGGAACACGTGTTTTTTCAAGAATCGGCAATGTTCAGTAATAAAAAAGGGAATGCAAATGAAAAAGTCTAAATATAATCACCTTGCATGCCACACGGTGGGGGCAAAGTTTGCCAAAGCCCAGCGGTGGAGAGATCTTGCGGAGAAGCGTGACGACGTCCACGTGTTTGATCCGGCCCTTGGCGTCGGGGTCGTACTCGCTCCACAGCCTCACAAACTCATCCTTAAAGATTAGGAAAGTAAAGTTTATGAATGTGGTCAACTTAAAAGAAAATCCATGGGCGTCTTAAGATCTAAGATTATAATAATAATTGAGATAACGGGTATTTTTTATGCGGGGAAAAATATCTAACCCTCACAAGCGACCTGCCTTCTTAAAAAATTCATGACTCTGTCAATTTTAAAGATAGAGAAAAGTTTATAAAACAAGATTTTTAGTTAAAATGTTATTTTATAAACTTTTCTCTAGCTTTAAAATTATGCGAGCCATTAAAGACGTAATATAAAACTTTGAACTTGAATATATCAGCTTCTAAGCAAAATATCAAAAATCTGATTGGTAACTTTGGAGCCATCTATGTGGGGTGTATGCATGCCAATTTTCAAGTCTCTAGCTCCACTGGTAAGGGAGGAGAATGAAGTGACAGGCGGAAGGATGGACACAGGACAGCATGCCATTTTTGGTGGAATCCATATACAAAAATTCTAAACTCCAGCCTCGCTTCGCTCAGGAGGGATAATTTAGTCCAGTATAGACTATGCAATGATTACTCAAGGTATTACCTTGATTAGAGTCAATGCAGATTACTATTACCCTGACTGAGGGTGCCCTGTTGATTTTTATTGCAATCCGGGGTTGAAAAATTGCTGTCATGGCTGGGGATTTGAACCCACACCCTTTGATCTTTGTTCTCAGGCAGGTGCCTTTGACCACTTGGCCATGGTGACCCCTATTGTGGGTCCGGATAGCAAAGATTGATCAACAAGGCGCCCTCATTCAGGGTAATAGACCACAAAGACAGGATAAAATGTGAATGGTGGGACTCTTATAAAGGTGCTGATCACATCTTGCCGTTGTCTGAGTATTACTGTGCAAAATTATGCTCACCAGATGGTGGGGTCCCAGAATGGACCAATCTCGGGTGAGGTAGTCAAAGTTGTCCATGATGACAGCGACGAACAAGTTCAAGATGAGGAACGAGCAGACGACAAAAAAGGAGATGAAATAAGGATAGGCAAAGTCGGTACCGCAGCCAGCGGGATCATTTGCATCCTCGCTGTTCTCATCACACAAGACGTCTAAAATTGCATCCAATTGAATATCCAGACCCAAACATGTTCTTTGCTGCTACCCACCTGGATCCTTTTTACACGACAGCATGATTTCCTGCCACGCCTCGCCGGTGGCTGACCGGAAGAGCACCAGTAGGGCCTGAGGGAACGTCTGGAAGTTGTTGTTCCTGTGGATGTTGGTCCCCTCCCGAGGTGCAATCTTGCCAAACACCTAAAAGATCCCAACAGAGAGTTAGATATTCCAGACGGATTCCAAGATTGAGCGGATATTACCTGCATGCCGACTACCCCGTAGATGAAAAAGATCAGGCCAATGAGGATGGCAACCCAAGGCAGTGCTTGAAATGACTTGATGAAGGTCCACAACAGCGTCCGGATTCCTTCCCCTTTGCTCAGCAATTTGACGAGACGCATGACACGGAAGAGACGAAAGAAATTGATGGAGATCATGTTACCTCCGGGCTGCAAAGAGGGTCAATAAAGTAAATAAACCTCACAACCTCAACCCCATTTTTTATTCATTAACCATCACCAAAAGGTGTCCGGATTATTGTAGATTAAAGATTTTTAACTAATGTTCAAATCAAATCACCTTGAGGCTGTTTATATAACCTCTGCCTGATCCCAAAATACTTACATTGAGCTCACTATACAAAATGTCGACAAAACTTCCCAGGACGATCACAAAATCAAAGACGTTCCAAGGATCACTGAAGTAATTCTGACCACACACCATCCCGTCCCGAAAATGTTAGTCAAATAGGGTTACAAAAGGTTAGGATCAAGGATTGGAGCGGATGTGAAGGAGAAAAGAAAGAGAAGAGAAAAGAGTTCTGATTAGATGATTTAACTTACATTGAGCTCAGCCATCGTGATATCAATTAAACTGCCAAGCACAATGATGAAATCAAAACTGTTCCAGGGATCACCAAAATAATTCTAAAAAAAGAACAAAATCAAATAAAGAAAAATAACGAAAAAAGGGGGAAAAAAGATGCCTCGTCGAAATGAAAATGAAAAAAAAATAAAAAAATTTAACAAAATAATGAAATTTGAAATTTTCATTGATGGCCAATAGATTTTCATTTTTTTCAAAAAAAAATTTTTTTTCAATTAATTTT
>Ga0194133_10009002_pt1 | contig 11539 bp, 5 predicted proteins | sample TA2KigOf40mmetaG_FD_155448 | JGI IMG/M metagenome (GOLD analysis project Ga0194133, IMG submission 155448) | Freshwater microbial communities from Lake Tanganyika, Tanzania - TA2015055 Kigoma Offshore 40m | ecosystem: Environmental > Aquatic > Freshwater > Lake | place: Tanzania: Lake Tanganyika...
AGGGAAAAACAAAAGTATGGCAGAAAAACTGGATCTATAATTTGGATTTGGAGCACCTAATCAGGGAGGATGACAAAACAATGAAATTGATTTCTGAGCTTGAAGTTGATTTGAATATTAAATTTGATTTTGATGCACTCAAGCATAAGTTGTCGAAGTTGAGGAATTCCATTCGAACTCATTCTTTCTTTGACAATTGTTCAGGTAGGAGCCAAAATATGATCCTTTTCTAAAGGTTTTGTTTGAGCCCACACCCTTCAAGTTTAAACATACAGATTTTTTTGCTCGTAAATTAGATTTTGTGACTTTATGGGAACAACAGACTTTCAGATGAACTTTAGTATAAACAACCCCCTATTCCACTTACATCGCGTTTTTTTGAAAAAATGGTAATTGAATATATTTCCATGGAAAAAAAGAGATTTTTTACTCATAAACAAATGTCGGGGTTTTTTTCGCCGGTACTGGCCTTGCCGGCAAGAAATTTTCAAATTAAATCATATCATGCTTCAAAAATCACCGCCTATGATTGGCCACCAAATCTAATCGCATGTCTGAGAAAATCAAATTTTATTTCAAGTTTTTTTCTCTAGTTACCACTAGAGAGTGGTGGGTGAAAAAAAATCGGTATGAATCAATGAAATTATGCACGATATCAGATGAGAATGTGATCCACAATATTGGCCAGGCCAGCAATAAATAGGTACAATAAATAACAGACAAACTTATTCAGCAAAAGTTCATGATGGAACTATGTTTGAGAAGACAAAAAATTAAGTCTTGAACTACATATCGGATGTGTAATAACCATTATGATTATGACTTGGCATACATTGTAAAAGTGTAAAAATGTGCTGTGCATAGTAAGTTGACAACCATTAGATGTGGTCTTCACATCATCAAAGGGTTACAGACTCATTAAGAGAGCATTTATCATCAGAGAATAGTAAAAAAGTCAGCGGGGTCGATTGACTTGGCTTTGAATACTGTGGGCTGTGACTCTCGAAACGAGCATATTAAAGAGACCATGAACAATCGCAGTCGATAGCCTGTGAGATGCGAAGAACTATGGTACGTACGAAAAGAAAAAACTATTTCTTGGAGCAAAGTGATCTACATGATGAATGTTATTCTATAATAGGCTTGGACGCAATACAATTTACTCACATGTCGTGTGGAATGAAATGCACTCGAAGATTATAAATAGAATGAAAACTTCTCATCAACGCCAATCATAAATTACTTTTTAAGAGCAAAAATTCACACAGTGAATGTATTACAAAAATTACAGACATGCACAAGAAACAGCAAAATGTAGTTTATGTTTAAAAACTGATGAAAAATACAAGTAGCAATTAAAATTCATAAATCATCAAAAATAATCATTGAAAGAACACTTGTTTGAGTTTCTGTCTCAGTTGATGAGGGTTAATCCCTGAAGTCCAATCAAAATTTACTTTGATCATGTTTTCTAGTCTATTCACCAGTGATTGGTTGCCAATCTTGAGCCGAGATGTATTCTGAATGTTCCAATGCCAGGCTTTCTGTCATTTATGTAGCATCTCGCCTTCAGATGGTCAGAGATGCGAGGGCCCGATTTGCCAAGGCTGGTTAGAGTTATTGCCATTTTAGCATTGACATAATTGGACCATTGGTGAGGTGTAGCTCTGCCATATTGTTTGTTGATTTCCTTTTTTGAAATTTTGTTCAAAAATCCACCAGTACTATCCTCATCACACAATAGATTAGAAAAGCAATTTGAAAATTTAAGAGTTGATTTTAATAGGTTTTTTTTTGTAGATTTTTAGGTTTTCAAGACAATCAAAATTGTGATTAAGCTTGATCTGGAGTTAACTGAATGAGATATCCACAGTTGTTTGAATCCGTACAAAATTTCCTTTGGGTGCAAGGATCATTTGACAAAGAAAACATATTTCTCTTCGTTGCTATATTGCTTTGAATAAAGAGAGATTTTCCGTGATGAACTTCTTGTATTGTATAGATGAGATGCACATTACTTTTGGCTATTGGGTCTTCTTGGTCATCGATTCATGGGTCTAAAAATACCCTTTGACCGTGAATGGATGAGCCATTGTACCGAGAAAAAGGCTCAAATGTAAAGAAAAACACTCCAGATTGTCTGACCTTTCTTACTCTTTGGTCCAACAAGCAAATAACCTCTTTTCTCTACCAAATGTTGTCTAAGTTTTACTTTTCTACATGTAAAAGTCACTAAAAATGAAGATACAAAGAGATATTTTTCCTTCCAATCTAATGTTTCTATTCTCCAAGTCGAAATGTGTGAATACCAAAAGATCCGAGATCGTTTTTGATTCATTCAGAATAGCTTCCGATGAGATGATGTTCTGAGATGTAAGAAAAAAGGCACTGACCTAGTATCGAGATGCATGAAAGGAATGCCATATTATCATGTAAAGACGAAAAGTAGAAATAGTTTATGCAGAAAAATAGCAGGACCCATTAAAATAAGTTCGCACAAGTGTATTGAAATTTTCAAATTTTTCAAATGTTTTGACTATTTTATTGCCTACTTTGTGTGCGATAAAAATACTTCACATTCAAGCATGATTAGGTGTTAAACAAATCTCAAAATGTTATCTAAGACGAAGTTTCTTTTAGAGTTAATTTTTGAAACTAAAAAGATATCTTACTTTTGACTTGGTCTACCAAGTTTTGTTTTAGATATTCTGTCAAAGTTTCAAAGCAAATTGTCTAGTGACTCAATAGAAAAACATTCGAATCCGCTTAAAATGCATATTTTATGTTTGAAAACTGGAGAAAACTTCTCTGGTTTGCATAGACAACCAAAAAGTTTATCTGTGACTGACGATGACGCTGACATTGAAATAAAGAGAATGTTACTCGTTGCTTTCATTTTTATCAGAGATTTTGAAAGATTGTATTCTGAAATCTACTTTTTTATATCACTTTTTCATAAGATTTGATTTAACAAATGTACTTCCATCCAATATTATTAAAATTATTCTTTCAAAATATGCGTTGTATCGCTTATTGAGACAGATTCTAAAATTATCTAGATAAGAAGTCAAAAATTGAGCTTTTGAAATTGCATCAAGTTTTTAAATTATCTAATGTGTGAGAATCTAAAATCGTCAATGGTGTTTGTGCTCATATGATTGACCCCATCTTATCTTGAAAAGCTTGAAATTCCTCTTAATTTTCAGCTTAACTCTCAACTCGATTGCCGTCCATGCCAATTGACTGATGGATTTGAAACAGAATATCAATAATTAGACTTGTTTTTAATGCACCAGTAAGGAATTTTGAGAATGCAAGAAAATTGTTTCCTGTATATAGCTTTACGAAAATGGAGCTCCCTTACTGAAAAATGCTAAACTTTGTGAAATAACTCAAAGTAAAGTAGCAGGAAGTAAACAGACCATAAACATTTTTGGGCACACACTGTTGTTCCACTTTAAAAATGCTCTAGTCATTATGAAAGGATAATTTCTTTCTAGTTTCCGGAGGCATATTCAGCCTCAAACTATTTTCAGGATTGACCCAGTTTTTTTTTAAATTTATTACACCATAGCTGGGTGTTAAAACAGCACATGAAGGCTTTGTAGATAGACATGTAGTTTGTTAAAGCAGTTTAAATGAAATATATTTGTCTCACCCCTTAAAGCCTCTGTACAATCTCCTCTTTCTTTCTCTCCAAGTAGTCGTAGATGTTTTGAGATCTCATAAAACTTTTTTTCGTAAGGGGTAAAGTAAGTTCACATCATTAAATCAAGACTGTCGCTATCAAATGTCACATTACAAACACATTTTGCGAGAAGGAAAAACACTTTTCCTGAACGGCAATCTATAACCAGGCAATTCTAGACCTTGAGATCAATTTCCAATAATCTAGAAATAATTTCAGTCGGTTGATTTTGGTTCCAAAATATTCTAGTTTGTCTGGCATATCTTTTTTCTTGCTGTTTTTTAGGAGGCTCGAGGCCATCACCATCTCATCTCTTTCGAGAAAACTTTTGGCGTTTTCTATCTTTGGCGATAAAAGTTCGCTTTAATGCATCAAAATCCGAAATGAGATATATCACAAACGTCGGACCCTTTCCAAACATCAAAGTAGTTTGAAGAAGCTTTTAATCAATTATTTCCATTTTTTTTCTCGTCAGTTTATTTAGATGAGGCCATCTCCTTAATGCTAAAATCTATATATCCGCCCATGAGGTTTCTGTTTCTCTTGCCAACAAAGATGAGAAAGTTGAAGCAGAAAAAAAGTTTCATATTGTTGTTTTAAGAGCCTCATTAAAAGCTTTCCATAATAAAAGCAAACATTAAACTACCTAAGCTCTCTTTTTATCGCCCTGTTTATACGGTACTTTGTGGGATAGAAAAAGGTAAATTTTGAGGGAACAAAGATGAAGTCTGGCAGTAGTTTAACACAACAAAACTTTGTGAGAGAGTTGACAGTTGACCTAAATGCAAAATATGAACTGTCTCATTAGAAATTGGAAAATATTTCTACCTCAAACTCCTTAATTGGATCTGCTTCATAGGCTTTGGACAAGCAGTAACTAAAATTTTGTAACATATATTTCTAGCTTTTTTTTCTCCACAGTCAGATAATATTCAAAGGATTATACTGAAAAATAGTATAGCAACTTTTTAATTGTAAAAAAGGAAAATGGCTTTTAAGAGGAGCAAAGAAGTCGTTGGCAACTCAATCTGGAAGCTCCATCATCGACCATGTGGCTCTCTCATGACTTTTTAATCATCTAATTATCTAGTCAAAGGCATATGGAAAAGATACGTCCGAAGAGGAGCTGTCTAGAAGAAGGAAAATAGACCAGGGATAAGTAAGTACCTTGGCATTTCTTCTCTGGAAAATATTTTCATAGAGATTGAATCTTCAAGGTAAATCCCACAAAGGATTGAACAATAAGTGCTTCCAAAGTGGTTTTCTGAACTTTCGCATGCAAAGTCGTCTTTTTGTCATTCTCGAAATATGTATGTTACTTTGAATGCTTTTTAGTGTGATTAAATTTTCATGAGATGTTTTGTACATCACCTCAAATACATTTTACAAAAATAAAAAAATTCTTTTCTTTCAAAGAGAATATATTTAGAACAGTATATTCTTATGAAGAAGTTTTTCTATGCTGACACATCTATATTCTTATAACAAGAAAAGATTTTAATATTCTAGTGTACATAGTAGCTATAGAAAAAAGTAATTTATGAAAATAAATTCAACTGGAGTTTCTTTTCTATTTAAATTATTTGCTGAGAAGAAATTCTTTCCGGAGCAGAATGCTTAGTTCAGATGGATAAACTTGAAACCATCCCTTAGCAATCTTTTTTGCAACATCAAATCCGAGATAGAAATCGTTATTCCCTAATCTCAGAGTATTTTTATGGGTCATTTAGTTTATTTGGCATCATCATTTATCAGCCATCAAGCAATTAAGCTTGTCAAAACTGTGCCACCATAAAGAAGGCAGTTCGTCTTGATAGAGATTTTTCTCCCCAAAAATTTGACTTGAATGCTCTGGACAGTATTTGAGAAGGCTCAAACATTTTTTTCTTACTTCCCATACAGTCAGTATAAGAAATTCATTTTTCTCTTCAAATAGAAAGTCGATAGGAGTGTAAAGTGAAAGTGTAATATGAGAGGCTAACTAAATCCCCGTTGCTTTTGGTTAACGTGGTATAAACTTGAAAGACCCTCTTCCATCCAGTTTGCGGCCATCCAACCCTGCTTAGCCAGCTTCCGGACTAACACAATGGCAAGACTCACAACCAGGGACTTCCGGGATAGATAGAGTAGGGGTGAAAGTCGCCAAATCATTCGTTGCAAAGGAGTGATAGTTTTTCACCATTTAATACTCTTAGCTTTATCAAAGGTTCACTTGAAAAAAAGAAGGATTTACAAACTGTCACTATGAAAAAGATATTGTGAAAACTCTCTGAATTTAAAATGTATATAACCTACATTGATATATCCCTACATGCTTAACTGTTTGAAATGAATTTGCAAAAGAGGCTTCCTCTAAGGGTTTGAAAGAGTGGAACATCATCATCGTAGATTCAAGCGAGCATGATCAAGGCTCCCCCCTCTGGAAGGAACAGTAGTGGCAAACATAACGAAACGTAAAGATTGAAAACCACCCCACAAGGTACAACCTGTCACAACACAATAAAAGCTTTTGGCTTTGAAAAAAGAGGCGAAATGAAAGGAAGAGAGAAAATCATTCTTCTTCAATCTTTAACAGAACAGAACAGTCATTTGCTACCCACTTTTTTGCCATGCTCCAGAAAAAAAAGAAGATTTTTTTTCAAACTGAGCCGTAATTCAAATTTGTTTGTTTCTCATCTAGATTTTTTTGGGCAGAAAAAATCGATTTTCGATTTTCAATATTTTGGAGAATTGGATATAGTCTTGTCCTTAGATAAGTTTTGAATTTGAAGAGAGCTTTCAGCAGAAAAGAAGGTCTAAAAATATCAAAATCCATTTCAATATTCTATCTGAGGGATTTCGTTTTAAATCTATCCTTTATACAAGTTAAGCCAATAGTGAATTTTCTTTCCACAAAAGCATTTAATCAGCATTATTTTTCATGCCAAGTACATGCCATTATTGTTTATACCTTCAGAATGTCTAGTCAAGGTTTATTGCTTCATGTCTGGATCGTTTTTCACTTCAACGATCCAAAATATGTCCAGAGAGCAGTTTGATCAAAACCATTTTGTTTTTTAAGAAAATTGTAAATTTTCTCCTCTTTTGTATCCAAATTTTTTCCAAAGGTGAAATGGAAAAGATTCTCCTAGCGTTCGCTACAAAAACCCTTAATAATACATTCTAATGCAAAACGAGACCCTATTTCCATACCATTACTATTCCAACAATAACATATTTGATATAGGTGGAGCATGAAAAATTTACGATTTTTGTACTTTCACATTGAGAGCAGAAATATCCTTTTGAACAAAATCTCTGATTTTTCTGCGGTCATTCAAGTGAATTTACCAAGAAATTTAAGCTTTGCGTAAATCTTTGTTTCCTTGTCAGCAATAAACCGTTCTCAACTGTCATTTAACAGCTTGTTCTAAATCTCTCAAGGGACTTTGTTTCTCATCTTCAAGGAACTATGGAAAAGAAGAAGGCCTTAGACAATTCCCACACCAAATTTGACAGTTACTGCATTTTTTAAATGTGAGATTTCTTTCTAGTCAACAAATAAACAAATTCAAACATATTTACTGGAAAACAGAATTCTAGCTGAGTTAATTCTCTCTACTGCGTCAATTTGGGATGTAAAATTTTAATCATGCACCAAAAATTTGAGATTTCATAATAGGTTATCAGATTTTTCTTTCTTTAAATGCTTTCACTTCATGTTTTGTTCTCATGAGAAAATTACTTTGCTACTGATAAGTTCTTAAGTCTTGTTTGTGGAAGAGGATTTGCCAGCTGTAGAGAACAAAGACTTTTGAATATCTGATTCAAATTACTTGATGACCTTTTCACTTTTTTCTCGTCTGACCTAAGGGCGTTCTTTGCTCACAAAAAAGCCATGTGAAAGCTGCTACAAAAAACGTTTAATTAACACTCGAATTGCAAGGAGGAGGCGTTGCTGTCTTTTAAACCTGGGAAACGACGTGTCACTTGGAGAAAAAAAATTGAAAATATTCTCCCTCATGGATATAACGTGATAATTAAACAAAAATACAAACAAAGAAAGTCACTTTGGCTTAAAAAAGCAGCATTCAAAATAGCCTTCTTACATGATTTTCCGTTTAAAATGTCAATCTCCAACCAACATCCCTGGAATTCCCATATCTTTGACGTAACTTCTGCTTTTATAACTTGACACTTTTTACAAGCGCCTCAAGACTGAAAAAAAGTCGTGATTCTAATCAAGATTTTTTACCCCAACCTTTTTTCTCGCTTCTAGATAAATTCATTTCCTAGGATACTTGATTTTCTTTTTGTGTCAAGCGCCTAGAATACCCGAAAAAAACTTTAGCAAAGCTTATTGTTGGATGAAAGTCTTTTAAAACGTCTGCTTTTGACCTTATTCTTCAAAATGACTGCCTTGTTTCCACTCTAATAAGAACAAATTTGTGAGTTTGTTGATCTCTTTGATTAACCTTTTCCAACTAATTTTCTCTGTGAAATCATTTAGAAAAGTGGATAAATTAAGGAGCTCCTTTGTTTTCAGAGTTGAGATAGAAATTCTTTTTTTGGAAATCTGTGGGTAGAAAATGGATGTGAATTTTCCTTTTTTCTCTCTCATCCAGATTGATTAAATGTGACAGAATTTTCTTCTACATTTCTCATCACTTAAAAATCAGGTAACGTATGAAATTTTCAGATTTTCTTTGCAATAGAATTAAAATATTTTGTTACTTTAATACCTTTACTCATTATGGTAAATTTTAATCTTTTTAATTCTTAAAAAATTATCAAAATTAAATTTTACGATTGGTTGAAGAGGCTAAAAGTTTCCCCAAATTTGTCACTGAAATCATTCAAATTATAAAATGAAATTAAGCCTCTCAATAAAGAATAGCTGGAGCCAGCATCTTGAACTCTTTGAATCAAATTTTCTCGAAGATGTGGAACTTTTTTGGACAATAAACTAATTGCTGAATTAAAATTTTGAAATCTGATATAAGAGCACCAATCGTTTCGTTTTTTATAAACAAAGGAATGAAAAACTTTTTTGGATGAAGCAAAAAATTGCAATTGGATTTTCAAAATACGACTTCGTGATATCTTCCTCCCCATTTTGCACTTTTTTTCCGTTCTTGTCGCTACAATCTGAAGATTTTTCCGTGATTGTCACCTGTCGTCTTTGACATCTTGAACCAGACACAAAAAAAAATTTAAAATTTACAAAAGTGAGACAGAAGCTCTCCCCGTTTTTTTCCTTAAATAAAATATAAGGTGAAATTAGCTGATACGTAACAAAATAATTGCATTTGAACACACATCAACAGATTCAATTTACTTCTTCAGATGATTTCATGCGTGATGAGTTAATGGAAGTCGTCGTATGAACAAGTGACAAGACTTTGAGCAAGAAAGCCTTTCTCTGGATGCATTTTCGAAAAAAAAACTTTTCTTTCAAAATTGTTTGCATAAAAGACAAAAGTGAAAATAGACAGCCTTGGGGTGAAAATCAAAGACAAACTATGGAAACAATTTCTAATTAAACACAATGGTCTTGTCATGCAGCCAGCCTCTTAGTGAACTTAAGGCTCATTCTAAAGCTTTATTTTATTCTGAAAGACAAGCCATAAATCCATTTGTTTGCTTTTGAATAGAAATGAAGATGCTTGCAGGACTGGTTTGTTGGTTTTGCATCTGGAAACGACAAGATCGCTTTGAGAAAAAATCTTCAAGAATTGTAACTTTCTGCGGAAACAAATGGAATAATTCATCAAGAAACAAAACGTTGCTGCAGAGATTCATTTGAATTTCTTTCACTCTGTTGAAAAGCTTCTTTTGGAAAAAAAATTTAAATGCAGAGAATTGAAAGATACAATTTTTTGTTGCTCTTTAAAATCAGGTCAAAGATAAATAGTGGAGATTTTGAGTGAAAAAGTGAGATGTTTTGGCATCGGAGATCACATTTCAAGGGGATGGTATTTTTTCATTTAGGTTTAAGCTAAAATCGGCTTTTCTTAATTTATGCAAAGAAGTACATTTTTGGTATCAAAACTGTCTGCAAACATGATCCAAAAAGTGGTGCAAATCCTTCCCTAACGTTAACGTTTTGAACCAATAATCAAAGTTGATTCAGTTTCAAAATAATCTATAATTGAAGGTGAAATGGCAGAGATTTCGGGTTCGATCCCCTGCAACGTCAATCTTTCAATCCAAGTTGCCAAAAAATTCAAGGAATGATTGTCCAGCAATGACTTTCATAAAAAAATATTAATTATTTTGACTTTTTTTTGGGTTGATTTAAGTTGATAGTTTACCATATTGAGAGGTGTTGGGCTTCATCTGATGGATTTGCTTTGTTTCATTTTCACAAAAATAAACAATAAATACGAAGATAAAATTTTATTTTCTGCATCGACGTAAAACTCTAAAGAGTTTTCTATTTTAGATTGCTTTTAGTGTGCATGTTGCTTTAAAGCCAGCATGATATCCTTATCACTTTCGCACCCACCAAGAGCAAAATAAGAACTTCAGCAGGAGGCACAAAATTGTCTAAGTTTTAAGATTCCTAAAATTAATGAAAAACTTTGGAATGTTGGTAAAAAAATCATTTTCATATAAAAAAAGGTAGAAAAATATATTTTTCCTGCAACGGAAAATTTGACATGAAATGCATCAAATTATTCCTTGAAAGTTTTTTGCTTTCGCTCATATAAAAACAGTTTACTTTTATTGATTTTAGGAAATCAAAGATAAAATTGAATTTTACTCTTGATAATTGATATTTTTTCGTTCTAAAACTACAAAAACTTAAGGGTGGCAAGTTTTGACGCACACAAGAAATGATGAATTCATTTTTTTCAGTTTGTTAATGACCCCCTTGTCACTTGATTCTTGCAAACACGTGTCGATTCTTAACTTTGGCAATATAAAAAGCGTCACACACAATGGATTTCATCATTACATGGTTACAGAGCGAATCTTTGACGCACTGACGCCTTATCCAAACACTTGAGTGAATCCCAAATCAATGTTACTTATTTTAATTGAATTCGTATTTTCACAGTTATTTTGCCTTCTTTGATTTGCAAGCTGGTAAAAATTGACTTATTGCACGAAATTCCCTTTTTTAAGAGAAAAAGATCCTCTTTTCAAAAAGGCAAACAATTTGAATGTCGATACCATACAGAGCCTTTAGACAAATAGTTATGGAGGAATGAAGAAGTATCGTGGCAAAACCGTAACGCCCTACTTTTACCTAAATGTTTGCCTACAAGTTCAAAGACAACACGGAAATTTTCATTTTATCTGTTAAAAGGGGGTAAAAGGCTTTGGGTTTCACAAGTCATCTGGGTCAAGAAACAATTTTGAAAAAACATCTATCACTAAAGAGAGACTTATAGGGTTTCAAATATCGTTTGCCTGGTGAGAGAGGTTGGCCCCAACATACAGACTCATCAACTTCAAGCATAAATCATCTCAAGATGTTGTTTTTCAACTGGCTGAGAAAAAGTACCCAATAACTCGATTGATATTGTCCTTTACATTGGAAATTGAGATCCCGTGGGAGTGAGTGCGGAGTGTGAAGATGAAAGCCATAACACAGAAATCAAACATACCTAATTTTCTGTTGAACAAATACTTCTTTATTGAAATAAGTTTTACGATTGAACTATTACGAAAAGATGATTTGAAGCTGCTCAGTATTTTACATTAACTGAAAACTCTTTGAAAGCAAATCTATGTAAGAAAGGGATCTTTCATAGAAACTCAAGCTTTCATGTCTTTGCATCACATCAAGTTGGTGAAAAAATTCCATTAAAGTAATCTTCTGGCTTCAACAATGTCTGTCTTTTCTACTATCTCTTACTAATT
>Ga0194133_10009004_pt1 | contig 11536 bp, 10 predicted proteins | sample TA2KigOf40mmetaG_FD_155448 | JGI IMG/M metagenome (GOLD analysis project Ga0194133, IMG submission 155448) | Freshwater microbial communities from Lake Tanganyika, Tanzania - TA2015055 Kigoma Offshore 40m | ecosystem: Environmental > Aquatic > Freshwater > Lake | place: Tanzania: Lake...
GCACCTGGGATAACCTGTCGAAGGAGGATCAGGGGCTGGTGAGGAGGCTATCGCGCGAGGCGCAGGCCGAGCAGCGCCAGTTGTGGGACACATATTCCGGCGACGCCGAAACCAAGCTGAAGGCGGCTGGCGTGCAATTCGTAGAGGCGGACAAGGCTGCGTTCTACAAGGCCACCCAGCCGATCCGCGACAAGTATGGCGCCAAGCACGCCGCCATTCTTAAGCGTATCGAGGATACCAAGTAGCCGTGCGCATGCAAAGCGCGCCACGGCAGTGCGGCCTAGGACCGCTCATGGACCGGTTCGCTTCTCTGAAGTGATCGCCATGACCGTTAAAGAGGGCTACGTGAAGGCGATGGACGGTTTATACCTCGCCTGTATCGTCCTTTCCGGGCTTGCTATCGTGGCGATCACGCTGATCATTCCGTTCGGCGTTTTTATGCGCTACGTCATGAATAACCCGCAGTCATGGCCGGAACCGGCGGCAGTGGTTATGATGGTGATGTTCACCTTCGTCGGCGGGGCAGCGGTGTTCCGTGCCAATGCTCACGTTGCTATCGAGGCGCTGCTTAACGCTGTCGGCGCCGGCGTACGCAGGGCGATGCTAATCAGCGTCGACCTGTGCATGGCCGCGATGGCGATGTTCATGGCCGGCTACGGTGGGCAACTGTGCGTGATCACCTGGAACCAAGGCATGGCCGAGTTTCCCGGGCTGCCCGTGGGCATCGCCTACATGCCGATCCCGGTCGCCGGGATCCTGACCCTGCTGTTTCTTATCGAGCGGATGTGGGCGGGTCCGCCACTGCGGACTTCGGTTATGTACTGCGACGGCGAAGTCGGCATCGAGTAAGGCCATGGACATCCTGGTCCTCCTGGGTTCGTTCACGCTGCTGTGCGCGCTCGGCCTACCGGTCGCCTATGCGCTGGGGCTAGCGGCGATCTGCGGCGCCCTGTGGATCGATATCCCACTAGAGGCGATCATGCTCAAAATCTCCGATGGCACCGACGACTTCGCGTTACTCGCCATTCCCTTCTTCGTGCTCGCGGGGGCAATTATGGCCGAGGGCGGTATGGCCGCGCGCCTGATCAATTTGGCGCGTATCTTCGTTGGCTTAATCCGCGGCGGCCTCGCGCTGGTCAACATCATGGCCTCTTCGTTATTTGGCAGCATCTCCGGCTCGTCGGTGGCTGATACCTCGGCGATCGGATCGGTGATGATCCCGCAGATGGTCAAGGCGGGATTCCCACGCGTCTTTGCCACCAACGTGACCATATGCGGCTCGGTGCAGGCACTCCTAATCCCGCCTTCTCACAACGCGGTGATCTATTCCCTGGCCGCCGGCGGTACGGTGTCGGTGAGCCACCTGTTCCTGGCCGGCGTGATCCCGGGGCTCCTGTTCGCGCTGTGCCTAATCGGCTTGGTGCTGTGGGTGTCGCACAAGCGCGAATACCCCAGGGGTGAGCCGGTGGCCTTAAAGGACGTACCGCGGATCGTCATCGAGGCCCTGTGGGGTTTGGTCACGGTCGTTATCATCATGGGTGGCATCCTCTCCGGCGTGTTCACCCCGACCGAGTCAGCCGCGGTGGCCTGTGTCTACGCCTTCCTAGTCACCTTCCTCGTCTACCGCGACTACAAGTGGCGTGACCTGCCGCTCTTGATACACCGCGTGGTCAAGACCGTGGCGATGGTGATGATGCTGATCGGCTTCTCGGTCGCCTTCGGCTACGTGATGGCGCTGATGCAGATACCGGCCAAGGTGGTGCAGTTCTTCCTGTCGATTTCCGATAACAAGTACGTGTTCCTGCTTCTGGTCAACCTGCTGCTCCTGCTGCTTGGCACCTTCATGGATTTAGCGCCGATGCTACTCATCTGCACACCGATATTTATGCCGGTGATCGCCAAGCTGGGCATCGACCCGGTACATTTTGGTATGATAATGATTCTGAATCTTGGAATCGGGCTTATAACGCCGCCTGTGGGGCCGACTCTCTTCGTCGGCTGTGCAATTGGCAAGGTGACCATGGAAGAGGTCTCGCGGGGACTATGGCCATTCTATTGCGCCATGTGCGGGGCCCTGCTCCTGGTGACCTACGTGCCGGCGCTATCGCTTTGGCTGCCGGGGCTGACAAAGTAGCCGCGCAAAACACAATCTTCGTTCGGCGGCTCCCCAATGCCCCACGCCCATGATCGAACGCCGGGACACACGGTCGCCCGTAGCCACGGACCAGCGGCAGTGAGGCGCAAGACCGTGCGGATGCAGCGAACCTATAGCCGCGATCAAGGTCTACCATCGTCCATGGTGACAGGTAAAGAATCAGATTCGAACAAAACCCGAGGGGGTGCCGAGCCCGTTTGCACGTCAGTGGCGACCAAGGCTGCGAATTTAGGCTGAGGGAGGCCATTGGAAAATGGCCTGACTGTGGAGGCGATTGCGCAAGCCGACCGCGTGATGAAGGCCCTGTGAGTCAACAGGCTGCGGGCGCTCGAGGAACTCAACGCTGAGTGGACGACTTCGGTGGAGCTTGTGGAGATGCTCCAGATGAAGCATGCAGTTCCCTTCCGCGTAGGGCACGCTTTCGCTGCAGCGGTCGTGGAGGATGCGCGAAGTGCCGGCCTACGGCCTGACGGCTACCCTTTTGTGCGAGCGCTCCCGCTCTTTCAGCAGGCTGCGGCAAAACACAAGTGGATCCCCGACACGCTGCCGCTCACTGAACTCGAGTTCAGGTCTGCGCTTTCTCCGACCAATATGGTGCTTACACGCAAAGGCATCGGCGGACCGCAACCGGCGGAAGTCAGGCGGATGCTGACCCTGGCCGAAGCCTCCGTCGAGGCGGATCGCCTCTGGCTGTCGCAGCGCAGAGACCAGCTGTCCACTGCGGAAGCGAAACTCAACATGGCCTTTGCGCGACTGATGCGATAACCCCGGCTCTCCAAAGGAGCAGTGACGGTGTCTCGCGAATCGCAGGACCGTGTTTTGATTGCACCGTTTCGGGATTCACCTGAACCCGTTCGCCCCCTGTTAGGAGTTCTCTGTTGAGCATCACGGGACAAGACATCCTCGCGCAGGGCCGCGTGCATCCCGCGGTTGGCGACGTTGTATGAAACCACTACTGCGCCACGATCGAGGAGGTGGATCAAGCGACCCTTGCGTACAGGGTCGTGACGGTGGCAATGCGTCAGAACCCCTTTCCGAGACGGGCTCGCGCGCTTGTCGACCCGAAGTAGCTGCGCTGCAAGTACTTGGAGTTTGGGAGCTACCTGAGCGACTGGCGGTTGCGCAATGGGATCAAGATGTGGACCGGATGGCCAACGATGCCGATCATCTTCCTAGGCGGGTTACGGATCGGCGGCTACGAGGACCTGAGGCAACTCTTAGCCCGCGGCGAACTCACCCGCTAAGCGAGCACCAACAGCAGAGCCGTAACCACCACTACTCGATCGGTCAGGGCTGGGCTGAACCGGCCGAGAAAGAACATGGACTGCAGACCCCGATTACCGAGGACGTGGCTACCGCTCTGAGCAACGAGCGGCTATAAAGGGCCCAAACCTAAGGCAAAGGACTGCATCATCGCAACCACCGTCTTTACCGCCATTGACTGGGATGCGCCCGGCAAGCAGCTTGGCAAGCTGAACCTGCCCTACTCGCCCGACGACGACGCCTGGGGCGTGATCCCGTTTGCTGTGGCCTCCATCCGGCAGGGCGAGGGCCCCAAAGTCATCGTCAGCGGCGGGGTGCACGGCGATGAGTACGAAGGACCGATCGTCATTGCAGAGATGATGCGTGATCTGCAGCCTGCAGACGTCCAGGGACAACTGATCTTGCTGCCTGGCTTGAGTGGCCCAGCGCAGCGTGCGGGCCGGCGTACCTCGCCTCTCGACCGCCTGAACTTGAACCGCGTCTTTCCGGGGGATGATTACGGCCAGCCCACGCAGCAGATCGCCCGCTACGTCAGTGACACGTTGTTTCCGCGCGCTTCAGCCTTCATCGATCTGCACGCCGGCGGCCGTACGCTGTTCATTGAACCCAGTGCACATGTGGTGCTTTCGGCCGACCTGCCGCCTGTGCTGGCCCGTGTTAATGCGCAGATGGCTGTAGCCTTTGGCGTACCTATTAGCGTACAGACGAGCAACATGGGCGACTACCGCACGGCGGTGGGCTGTGCGACACAGCGAGGCATCCCCACGCTGTCAGCCGAAATGGGCATGGGCGGCTGGACGACCGGGCGCAGCGTGGAGGCTACACGCAAGGCCTTGCAGCGGGTGCTCAAACACCTGGGCGTACTGCCGCGCATCCAGACTCAGCCCGGGGTGGCCACGCGCTGGATGCGCATTGCGGGCCCGCAGTCCTACCTCTTTGCCCCCTTTGATGGCTACTTTCAACGCCACTTTGAGCTAGGCGACGCTATTGTGTCGGGCCAATTCGCCGGCTGGATGCACGACCTGGCCCGGCCTGATCGACTCCCTGAGCCGGTGCACTTTGCCTCCGCGGGCCGGCTGTACGCGCACGGCGTGGTCAGTCGCGTGCGTGCGGGCCAGAACCTCGCGGTACTGGTTGAGGATGCTCCCCCACCCTGAGTCGCCGTGGCCGGCTGTTTTGGTCGCGAGAGCTACAACCCCCAGCCAAGCCCCCAAGTGCTTGGCCGAAGGCCAGAACAGGAGCGGTTCCTGGGTTCAGGGGTGCCGAGGGCTCAGCCGAAGGCGTTCGCTCGGTAGCCGCCCGCTCTTGAAATCCCCACCCGCCGGACCCCACCCCGGGGGTACCCCTGAGCTTGACGCGCTGGGGTCCCGCGAAATCCGGTTTTTTTACCAGATAGTGAAGGAGCAGGCGATCAGCGCGGAATGACGGGCCAATTGGTATCGGTCCTCTGCGAAGTCAGCTGCCCAGCAAAAGCGCCGCTCCGCGCTCTCCCACCATGATGGTCGCGGCATTGGTATTGGCTGACCCCACGCGCGGCATGACCGATGCGTCGATGACCCTCAAGCCTTCCACGCCCTGCACGCGCAGTGTGGGGTCTACTACGGCTCCCATGTCACTGCCCATCCGGCACGTGCTGGTCGGGTGAAATACGGTTCCGCCAAATTGGCGTGCAAAATCTTCAAGACTGGTGTCACCAGGAAATTTCTCCTCCACCCAGCGGTCGGCAAATGCAGGCTGATGATAGATGTCACGGCACATTTGGAGCCCTGCGACCAGCGTTTTGAGGTCACGTGCCTCGCGGAGATAGTTGGCGGTGATGCGCGGTGCATCTGCGGGATCCGTGCTCCGAATCCGCACAGATCCGATCGACTCAGGCCGACACTGACAGACTGAGACCGTAAAGCCCGGGTAGTCGTGAAGCGGCGTCCCGGGCTTATCCACCGAAAGCGGCATTACATTGAATTGGATGTCAGCCCGTCCGCCCTCTGACTGCGAAGTGCAAGCGAATCCTCCCACCTGTCCTGCGCCCACCGTCAGCGGCCCCCGCGCGTTAACCAACCACTGCCACCCCATATTGATAAGCCCTGCAGTGCTTCTAACCTGATTGTTGAGCGAGACGGGATTTTTCAGACGGACAATTGTCCGCGCCTGATAGTGATCCTGTAGGTTTTCGCCCACTTCCGGAGCATCATGAACCACCGGGATTCCGAGTGCGCGCAGGTGATCGGCTGGCCCTACACCTGAAAGCTGTAGAAGTTGCGGCGACTGCAGGCTTCCAGCCGACAGGATGACATCACCCGCACAGCGAAACTGTTGTATCTCGCCGCCAATGCGTGCCTCCACACCCACCGCACGCCCAGCCTCAAATACAACTCGCGAGACGAGTACGCGGGTGCGCAATGAAAGAGCATTATGCCCGCTTACTGGCTTCAAAAATGCGGCTGCTGCGCTTGAGCGCCAGCGCCCGCGGATCGACAGCTGGTAGCGGCCAACTCCGAACTCAGTATCTGCATTGAAATCAGCGTTAGCTGGAAGCCCGAACTGCTGCGCCGCCTCGAGCCAGGCAAGGCAGCTAGGATCATCATTGCGTAGCTCGCTTACGCCCAGCTCCCCCTCAGTACCGTGGTATTCACTCGCCGGACCACTAAAGCGTTCTGACTGGCGAAAATAGGGCAATACCTCGCGATAAGACCAGCCCGTTGCCCCGGCGGCCGCCCAATCGTCATAGTCGGCATGCTGACCGCGAATGTAGATAAGGCCGTTAATCGAGCTCGAGCCCCCAACGACGCGCCCGCGCGGCCAGATGATTCGACGGCTCCCCGTCTCAGCCTGCGCTTCGATTTCGAAGAGACGCGAATATCGCTCATCGAGCATGGTACGGAAGTAGCCTACGGGCAGACGCAGCCAGAAGTCGCCGTCCGGACCCCCGGCTTCCAGCAGTAGGATCCGGCGACCAGCGCGAACAAGACGATTAGCCAAAACGCAGCCGGCCGATCCAGCACCGACGATGATGTGATCCCAGAGATTAGCTGACACGGGACCTTTCTCAGCCCTGCACGATGCTTACCAGTAGCGAAGTATCGAAGTAGGTTTTCGCCGGCACTGGATTTTGGATTCCGCCCACCCGCGCGTAAAAATCGGTGACCTGCTGCAGCCATCCGAGGGCAGTACCGTCCTGGTAGAGCTTGCGCCATTCCGCCGCAGGGTAATAGCGCGAGGCCTTGAACTGCTCCTGCAATTCTTCGAGAGGCACCTGAGCATAGTTTTTGGACTGGATCACGGGCAGGATCTCGCCCGGGTTGCGAATCAGATCGTCATTAGAGACCGCCCAACCGCGCACGACACGCTCGAGAATGGGACGATTTTTATCGTAATAATCGGCCCGCACAGCCCAGCCGCCCACAATGGCCGACTTCGGGAAATAAGCCGATGCATCGACCAGCATTTTAGCCGACGGCACCCGCGCCCGAACCTGAATATTGAACGGAACCCACAGAGCGACAGCAGGCACCGCGCCCGAGATGAAACTGGTCACCGCCACCGGCATGCCCTGATTCACCAATTCAACGTCTTTGGTCGGATCGAGACCGTTGGCACGTAACGCCGCATCGGCAAACACATGGGCGGTAGTGCCGAGCGTGGTCGCAATTTTCTTGCCTTTCAAATCTGCCCAAGTCTTAATACCCTGGTCTTCGCGTATCCAAAGCTGTGCAGTGGCAAATTCGATATTATTGATAAGAAAAGCCTTACCCTGTCCGCGCGCCGGAAAGTTTGAAATGACCGCGCCAGTGGAGAGAATGTCTAGGCTTCCGCCTATCATGGCGTTGAACAATTCAAGCCCGGTGTTGAACTTGACTGGATCAAACTCGATGCCTTCCTTGGCCCAATGCCCACGATGCACACCGGTCCAGATCTGGCCCGTTACCGCAAGTGTGTCAACGTAGCCCAAGCGGATCCGGGTTCGCTGCTGCGCAATGGCCGGGGCGCCCAACCCTGCCAGGCCCAGGGCGGAGGCTCCAGCCACCAACAACTGGCGGCGTTCAGTCTTGATTTGATAACTCATAGTGTCTCCCTGTGCCGGTCTCGGCCGGCGGTGATGGTGAAGAGGCCAGATCCCGCCATCGCGCAGCGACGCTGCATCTTAGGCGGCATTCGAAACGGTTGAGCTGAGTTGCTGCTGCACCTCGTACTCGGCCATGACCAGATCCCGAACGTGAGCCTTGAGTGCACCGAACTCGGGTGTTTCATGAAGCGCCTCGCGACGCGGGTAAGCAGGCGGAGTAGTGATGATACTCCTGATCCGGGCGGGTCGGGCAGTCACAACTACGATCCGCGACGCCAGGTACATAGCTTCGTCGACCGAGTGGGTAATCATAATTACCGTCTTACGCTCGCGCTTGAGCACTTCGAGCAGCAGGTCCTGCATCTTGGAACGGGTCTGCGCATCCAGAGCACCAAAGGGCTCGTCCATTAACAGGAAATCCGGTTGGGCTGCATAGGCACGGGCAATGGCCAGACGCTGACGCATGCCGCCCGAAAGCGTTTTCGGAAACGCTTGTGCAAAATCGGCAAGTCCCATCAAGTCGAGATATTTCTGGCAGACGCGCTGCTGCTCGGACGCCGCAACACGCCTGCCTTTGAGTCGCAGGCCGAACAGGATGTTGTCGCGTACGCTCAACCACGGGAAAACTCCGTATTCCTGGAATATCACGCCGCGGTCGCGCCCTGGCCCAGCAATAGGCCGCCCATCGAGCGTGACGCGCCCGGAGCTTGGTCGCAAAAATCCTGCCACAATATTCATAAGTGTGGTTTTGCCGCAGCCTGATGGCCCCACGATACAAATGAACTCTTGGTCGTGAATGGAAAGCGATACACCATCCACCACCCGAAGCGGGCCACGCTCGGTCTCGAAATCCACCGATACGTCGTCAAAAATGATCCGGGGATCGCTCACTACACGCTCTCCTTCATTGCGCCTCTACCCGATCCTGCCAGCGAATCAGCCGGCGGGTGAGCACGCGCAGCGCAAGGTCCATGCTGAGCGCAACCGTTCCGATACATACAATTCCAACATAAATCACATCGATCTGGAAAAACGCTCCTGCGCTCTGGATAAGCGCCCCCAGACCCTGCTGCGCCGCAACCAGTTCGGAGGCCACCAGCGTCGCCCACGCCACACCCAGGGCCACCCGCAGCGCGGTGAGGATATGTGGCATGCTAAGCGGCACGATCACCTTGAAGAAGATTTCGTGGTCGCTCGCACCTAGCGTACGCGCCACCTTGATAAAGATGGGGCTGATCTGTGCAACGCCTTCATACATGACGATGACACCTGCGAAGAAACTCGCGTAGAAAAGTATGATGACCTTCGCAGGCTCATCGATACCGAAATAGACCACCACCAGCGGGATCAGCGCAATCGGCGGAAGGGCGCGAAAGAAGTTGATGAGCGGATCGAGAAAGGTACGCACACTCCGGTACCAGCCAATTAGAAACCCCACTGGCACGGCGAGCAGGATGCCAAGAAGTACGCCCAACGTGACGCGCTGCGTGGATCGCAGAATATCGGTGGCAAGACGATCTTCAAAGAGAAGGCTCGTGAGCTTACTTCCGACCTGGGCAGGGGTGGGCATTAGCCCCTGGTTGACCATACCCGACACCGCAATGACATGCCAAACCGCGATCAGCAGGCACCAAGGTAGGATGAGCAGTGTGGCGTGGTGCAAATACTTGACGATGGGACTCTCCGAGAAGTTGTTGTGCTTTGATCGCTAAGATACACTACGGCTGACGATAGTCTGCCTGTTCTGTTCCGAAAGCCCCGCTGCGTGCCACGAATCGCACTTCAGGTCCACCCCTCCGATAATGTTGTAACGCTGATCGACGCTCTGGTCGACGAAACGCGTACGCGCTGCGGGCTCGCGCTGCGCGACCCGATCGCCTTCGGACATAAGGCCGCCACGCGAACCATCGCCGAGGGCGAGTCCGTTATCAAATATGGTGTGACCATCGGACGTGCGACCCGGCCCATTGAAGTTGGCGACCATGTCCACGTCCATAATTGCTGCTGACTCACCGCCCGGGTTTGCCGGCTACATTCGCGCGGACGGCCGGGTCGGAGTTCGCAACCATCTGGCGCTGGTCTCCACGGTGGCACTTGCCAATCGAATTGCCGAACTGTCGGCAGCGCGGTTCGACGCTGCGAGAGGACCGGGTACTGACCCGGTTTTACGGATACAAGGCGAGTTTCAGCGCGGACTGCAAACCGCCGATGCAGCGCTTCAAGATTACGTGCTCTTCAGGCTTATCAGCCATCCCAACGTGGGCGCAGCGGTTGTTCTGTGCCACGACCTCAGCACGGCACAACGCTGGATCGCACGGCTAAAGGGCCAGACCACGTCGGTACTCGTCCTCGCGGTCATGGCGTATCACGGCATCAACGACGCAATTACTCAAACCGTGAACGCGCTCACCGCTCTCGCGGCGTTGCTAAAGCCCATGCAGCGCGACTGGTGCGGTTTTTCCCGTCTTACATTCGCACTCGAATGCGGTGGGTCCGATGCCTCAAGTGCAATCTGTTCCAATCCAGCCATCGGGCGCTTTGTTGATCGCGCAGTCGCGCTTGGCGCGAGCGTGATCGTGTCGGAAACAGCGGAATTTATCGGTGGCGAAGAGGTGGTGCGCGCCCAGTCGGCAAATGGCGACATTGCGGAGCGAATTATCGAGCGAATCGCGCGCACCGAGTCGCGCATGACCAGCGATGGTGACCGATATCGGGGTACCAACCCTACCTCAGAAAACATCGAAGCGGGTCTCACAACGCTTGTCGAAAAGACAATGGGTGCATTATGTAAGATCGGCCGCTCGCCGTTCGTCGACTGTCTGAATTTCGGACAGCCTGCCACGCAACCCGGCCTGTCCTTCATGGATACCCCGTTCTTCAGCCCCTGTTCGATCACAGGAATGGTGGCAGCCGGTGCGCAAATTACACTGTTTTCGATGGGCGTCTTTAATCCTTCGGGCAACCCGCTTGCCCCTACTCTCAAGGTGTGCGGCAACCCCGATACGGTCAGCCGATGGTCTGATGGAATCGATGTGGCGCTGGTCGATCTCTTAGAGGGGCGAATCAATCTCGACGCGGCGGGCGAGCGTGTGATGGAGGCGGTTCTCGGTGTGGCGGGCGGCGAACGCACGCACACCGAATCCTGGGGCGAGGGGCAGTTTATGATTCCCCGCGAGTTGCCAACGTTTTGATGCGGAGCGCGTGAGGTTAGACTTCCATCGTTTTGAGGGCCATACGCCAGAAACCGCTGTCTGGGTAATCTTCGGACCGCAGGCTTAAGGCTACCACTGCCATTCGTCCAAAACGCATCATCCAGCACTCACCAGCGCCCTCAGGTGCTGCTCCCAGCGCTGCAAGGCCTCCCGTTTCTCGTCCATATAGGTATGACGATCATAGTGCCGCGATTGCACGCCGCCAAGACCGTGCGACTGCAACTGGGCCCGCACGTCGCTTGACACCCCCATCGCTGCGAGCATCGTCTCGCAGGTGCGCCGCAGGTCGCGGAGCTCAAAGCGCTCGCGCAGTTCTCGGGCCTTCATCATCGTGTCCACGATCTCGGTCACGGTAACCGACACCGTCTCAAGACGCAGTGGCCGCTTGCCGTCGTTGGTGAAGAGGAGCGGCGATCGGTCGATCTCTTCGGTGTTGAAGGCGCTGCTGCGCTCAGCCAGGCGCGCGAGCATGGCTTTAGCCTCCTCGTTGAGTGGCAACACATGCTGCCGCGGCTGCAATCGCGCGCCCTTGGCGTCTTGCAGCGTGAGCGTGGCCGCACCCAGATCGAGATCGACCAGCCGTGCGCGCAGGAGTTGCGCCGGCCGCTGGCCACCGAGCACAAGGCACAGCATCACCGCGTCCTTCTTGGGGCTCGGCGCTGCTTCCTGCAGCCGCTCGAGAAAGTTCCGGAGCTCCTCCGCGTTGAGCGTCCGGCTGCGGGCGCGGTTGTACTTCGAGAGCGCACCGATCGAGGCGAGCGGGTTGGCCGTGATGCGAAAGCTGCGCATCGCAAGGGGCGCATCGGGATCGGTCTTGGACTTGAGCGCAAGCGAGTAGGCCGC
>Ga0194133_10009005_pt1 | contig 11536 bp, 10 predicted proteins | sample TA2KigOf40mmetaG_FD_155448 | JGI IMG/M metagenome (GOLD analysis project Ga0194133, IMG submission 155448) | Freshwater microbial communities from Lake Tanganyika, Tanzania - TA2015055 Kigoma Offshore 40m | ecosystem: Environmental > Aquatic > Freshwater > Lake | place: Tanzania: Lake...
CCAACAGCCGCTCCTGCTCCGAAAGCCACTCCCGCCCCAGCCCCGAAAGCCACTGCTAAACCAGTTATTTTACTAAAGGCGGTTGCGGCACCTCCTACTGTGATTCCATCGGTAACACCGGCGCCTAAACCGGTGGCAGTTACTATCAAAACATCGATTTCAGCTTCGGCAGTGCCTTCGTCCAGTAAGAGTAAAAAAAAGAGTGGGTTTCTAAAAAAAGGATTATCTTTTGTTAAAAAAGCGGTTCCCGTTGTTGCTAAAACTGCCGTTAAGGTTGCAAAGGCTGCATCACCTGTCATAGTACCCGCTATAAGTTTAATACCTGGAAGTACTATTCCATTAACTTTAGTTAATAAAGTTGCTCCTAAGGTTGTGAATGCCGTTAAAAAGGTTGCTCCAAAAGTAAAAAAGGTAGTTTCAAAAATAAAAGACTATAAGGCAAAAATATCAAAATCTTCAACGTCTTCTTCTTCAACAAAACTATCATCTATCGTAAGTAAGGTGAAGGCAAAACTTCCTAACTTGAAGGCAAAGGTTAACAATACTGTTTCTAAAATAAAACCAGTTGTTTCTAAAGTTTCAAATATCAAAAAAAATCCTACAAAGGACAAAGTAAAGAACACCGCCGACAAACTTAAAAATAAAATTAAAGGAGCTGTTAAAAAGGTTGGGACTAAATTAAAGAAAGCTGTTCCGAAAATAAACGGTGTAAAGATTTATGGAAATTTTTGCGGTCCAAACTATTGTGGAGGAGAAAAATTCAAAGGCGCAGAAGGTCCAAACTGTCGTTGGGGCGTTTCGCCAAAAGATTCACTCGACAGTTGTTGTAAATTACATGATCAATGTTGCGGGAATGCGTCCAGTAGAGGAAAACATTGCAATAAGGAAGTATTGGAATGTGCGAAAAAGGCGTCTTGTTCTGGGGCCAACTGTACACTTGCTAAAGCGGCAATAACTGCAGCATTTACAGTTGGTAAAAATAAAGTATGTGGCGACTTTTTAAGAAAAGGTTCTAGTAAGAAACCGACCCCTTCTACAAGTATTGATGGTAAAACGTCGCCATCGTCGTCGGTGTCGCCACAACCGAAATCAAGCACTAAAACAATCGTTAAAAATAAAGGCAGTGTTCATGTCGGTACTAGCAGTAACGCTCGTGCTTCCTCTCTATTAAAAGGTAATCCAACGGATACAGTTCCAGAACCAACATCAGAACATACAAACTCGGATACAGATACAGATACAGTTGCCTCGTCTGAGTCGACTACGCAGTCTTCTGTTTCAGACGAAATCAAGGATAGTATTCCTGCCACCGTTTCCAAATTAGCGACGGTTAGAGAAAAACTGGTTTCAATCATCAACGAAATGAACGCTAAGGATAAGACGCTTGAAACTGAAAACAAAGGAAATTATGAAAAGGTTGAAAAAGACGTAGAGATGGAGCAGCTGCGCATAGAAGCAAATCGTAAAATATTATCTGACCTGAATACTAAGATAACGAGTTTGAATGCGTCAATACAAACTCACTATAAAACGCTTATAGCTGAATCTGAATATATTAAACGCCTGGATGCAATTCGTCCAGGGTTTTTGAAGTCGCTTCAAGAGCTTTCGTCACACATTGACTCTGTAAAAACAGTTGTGGATAGTAATATTGTAAAAGATGAATACAAGGATGAAATGATCGATCTTCTTAACGGAGTCAGTTTAAATGCTCGTAATATTTCTGGGTTTGTTGCAACTGCCTTTATCAACCACTACAATAAATACAAAAATATGATGACTCAGGTTGATGCATCTTACGAAAAGAGCATTCAAGAACTAACTACTTTATCATCCGAGTACAAAGAAAAACAAGTTAAAATGTTGGAACTTCAACGCGAACGTTCGAGACTGGAAGATATTTTGTCAAAGTTAAAAAATACACTAACTATGTCCGCAAATAACCAAAAAGAGTTTGATACGGTTCTAAAACAGGTTCTTGATATGTTTGACCAAAAAAATAGAATCGGCAAGTGCAAGTGCAACTAAACTAACAGCAATCCATTTTTGATAATTTCACAATTGAATTTAACTTTTAACTATTTTTAATATTTGACATAAAAATGATATAAATTAAACTTCTTTATACGAGTATAATTTACAATTTAAAAATTTACACGCTAAAATAAAATAACCATGGGATCAAGCCAGTCTATTTCTTTAAACGAAACATACGAGTTGCGATTTACACCGTCCCTTTTTAAACTTGAAGAAGACGATACGGCCGAACAAGATGTTGATATTACAAATGACCATACGGAGAAAATATCAACATACGTAGGATCAAAAGACTTTAAAAAGGATGTTGAATGTGTAACAGACGTAAGCATTCGTCCGAAACGAGAAAATGCAAGTACGATTCAGTTAAAGTTTAAGCAAACAACTGCAAAATTTATAGAATCGGATTGTGCAGTAATTGTTCTTGGAAAGTGGACATCTAGTGTAAAACAGAGAAAGCCTTCGGTCAAAAAACAGCCTGTTAAAAAATCAAGTAAACATGGCGGCGACAGTGAAAAAGAAAAATCCAGTAGTCATCTAGCCATGATGGGGTCCGACGATGAAAAGAACGAGTCTCCAAAAAGTGAATTTGAACAAGACTTGGAAGACATTAGCGTTTCAGATATAATTGAAAAAATACAAGAAAACATGCATCATGAAGCATATATGGAGTCAAAATTAAAGGGTAACCTGTTTATTTGTTTCAAAGAAGATATCGAGTTGAGAAAATCGGGCCCAGATGATTAACTGAACGAATCTAAAGCTAACGTATAACTAATAAACAAAATATTAAACAAAATAATAACCAATCAAAAAATATAATATCACATTAAGTTAACAGTAGTGTATTATTATAACTTTATTTACTATTTACTACTATCTAATGGGTCTTAAACAGCTTTTACATACGCAAACAGGTGGATACATTATTTCCGTAATACTTGGATTTGGACTTGCATCGCTTTTTAGAAAGGCGTGCAACGATAGAAAATGTATAAAATTTGATGCGCCATCGTCTGATGAAATAAAAAATTTCGTTTATAGATACCAGGATAATAAATGCTTAAAGTATACCCCGAGAGCAATTAAATGCGATGATTCAAAAAAACATACAGTTGATATTTCATAGATGTGTATTAACTGTACCTATTTTAGTATTTACGTTTCCCACTTTTTCGAATTGTCTGTCGTTTTCTTCCTCCTTGGTTAGCAGCAGCAGCTTCATGTTGCCTGCGTACACAATCGGCGTATTCATTTTGTCGCCTATTTAATCCAATCAGTATTTCATGTGCATCTTCTTGTTTATTGGATATTTGCCTATGCAGTTCGTCAATTTCTTTATTCACAATATCCAATCTTTCTTTACGCCTTTGTAGACTTTTTCTATATCGCTCGCATACTCTTAAATTGGGAGTGACAAGTCGTGGGTTACTTTTCACCGTAACTTTAGATTTCCTAGTTCCCTTAGAACCCTTAGAACCTCTAGACCCTCTAGAACCCTTAGAACCTCTAGACCCCTTAGAACCCTTGGAACCTCTGCTACCGTTACTATTCCCTTCTCGCTCTAGAATGGCCGGTAATGGCGCCGGTCCTGCGACTGCAGCCCCGTCGTTACGGCGATTTAATATATATGGAAAAAACCTGGAAGCTAATGATGATCGCATTCTTTTGTATATTGTATATATTATATATACAAATATAAAAAATATATGTGAATATATAAAAATGTAAAAACTAATATTAATTGCGTAATTATATGCATACTTGTTTCTGATATGTATGTATATAAAGAATAAGCTATAACTATACCCATATAAAAGATACAGAATTGAAACAAACGTAATAAACTGAAGTAAATGGACACAACGCGACTTGATGAACTTCCGGTAACCGCCTCCGGCATGAATAGTGGCGGCAATGTCGTGATTCAACAATATGATCCAAATATTCCAGGAGCAGGCTCTGACCCACGTCAACTAGCAATGAGCGGAGCACCCCCTCCAGGAATCGATCAACGAACCCTGAATGAACTAGTATCAGGCGTACAACGCGCAAGTGGTTCTGGAATGACGGCTCTTCCGTCAAGAGATATACCGCGCGAAAGTCTGGCAATGCAACATGATGAACAAATCAAACCAAATTATATTCCTCGTGAGGCGAGCGGCCCTCACCGAATCGAGCGAGACGATTACATCTCTAGGTACGAGTCAAGTGATGAAGTTCGAGAGAATAATCGCAGAAGTCGTAATAAAATAGACACCCTAGAAACAATATATTCAGAGTTTCAAATGCCAATTTTGATGGGAGTGTTGTATTTCATGTTCCAGTTGCCCGCACTGCGTGTCGCCATCATGCAATTTTTACCGTCTATGTTCAATAAGGATGGAAATATGAATTTACACGGGTTAGTTGGAATGAGCATTGCATATGCGGTTGCGTATTACGTATTGACAAAAATCATAAGCGCCGTCGATAATGGGCTTACCATATAATAGTATTAATAAATAATAATAAGAATATATGTTTGATCTATTATTATTATTATTATTTATGTGAATGTAAATTTAAACATCCCAGATACTTTTTCAGGCAGATCGCCAAAAAAGTTAGCAAGTGTTTGCTGAGGTCCCAGTCTTAAGTTAGATAAGAAATTGAATAAGTATATAATTAATATAAGTAAAATTGCAGCACTTGCCTGGAATGAACCCGACGACGGGCCTTCGCTAGTCGACATGGTTCGAAACGTAACAACAATGATGCCAACCATTAGTATAAGCCAAAGAATATAGTATGCAAGCTTTGATTTTACATTTTTAAACGTGTCGCTGACTTTTCCATCATACGTTGGCATTTTTTTTTGAGTATCAGTTGTTCCACTTGGAAGGTTTAACTTAGAAACTCCATTTTCTTCTATAATATATTGTTTAAATGTGGTGGTAGTAGATGTTCCTGCTGGACCAGCACAACTTGGTAAACTTGTGTAAATTGAAGTTAATATGTCTTTTACTATAATTTCTTGAGCGTTGAGTTCTTCCTTTTTACTGTTCACAATGCTCGGAACTTCGCTGCACATGTATGTATTGGTAGATACTTCGCTTCCAACAAGATTCGATCCTCCAATTGCAGTATTAAATGCAGAGCGCGTATCATAATGAGGTCCTCTTGAAGACGTTAGCATGCTTTGACAACTCGCACTAGCATTATTGGCCGCGTCGTTAAGTATAGTATCGTTGAATATATGTGCAACACCTTCAATATCAACCCATACATATATTTTTTTATTGTTCTCCGTAAATGTCACAACTTTTCCAGCAAGATTAAGAACCTGGCCACTTTGAACTGTGTTTATGGTAGTGGATTCGTTTGAACGAATAGGAAATGAGTTAAAATCTATTTCCGAAACAACTAATACTTCGTTAGGTATATACGCAGGGAAAACACTTTGAGGAACTGTTGAAACAGGTGGTGTACCTGATTTCGGAACCGTATAACGAAACCCATATTTATTTATATAATACAAGGTTGACTCTTCTGCTTGGGTTGAACTTCCTGCTCGAGTAATAATTTTTATGTATTTATCAAAATAACGAGAATAGGTTAAATTTTGCCTGAAGTTAGTATACTTTGACAGTTCCGTCCGATAATCGTCATTCAATGTATTGTATCTTGTAATTGCAGTAGCAAGCTCGGTTCGTTTATCAGCAGTTGCACTACATTGATTTTGATTTCCTTCCACTACTTTGGATCCAATGTCAAACCCTTCTATAATTGAGTCAAGTTCGGGGGCACTTGACCTCTCCACTAAACATGGACTGGGTACTTGTATTTTTATTTCAGTATTCTTGCCACTTCCATCAATACTATTGTCAGTGCTAATCAACATACTTTTTCCAGCGTAAAATTTTGACCGGTCGTTAACATACTTACCATGTTCTAAACTTGGATTATTTTCGCGTAAATCGGGAGTTGGTCGTAATGTTCCTAAAAAATTATTATAAACTTCATCCAAATACATTTTTATTTTTTAATCAATATTGTTATCTTATTTTATTTTTTGTTTTCTATTTTCTACTATATTACTTATTTATTTTTTATTCATTCTTTGTATTTGGATTTGAAACTTTGAACGAATGTTATTATATTATGTCAAGCCGTTTCCATAAAAACTTTTCGAGTTAAATAGATTATTCCGCCACTTACTCCAATAAAAACAAGGTTTTTGAAAATATCTCGACGATAAAGACCAAGGCTGTCCTTGTATGCTTGAGTGGATCCATTTGCTTTATCGGATAAAGAATTCATTTCGGTTGAAACCGCACTGGCAATTTTTTTATTTTTCATGATATTTTTATCCATTTCTGCCATTACATCAGAATTTTCAGCGATTTTCGTTGTCAGCTCATTCATTACGAGTTCAATTTTGTTGGTTATGTCCCTTATTTTATTATAAGTAGGATATCTGGCTAACTCAGTCGAAACTAAATCACCACGATCAGGGGTAATTTTTTTATTTATGCTTTTTTGATAGGCTACATATTCCGGAACAAATGTGGTTAACAAGCCATCAACGTTGCGCTGAATGTCATCCACTCTATTTTTAAGTTCACAAACATATTTAAATTCGGTACCACACGTAGAAGGCATGTATGTAATAATACTACTGTAATAATAAGTTATATAATTACAATATTAAAATTATTTTTACATAATAAGTAATTCAATATTAATTAATTCATACTTAAATATAAATACGTATTTCTCTCTATATTTATATCTAATTATTATTGTAGTTTACTTTTCCTTCTTGTTTACGGCTACGAATATGAATATGAGCATGCCAGGTTTTGAAAAGGTCGAAGATCTTAAAGGAGAATGCAATGGTTGGAATTTGGGGTACCTTATATTAACTTTAGGCGTAACATTAATTTTAGTGGGAGCTCTCTTTTATTATGTAAAGCAACGAATCGAGGTACTCGAAACATCTCAAAAAGAACAAATCCATATAATGCAAAGTTTTATTGCATCAATTGGCGACCAGTTTCAACGAATGAATGCTTACATCCAGACAAAATTGGGACTATCCGGATCTCAAGTGCCGGTTCCGCCATCGGTTCCGTCATCGGTTCCACTGCATGACAGTCTTTCTAAAAACTCACTACAAGAGTCATCTAAAATTGACATTTCCGAGTCATCTGATTCTGATTCTGAGTCGTCTGACTCCGATTCTGAATCCGACTCTGATTCATCCGGATCGACCCATTCAAGTTCCGCAAGTAGTAATACAACTCGCGACTCTTATCAGGACCGATCCCAAGTAAAGCAAATTAAAATTCATGATATAATAGCCGATCCAGATAACGTGCCTATTAATTCTAGCTCTAACACTTGTAATATGGATAATATAAAAGTAATTGAACTTAATCAAATAGGGGAATATGAATCCAGCTCTGACGAACCCGGTTCAGAATCAGAATCAGAATCTGACTCCGACTCGGACTCCGAGTCTGAATCGGAATCAGAATCAGAATCTGGATTAACTTCAAAAGCAAACGACGGATCTGAAGAACCGGCGCCTGTCGCACTCGACAGTATACATGTTACAAAATTAGAAAATAATGTTGCGAGCGAGTTTACCGACGATATCGGTATCGATATCAATATCGATAAAGAAGTAGCAAAGAACAGTGGTCAAAAAAAAACATTAACTATCGACCTAGATGAAAATAAATCATCAGTGTCTAACCATGAACCACAATATTCAACTCTTAGTATTAAACAACTTCGTCAGCTTTTAAAAAAGAAAACGCCGTTGCTAACAATACCCGATATATCTAAAATGAAACGTGAAGCAATTATTGAAATGCTTCAACAATGATTAACATTAGAACAGAAAATAGAAAAATAGAAAAATAGAAAATAAAAAACAATAGCAACAAATCAAAATATTAAAATGTAGCAATTATATAATATATATTATAAACTTAATAATATTTAGTATTTAATTTAATTTAATTTAATGAGCTGGGGAACTGCATATTCAGGTTCAAACAACATTCATTTCAATTTTCCCCCTATTATGGAGGATGGTCGAACATTTTCATCATGGGTTCCAGGATCTGCCATTAACGATCAACTTAAGGCTACTCATAATATTCAAAGTAACTGGGATTATCGCCAGTTTCTTATGCACAATTCAGATAATATAATTGAAGGAAACATGCAACAAGCGTTTTATCAGACGGGCTATGTGAGTATACAAAATCAACCAGTAACAAATTCTCCGTTTTTATACGCAAGTGTCGCCGATAAAAATCAGCCTTATGGATATGAAGATAGCGACTTAAAGAATATATATATGACAAGAGAAACGCTTCAAAGTCGCATGGTGTCTCCAGTCATTACACAAGATCAAATGTTAATGCAGCAAGTCACGCAACCGCGACAACCTTAATTCGTTTTGTTGTTAAATTACATAAGGCAATAAATAAGCATCTGACTCCTTCTTTGGCGGTTTCAGGGGGTTCGGTGATTCGCAGCATCCGCAGTGGTCTTCATTTGCCTGAACGATTTTACGGTCAATTACTTTTTGGTCGTAGTGTATACTCCAACGCCCTAATGGCTTTTTTGCAACCACACTGTCGCTGACATTGACGATATTAAGAAAACGGCGAATATAAGTTTGCATCTAGTTGGCAATCTATTCTATGTATTCTTTATAAACTAACATACGTTAAAAATGAATCAATTTTAACGCTTTAAAATTAAAAATTGAAACATTTAGGAATATTTTTACAATTTACAATTTACAATTTACAATTTACAATAGTTTTATTTTCTATGCATATTTTATAATTTAAATTTCTATACAAAAATACCAATCAATAATGGACGCAATCATGTTTTTATACACTGCGGTGTTATTTTTCATACTGACACCCGGTATTGTTCTCGCTCTTCCACCCGGCGCAAGTAAGACTGTCACCGCACTTACTCATGCGGTTGTCTTTGCATTTGTTTGGTCATTTACTAACCAGGCAGTATTTGCAGCAACTCGTGGACTTTTTTAAATTTTAAAATTTAGATTTTAAAGTCATAAAAAAATCATAACAAAAAATAAAAAATGAACAATGAACTGTAATTTTAACCGACATGGCGCAGAGGCAGCGCGCGGGGCTCATAACTCCGAGGTCACTCGATCGAAACGGGTTGTCGGTATTTTATTAACAGTTGTTTTTCATTTTTCATTTTTTATTATTTTATTTATTTTATTTGGGTTGTTATTTTTTATACTATGTATTGTTATCATCCGTTGCGTAAAACCCAACTCTGCGACGACTGTCGCCCATCGGAATCGCATCTGGAATACGCCGAGGACCGCTTTCATCAAGTGGGCGTTCTTTATAAAACGTATTGCAGAATATCATTGGGCTGCACGTCCCGTTATCAGGAGTTGGAAATTGCCAAGCCGGACCGGGGTACGAAGGGGTAGTATTGCTATCGCTAGTTGATTCAATATCCGATGCAGATCCTGTCGATGATCCATTTGCAGACGTCACAGAAGAATATTCCGGATTAAGCAATAATAAATCGTGTGTCTCAGGGTATCCGCCTGGTGTAAGTCTGAAATTTTGCTGTTGCATGTTCTCCAACCCTTCTCCTTTTGTTCCTGTCATTACATCTGACCCTGACCCCATTGTATATTTTATAATCGCTCCACTAAATATAATTGCAATAAACATGAATAGTAGCATGATTATATCTTTACTTTTACTTTTATCCATTTCGAGTTATGAGAGTATATTATATAATTCAAAGTGATAAATATTTATAACTCCTAAATTTTGATTGATAAACAATAATATCTACATAAAGTAAATAATAATTCCAATAAAACTACAATAAAAAATGCAATCTAGTGATTCGACATCATCAACTGCATTTTTGAAAAAAATCGCAATTCTTGAAAGTATTGCCAATCCAGATGACCTGCAACATATTGAACGGTTTTTTAACAATCTTGCTAGTCTAAAAAGTCAATGCAAACAAGGAGATCCAGACCATAGACGCGCATGCTATATGGCACGTAATGCGTTATTTGTTACAACTGCCGACTTTTTAGGAATAATGACTTTTCCTAGTGGAGTGTTTGAACTGCGAGAGTCCACGCCAGATGAAATTTTTTTGCAAGGGAATCGACTTAAAACGTGGATGGAGTTCAGTCGCGACATTGTAAATGATATGGGCCCTGAAGAGAACCGCGACATGTACTTATCTAGCAAGCTGAGGTGGCATGATTCAGTGACGAAACCTATTAAACGCGAATTTAAAACAGTTATATTATATGAAATATGTTCATTGAATAACCTTGCAAAGTCTAATAATGGTCCAACCGAGTTTTTTGGACCAGCATCTCGGTATGGTAAATCTGTTTCGTATGCATCCAAAGTCATTGAAGAAGGCGGATTCGTTGATACGTTATTTGATAATATATGGACGTTTAAAAATGATACCATGTCTATTGAGGTAGTATGTGAAACATTTTCACTTATGCCGGGCAAGCATATACAAAAAAATAATGGAGTATTTGAAATTGGAAACTTTGGATGTTTTCAAAACGTATCTGCTGCCCTTTTTTACCTGCGGTTTTTATATGAGTATTATGTATTTGTTCAAGATATAGTAAATGAGGTTGGTTCTGAGGTAAGTCAACTAAAGTCGCCTTCTGCCAGCCAAGATGAACGTATACTAATGACTTGTATTTCAGAATATTTAGAAAATACGGTCGAATTTGCTAGAAACGATATGTTATACGTAGTGACCGCGCTGTTTATTTACTATAAATATCCATCTTCAGCATCAACGCGTCAAACATCCATGCAAGACATACTAGCCAGATTCAGTCATGCTCGTCGTGATCCTCGTAGAAGTACCCCAGCAGAACAAGATATTAGGCATGAACTCCAAGTAGTGGGAGCGCCACCATCAATGTATAGCGCTATGATGGCGAGAAGTGGGATATCCAATGTAACATCAGAAAAACTTATGAGGACTCCATCGATATCCAATTCTCGTCAAGATGATAAAGGAACTAGCGCTATTTTAAAAAAGGTAGAAGGACATCGAGTTCGGGCAATCCGTCAGGGGTTAAATGACAATTTTTCCCCTAATACACAATGGGCGATAGCCTGCTGCGACTGGAACTGGAACCCAGAAATACAAACTAAAGTAGGGAGACCATCTTCAATAGTGGACATAGCGTTCACTGCAATGACAAATCCGAGTTTAACCAGTAGAAAAACTTTACCTCCGGCAATTCACGACATTCTTCACCGCGCGGCTGCGTTGATTTCAAACTTTATTACATTACCAGCGATTTGTAGACGGGTTATGGACTCTCCAAGAGTGTCTACGTTACATGCGAATGTATTTCCTCCTTCAACAACACTTGTTGCGATATACAGCGCTTCAAAAACATCCGAGATAATGGCGCGGCGTTATG
>Ga0194133_10009006_pt1 | contig 11533 bp, 10 predicted proteins | sample TA2KigOf40mmetaG_FD_155448 | JGI IMG/M metagenome (GOLD analysis project Ga0194133, IMG submission 155448) | Freshwater microbial communities from Lake Tanganyika, Tanzania - TA2015055 Kigoma Offshore 40m | ecosystem: Environmental > Aquatic > Freshwater > Lake | place: Tanzania: Lake...
GTCCAACAATCACTCTGGAAGATTGTCTCGCGTATTTTTTCTCTGCCGATGAGCTTAAAGGAGATAACATGTACAGCTGTGAAAAATGTAAAACTCCAACTTTGCAAATCCTTAAATATCAATATCTTTAGTTAATTATTTTTTTAGGCAAAAAGCTTAGAAACGGTCTGAAGTATTCAAGAGTCACTGTTTTGCCAGATGTTTTATCTATACACCTAAAGCGATTTCGCCACGAGTCTGCATTTAGCTCGAAGGTTTCTACAAAGGTAGTCTTTCCCCTGGTTGACTTGGACATGTCCCCTTGGCTACATTCAGATACCATTTCAAAGGTATTACAAAAATCACTACTTTTTGATGCTTCATACTATCTAAAGCTATCACAATCTGCATGTTTTTAAACTTGTTTGAGCACATTTTGTTTTGACGTTTTAGGAAAGCATGTATGAGCTTATTGGGGTCATCTGCCACCATGGGACTGCAGGTGGTGGTCATTACACATCGTATGCTTTGAATCATTTGGACAACATGTGGTACGAATTTGACGATTCAAGTGTGACCCAAGTGAGTTAAAATTTTGCCCTGGCAAGTTACTTTTGAAAAATAAGAGACTTTCAATTTAAAACCTAAAGGTGGAAGATATTGCGGTTATGAATGCAGAGGCTTATGTTTTGTTCTACCGTAAAGTCACCGACAAAATAGATCCTGTTAGGGCTGAGCTTCAAAGATTACTAGCGGAATCCCAGATTCATCCTGGCCTCATGGAGTTCTTCATCAGCAAGCAATGGTTTAATAAGTTCGAAAATTTTGCAGAGCCAGGTATGATATTTTCATTTCATAATGTCCTGAAGATAACCTTTTTTACTTTTATTTTAAGGGCCAATTGATAACTCAGATTTTTTGTGTCGTCATGGTGGAGTATTACCCCAAAAGTCTGAGTATGTTTATGATCTCTGTTTGTCGTTTCCTCAGTCAATTTGGGAGCTTTTGCACTCTCAGTTTGGAGGTGGCCCTCCATGTACACGGTAAAACTAGAGAGGAAAGTATTTGAATTTTTAAATTACTCCAACAGTAAAGTTTTGTTTAGACTTTTTGAGTGCAACCAGTGTCGAAGTGACTTTGACGCCCTTGTCAAACAAAAATCTTTTGAGTTGGAAGAATTCAAAAGATTAAACTTCGAATTTAAGGTAAGCTTTCGAATATCATTTTTTGGATATTTCTTACATTGAATCACTTTTAGGAAACGTCCCAAACTGTAATCTTTTGCATTTCTACATTCTGGTTCAAACAGTGGGAGGGTTTTGTAACTGACCGTTTAAGGGATCCTCCTGGGCCGATTGATAACAAGGCCATTGTTTCAACGGTTGTGGCAAGGTCCCAATCTGGGGCCCCGCTTAACATTCAGATACTTAGGTCCACTTCTGACTACGTTCAGGTATAGTATTTAAGCCAAGCAACCGTGTTCATCGTTCTAAATTATATTTTATTCTCTCTCAGGTTTCTCAGGACATGTGGTTACTTCTCCATTCAATATATGGTGGGGGCCCTGGTAGGCCACCTCTTTTTCCTATTTATCTCCGAGGCATTTTTTGAAATAGTTCTAAGCGTTTATGCACTTATTCATTGTGTAGTTTAAATTAAGTCCGAAAAAATTCAAGAAAATGAACTTTATTTACAGAAGTTACTCGTCGACCGAACGGTTCTTCATTAGTGACAGCAGTTCGTATCCCCAGCCTTCCTGCCATCACGTCCAGGCTGCGTGCAAAGTCTTTGTCAGAAAACTCATCAGGCATTGGGACATCCCCAACGAACTCTGCCTTGCAAATCAACAATTAAGAGGAAGCTGAAAAGACTTTCTAGAAACAACCCACTGTTTTCAAAATAGTATTTGGTCTATTTAATGATTGCAACAAAGTTCAAGTTGCAAACGCTCTTACAAGTCACCTGTTCTTTTCTAATTTAGTCCACAATTTTTACATCGATGTGCCACATAAATTCTAGAAATCTGACTCTGAAATAAAATTGTTTGATAAAAGTTTCTCTTTTGCAGCCCCATTTACGTACCAATTTGGTCTGTTTGAAACATCTTGAAAATATTTATCCAGCGTTTCTTTTTTTACTTACTGTACTGAAATATGTCCGATCATGTTACTTTCCTGGGTTCGATTTTTTTTCGAATAAGAAGCAATAAAGCATTTTTCCATTTTGTGTGTTTTTTTGCATGGCAATCTGTCTAGGTTTGGTAGAGTTAGAAAGCAAATATGGTTTTCATCACAGGCTTTCACAACAAGACTTTCTCATCTGTTGAAAAATTCTTTTTTTTTCTCGCAAGGCTGAATCTGTTTATCAAAGGAAAAATGTTTCCACATGAAGAATTAGAAGGTGACTCTTATTATTAAAAGTATTACAATTTTTTAAGTATTCCAATTTTTGACTTTTCAGCTTCAGTCTCGAAAGAGACCGTGGCTAATTTGCGCCATCGGTTGAGTGTCATGAAAGAAATCCTGGGTGATGAGGATGATCCCAAAGTGTCTCAAGTGAGAAAAAGAAATGCAAGAAAAAAAGGCTGCATGGATACTATTTTGGATGGAAGCTTCATGGGACTTGTGCTGGTAGGGTTCAAATGGGGATCAATCCCTAGCCATGCAAACAATCATTCATTCTTTCACTAATAGATATGGCTTTTTTCTATATATTTAGGGTGTCTGCTTCATTGCAGTACTTGGAACAGTGTTCTTCGCCTACAAAAATCTTTACATTGCCATCATGAAGAAAATTTTTCCAGATCCATTCGACTGAAAAAATACTCAATTGTCCAATTTTTGCATCATTGATTATTAAATCTAATACTAGCATTTGTGATAATAACCCCTTTTTTTGCTAAGGGAAAAATGCCAAACCCTCTAGGGCAAGGTTTCTTGACCAACAGTAAGCTGACATTTTTCATTTTTTTTCAGCTGGGGGTCTTGGAAAACCCCCATGCTGGCTTAATTTTAGAGTATAGTGCATTAAAGTAATACTTAGGTATTGGTTCAAGCTGTGTTCATGCAAAATATGAGCTCTCTAGCTTAAATATTGTGGGAGCTATTAAAGAAAGAGAACGAAAATTGGCTATCACTAATGAAATATCAGCAATTTTTGACCATATCTCAGCTCCTAGACAAAAATTCAAAAATCTGGCGGGTAATTTTTTTAACATTAAAATGAGGAGTCTGTATGCAAAATTTCAGCCCTCTAGCTTTAAAACTGAGGAAGAAGATAGAGGATGACAGACGGACGTACTGTAAAAATGCAAAATTTCAAACAGCCATTTATGAAACAAAAATTTTATTTCAAGTCATCACCAAATTATTTCATGACTATTTTTCAAGGGAATCTTCATCAATCCGTTTAGCAGGTTTGCAGTTTCCAGACTTGATCAATTTACTAATCCAGGGTAAAAAGAAGGACACCCTTGTAAAAATTCCAGGCTGGTTAAAATTAGCACAACCTGTTCCACGGCTAACAATTCCTATCAAAAATGCACGTGAATTGGGAGCCTCATCTTCCCATAGATAAAGGGGTCCACCGCTATCACCTAAAAAATTAATCTGACGAATCAAATAATAAATGATATGGAATAAAAAAGTAATTTTACCTTGACAAGAGTCGGTACCCCCAAGATAAAAGGGGTATTTTTGTTTTTGCTTAAATCCAAGATAGTTAGTTTTTATTCCAGCTGGTTCGTAGCGAAACTATTTTGTGAAAAAATTATCATCTTCAAGTCCATAATCTATTATGAATTTAATACCTCTCTGGATTTATTATCTTTAATTTTTTTGAATCTAACAATCTTAGGCCAGCGAACTTTTCTCCCTGTACTGTAACAAAACATCAGTGAAAATCTTTTTCCATACAATTTCCATTTCAAATCACCAAATTTCAATGGTTGAGTTTGAGCTTAGTTGGATTCCAAGGTCGTCGCATTCTTTATTGGACAATAAGTCAAGCCTTAAAATGAGGAGAAATTGAAAAAATCTTTTTGTGTAGCTCGCTCAGTGACGAATTTTTTTTCACCTTGTTTCTTGAAGGATTTTTGCCAAAGTTTTGGATGAACTTTGACACCAATGGCTACACATTCCCCAATTGGACTCAGGAGTGGGCTTGCTTAATTCAGCACTTGATAGAACCTCAGATCCACCGCCATACTTGTCACAAAAACCCTCATCTCCAGGATTGAGATCACCTAATTTACATGATTTTCAGTGGTTGAATAAAGTTCAAATTAGTCTAGTTTATTGCAAACTATTATGCATGATGAAAATTGCAACACTTTTGATGAGGTGAAATGTAAGATCCCCAAGCCTAGCACACTCATCAGACCTTTCATCCTGTTTGCCATTCATTAATTAACTGCTTTATTCATGTTGTAAAATGTTAGCCCATCTATATACATAAAAGTGACTGTTTGTACGTATGTACCTATGTCCCCTTTTCACGCCCGAACTGCTTGACCAATCTCCACCAAATTTTGCACAGACCTCCCCACCAACTCAGGGAAGGTTCTTTACACAAGCATGATCCCGCCAGCCAAACCCCTGGACCCCAGGGGACCCCAAATTCTAAAACCCAAATGGGTCATGGGAGAGAAAACTTTGTGTAACGTAAAATGTCCAGATGGGTGACATAAGCTCATCAAATTTTTCCCGGGCAGCGCAGGAGCCCGGTAGGCTATCTCAATATATAACCTATGTATGTACTTGTGTCCCTCTTTACAAGCAAACTGCAGGACCAATCTCTGCCAAATTTTGTACAGACCTCCTCACCAACTTGGGGAAGGTTCTTAACACAAGTATGACCCCGCCAACCTGACCACCCGACCACTGAGTACCCCAAACCCAAAAAAAAAGGTAAAGATTTGGTTCCTGTATTGACTAGAATGAGTGAATAAAATTTAACCAACCTAAACAGATCACTGGAGAAAAACTTTGATATACAAAAAATGCATTAAATTTTTTCCAGGCAGCACCGGGCCCTCGTTGGTTAGTCTATATATGTAAATCTATATCTAAAACAGACTGTTTGTACCTATATCCCTCTTTCACACGCAAATTGACTGACCAATCTCCACCAAAACCTCCACATTCTTTACACAAGTTTGACCCCGCCAACCCAACCCCCTGACCCTGGGATCATCCAAACTCCAAAACCTATACAGATCACTGTGGAAAAAACTTTGCTTCACAAAAAATGCATTAAATTTTTCCCGGACAGTGCTGGGCCCTGGTTGGCTAGTTTAAAATAAATACAAATTATCACACTTGACATTTTTAATAATACGCCTTGCGAAGTTAATCATTAAAGGAATACTTTAATTTGGCTGGGAATATTTGTTGGATTTTTTTGTGACAATCCGGTGCCAAAGATTGCCCAGAGGTTCCAGCCGGGGTTTTAACCCACTCCCCTCAGATCCCCAGCCAAGTGCCTTGAGCATTTCTTAACTAGAATTTAAATACCTGGATAACAAGTTCCACACCATCCGTTTTGTTCAGGCAGTTTGTGGTAGCAGGTAGTTTCTCTGGCACTTTTAATTTTATAATCCCAATACAAGATTGAATATTCATCAGCTGAAAGACAATATTTACTTTTTGGTTTTTTTTGTAAAATGTTCTTTTTATTACTCTGTGATCCTTTGGTAAGATTCCAGCCATTGCTAAACTTTTGTGATGATGCATAATGAAAAAATTCTTCACATTCTTTGTTTGCTGTGGATGGAGGTGGGTCAAAAGTACATTCATTATATTTCTAAATTCATTCATTGGAAAATTATTACTTATAGGGTACTTGGATTTTATTATATTACACACTTACTCGTCCATGAAACTCAAATGGAAACTTGCACATGGTGAAAGGATCTGGACCATAATTATTACTATCACATTGAGAACTGTAATATGAATCCATTTTTTTCACAACATATATATGATAGTTAGAGAGTCTCCTCATTATAGGATAATAAATATGGCATCACAAATTGAATGATTAAGTTCTGAGTTATGAAACTTCTTTGAGTTGCCATCACACATTTAGGCAAGGGTTGAATGATTCCAAGGCTAAGCAGAGGGGGAGGGGTGACTATCCACCCTAAAAGTGGGTCTGGCAGTGAGTACTGGATTCAGGATAATAGCTAATAAGCTCATTCATAAGATTAAAATTAGACCATCTTGCCTTTGTGCTCCCCATCCAGCTACAAATGCCTTTGATAAAGTCTTGTTTGACCAATTCTTTATTCTCTCTGGGGGAGGCAGACATAAGGGACTAATCAAGTCAGGAACAAACTCCACTGCACGATCCAACTCAATAATGGCAACATCAGGGCTAAAGCTCTCTCCAAGCACCCACCCTGGACCAATTCTAAAAAAAATCATTGGAATATATTTTTCCAAACATGATTTGATTTAAACACTTACTTGACAGATTTTGGATAATAAATATTTTCCTTGAATCTATCCCTGTTTTTAATCTCCATTGTATTTATCCCCAAATAGAGTTTCACATACTTTTTGAGATTATATTTTGGAACACTTGTGAGAGCACCATCAACAGTTAAGGTCTGAAAAATTAATTTATGATGATGTTCAAGTCAATTAGACATAATAAAAGGTCATAATAGTCACTTTGCAAGTTATAGGAGGATCTCCTCTACAGAAACAGTGAGCAGCTGAGATAACAAACCTAAGATTTTTATTTATTGGGCCACCAGTGGTCTGAAATGAAAATCAATTTTTTTACTTGTGGTTGACCATTGTTCCACCACATGCTCCACCTGAAACTGTGATAAATACCAACCAAGGTCGAGGCTCAGCATCATATCCATTCACAATCCTGATAATAATAAGTGAATCAAGCTTAACCAACAGAAAATCTAAAGGAGAGGAATTCTTCTCACCTGTGGTCCTCCGTTTCAATTGGCTGTTAAAAAGTGTTCTATCTTAGTTGCTTTTTAGAATCTTTTAGGAGTTGGTACCCTCCCCTTGCTGTCTCCAACCCAGGGTTGTGGATATGGAGCCATAGGTACCTGACTGAGAACTATGACCTAAAGTTATGGGTTCTATTCCCCAGATTGCAAAAAAAATTAACAAGGCATCCTCAGTGAGGTTAGGGTAATCTCTTACTAAACAAAAATTGTGACCCACTAACCCCGACCCCTTAAGCGCACTCCATTATGCCATGCTCAAAAACAAGAGATGTTCCCTCACAAAAAAATTACATTTCAGGGCTCCTATTATGGAATTTTTTTAGCAACCCTACCCATCCGGCCAAAGGACATGATTTCAACACCAGCTCCATCCCCTCTGTGAATAACCCGGCAGGTAGAAAAAGGTTCTAATTAAGGGATGATTAGATAAACATTTTCAAAAAAGCAAGATAAGATTACAAAAATGCCTGTCCTTCGCCAACTTCGGAATAGTCACTTGATGAGCTTTCTATTAAATTCTTTAATGCTTAACAAAAATTTGAACAAGATTAATTTGTAATTTGAAAAAAGCTTACTGCTTGCTTGATTTATGGCTATTCCACAAATATCATCACAATCTGTAACACTAAGTCTTTCACCTTTAACTAAAAAGATTCTTTTTGAAAATAAAGTGAAAATGAAAAAGTATTTTTTTAAATACACAGTTTTCATTCTGTAGTTGTAACACCTCTTACAACTTCATACATTTAAGAAAAAGAGTTTGATTACAAGTGATTGATTGCTTCGCCTGTATTTAACATCAGTAAGCTATTTACGTAGTCGAAAAAAATTCGATTTTACATTTTTCATCTTTTCTTCCTCAGCAAGCATTTCTTGAGTTATTCAATAAAACATTAGTTGTATTATTCAGGTTTTTTTTCTCTGGAATAATTTTTAACAACATGAGCTTTGAAGACATAATATGAATAATAATAATTTAACCACTTAAAACAAACACTGCACTAAAATCTGGTAAGCTTGTCCATCTCAGATTTACTTTTTTGTTTATTATCAATATTAGCTGCAGTGTTTTGCAAGGCTCGAAGTTTGCTCTGAGCTGCAGCTAGCTTAGTCTTGATGTGGGCTGCTGATTTGGGGTCCATTCTATTTACTCTGTTGAAAGACTCTGACAATGCACGCACTTCACGTTCGGCTCGCATAATATTTTCAGAAACATGAAAGCCCTGCAGCTTGAGGTTAGGGGGATCTTTTGTTGTCTTGTTGCTTGAACCACCATCTTTTTTTCTCAAGCTGAGATCTGGCCCTCCTTTAGTTTGGATGGAACTTGGTTTTCCTTTTTTCCCTCCAAGAGTTGTATTGATAAAGTCAAACACAGACGATGATTTTGATGATTGAAGGCGTCTCTCTGCAATCTTTTCTGCCTGCTTTTGTTGTTTAATTAGAGTCTTTTCGACAGTAAGTGTGTTTCCTCCTTGTGACTTCTCGCGAAGAGTCATGCAAAAGTCCAAAGATCGTCCCTGAGGATAGAGCATCGCTTCGACTGGCTCAATACGTCCCTCTGCATTTTTACCGAGGCCTGGCCGTTTGAAAAAAAATTGCAGAGCAAAATCTGAAAGGCAAATAAAAATGTACGTACCAGAGCCCATGATGTATCCCATTGACATCATCAGCTTAGATCCTATTCCACGCGTGAACTGTTCCCAGCTACCCAGAGGCCCTGCGTTTCCGTCTATCAAACAAGTAATAAATTAATCATCACAACAATTTTTGTAAGAATGAACACAAGCAAACCAGGCATTAGTCCTGTGATAGAAATAGGTGCAAAATCATCGTCTTCTTTGCTTGATTTCTCTAACATATCTATGTCAAGGCTCATCTCATTATCGTCGTCATCACAATCTGAAGACTTTTTTAGTGGAAGGACAGACTCCAAATTCATCCTGTGCACTATACTTCCTTTGCTTGAGAACCTCACATCTATGTATATCCCTTTGGGATCTACTTCAACCACTGTGGCGTGTTGCCACAATTGGTTTGCTTCGTCTTTGGCCATTACTGAATGACCAGGTTGAAGACTGGAATTAAAATAGAATAGCCTATTTATCAACTCAATTTTCTAAATGAAAATAAAGAGCTGACCTGCTAAAATTGGGCTCTTCAAACTCTCTTAGACAAGCTAGAGGGACGACTTCACCGTGTGAGAACTTGCAAGTCTCGTCAGTATAACGGCAATTCCCATTGAGATAAAACGGACATGGTAACATACTGAGCTGTTAGTGTAAAAATTAATAAGAAAAGCAGGAATCCAAATATGGAAATGGTTCCTTACTTGCGATGGGTTGGAGAAAACCACCCTGACAGATATTTCATCAAAGTTGTTGGATTCCTTCTCGCAGGCAAAAACAATGGCGTTATGGTAAGAACTTTCGTTACCATACAAACTATTCAGAAAATATTTATGCTTTCAAATTTTTATAGATTGACTCTGATTCAAACCTAACCCAGAACCATGAGGAGCTTGACACTTCACTCCTTCGAGGCACGAAAAATCTACATGTGTTGAAGAATCTTCTTCACTTATTGTTTCCAAAATCGTCTGTGATTCTGCTACTGGTATTTCTTCCTCCTTTTCATCATCATCAAATGACATAAGCTGAGCCAATAGAGCCTTTTTCTTTTCTTCTAGCAAATTTTGTTTCGTTAAATCTATGAGCTGTTTCAGATCTGACTCTACTTGAAGCAAGTCATCTTTTAGCGAGTCGTCAGCAAGAACCAGATTTGATTGTACCTTCAATAAGATTTTGTTTTCTCTATTAAGCCCTAAGTTAATTAAGAATCAATAGTTTAATGGTCAAAATATGGTTCAATACCTGCTCGAGGTTAGCTTCATACAACTTTAAAGCACTTTCTGTTTCTTCGATAGTAGACATCTTGTATATTAAAATTGCTTTCGGACTAAATACACAAATTTCTTTTTCTAATCATAGAAAGATTTTAGATAAATATCAAAAACAGTAAAAAAATCCTTCCAACCAATCTTCATTTACAATTTCGTTGCATTTATTATTGCAAAAAACAGAAAACTTTCTTGCGTTATTATATTTTGTTTACTCAATCCCCAGCCTGAAATATTGTCAGCGAGTCTTTGCCATAGCAGAGTTCAAGCATTTTTCGTCATTCATAACGGTAGACCTCATTAGAGTAACAAAAGCTATAGTGTTGCCTAAATAGCTTTTTTGCAATCAACTCAATCTCCACTTGCACTTGCACTGGATAGTAATAGCTAAAATTCCATCCTGGCGACCCGGGTTCGAATCTTGCCCAGGGTACCAACTTGTTCACCTACCCAGTAAATATGTGTGATACTTTGCCTACTGGTATTTCTTATTTCACTATACTATAAAAAACACTGTAGGGGTTCGCTGTGTCTGAGAGGTCATAGGCACCTGACTGAGAACTAAGATCTAAGGTTGTGGTTGTGGGTTCAATCCCCGGCCACCTATGCCAGCAATTTTTTAACCCCGGATCGCAAAAAAATCAACAAGGCACTCTCAGTCAGGGTAATAGTAATCTGCAGTGGCCATAAACATCTATGGCGGAACTCTTAAAAAGGTGTTGGTCACGTATCAAGATCGCTTGAGTCTATACTGCACAAAATTATTATAATATTATTATTATACTTAAAGGGTTGCCATGGCTGAGAGGGAGAACAAAGATCTAAGATGTTGGGTTCAATTCGAGCAATTTTTCAACCTCAGATTGCAAAAAAATCAACAAGGCACCCCGAGTCAGGGTGATAGTAATCAACAGTGACCCCAGAATTCTATATCAGGACTCTTATAAAGGTATTGATTGGGCATTAACAATCGATGAGTTTTTACTGCACAAGATTATTATTATTACTTTAGACAAAAGATCTAATTCACCCACCACTTAATCAAAAGATCAATTGGTCTGACAGTCTAGTTGGCGCATACCTGCCAATTCATCCACTATATCTTCACCAAGCTCTGACCCCGACTAGCCATTAGCTTTTTTCAATCTGGCACTTGCTTTGTGAGATTTAGAATCTTATCCTGTCAAAATTTTCACAACTTTTTATTTGTCTCTTAAGATTTGGCATGTCAATTCATGACTCCAGCCGACCCTTACCCTGACCCTCAGAGTCAGAGTAAGGGCTAAATTTTGTACTCACTTTATAAATTTTAGCAAATCAAGTTTACACACTAATTCAACCCTGACCCTCAGGGTAGGCAGGCCAATAAAATAGTTTAGGTTAAGTAAGCTGATAAAATTATAAGATTAGACGTGCTAATAAAATAGTTAACTTAGATTAGGTTAGATTAGCCATTAAAATTGTAAGGTTAGATTAGGTTAGGTTAGCCATTAAAATTGTAAGGTTAGCTTAGGTTGGCCACAAAGTATTGTTAGGTAAGTTTATGTCAGGTTGAGTTATGTTGGGTTAGGTTAGGTTAGGTTAGGCTAGATTAGGTTAGGCTAGGCTAGGCTAGGCTAGGTTAGGTTAGGTTAGGTTAGGTTAGGTTAGGTTAGGTTAGGTTAGGTTAGGTTAGGTTAGGT
>Ga0194133_10009007_pt1 | contig 11532 bp, 5 predicted proteins | sample TA2KigOf40mmetaG_FD_155448 | JGI IMG/M metagenome (GOLD analysis project Ga0194133, IMG submission 155448) | Freshwater microbial communities from Lake Tanganyika, Tanzania - TA2015055 Kigoma Offshore 40m | ecosystem: Environmental > Aquatic > Freshwater > Lake | place: Tanzania: Lake Tanganyika...
CAGGTTTAATAAGGGGGAAACATACTTTGCGGGGGGGTTGATTGGGAAAGGTCTGGTTAGGTTAGTTTAGCAATAAATACCTTTTTGGTCTATATGCGGTGTAGGATGGGTTATATGAGTGGGAAACATATCCAGAAGGGTTTAAAAGAGTGAACCAGCTCAACAACGGAAAATGCCGATCACACTCACACCCGAAAGGGTGAGTGCTTATGGCTGGCCGAAGGCCAGCTCACCTCGGAAACGTGGATTGCGCTCTGGCCGAAGGCCAGCTAGTGTGGTATATTTTTGAAAAAAGGGTAGTTCGTGGTATGTCAAAAGGGTGTGTAAAATGTCAAAAAAGTCACACAACAAAGCACCAATAAATAAACGGTATTTTGGGGTGGGTTCCAAAAATCAAGCAAAATGCAATTTTCATTCAAAACATACCACAAATGATACATTTTCTAAAATCTTATCTATTCCTAAATTTGATTCAGGATCAAATCCCAAGTCAAAAACAGATACATTTCATCGCTTTGCACTATGTTTTTTTCACTTATCAAAAAAATGGAATATTGATAATATATAGAATTATAAATTTCACAGGTTATCAAGAAAGATTGGGTAGCTCAGTTGGTGAGGTGTTGGTGGTCATGCCATTTGGCCTGGATTCAATTCCCAGCACTGGCATTTTTTTTCTGATCCCTTTAGCAAAAAAAAATATTCAAAGTCACTTTAAATGTCCACATTTACTCAAATTAAATTGATTTTTATTGTTTTTTCATTTGTAAATGTTCAGAAAAAAGGGTGTAAAGGGTGTGAGAAAGGGTGTATTAAGGGTGTGAAAAAGGGTGGCAGTCTCATTCACTGTGACGATAAGATAATCCCACAAGGTACCCATTTTTCTGTACTACATAAATTCTTACTGTACACACCACGAGACACTGTCCTTTTTTCCGGTCGGGGTGCTAAGAAATTTAATCGAGTATCTCTACCCTTACCTTTGAATTTGTTGTCAATTTGTTTTTCTATTTTCGGTCATTTTTTAGTTAGGTAATTTTAGGTCTTTTTTTAATCGTCGCACTCAAGTCTTCCATTCGGATTGGCAACCTCCTTTCATGAATCTTTAATGGAGGTTAATCTTCATTCTGCTTTCAAAAATTTATCCAATTAAAACAACGACAGAGCATGCCAACTTAAATTCAAGAGTGTTTGAGAAGTTTCAAAACTTTGACTTACTTAATATTGTAAAACAATTATTTTCAACTATGTAATCTATGTTAGCGAGGTAAATAAATGTATTGTCAACGTCAAATCCACGTTAGGATTAGAAAAAACTTGATTAAATCAAGTTTCCTTCGATTGGAGTTCTTTCCTCCATCTGATTATTTAAAGATATATTTTTTGCTTTAATAATCGAGCGATCAATTTCAGCATTTTCCAATCACACTGAATAATTTTGAATAAAATTTGTTTGTCATTAATCGTCATATTTCAAGTCATGCATGTCTCTAGTAAACCACAATGCAATGAGAAAAGGTAGTACCACGCCTCATTTTCACTCCCTTTGTTTGAAATAATCACGCACGTGATGAACGCAAACAAATTCTTAATGAATTATTCAATTTTTGTTTAATTTTTACAATAGCCAAAAAATTTATAAAAATCATAGATACTCTTTGTTCAGAATTTTTTACATTCTATACATTATTTTTTTGATATTTTACAAATATTTTTGAAATTGGTATTTTGTTTATTTACAGACAGAACAAACTTGATAAAGAATATGATTGAAACAGTTTCAAAAAAGTTGATCAAGAAGGAGCTGTTTTATGCTAATAAACTGTGTGCTCAAAGTCGGATGTGACTTTTTTAAGAGTAAACTTCGACGTCAGTAACTAGGTAGGGGAAAAATTCCTCGAACAAAAAATTCACACTGAATAAATTAAAGATTCGAAGTCTGCCAACCATATGATGCCGTTCGTTTAATGTTTATTTACAAGAAATTAATTCAACAATCACTAATCTAGAAATCAAAAAAGTTTACAGAAACATCCTAAAAGTTTTTTGTCTGTCGAGCCATCAGATGTAAAGGATGAAGTTGTGTGTTGGGGTAGAAGGCACCTTCTTGAAAAAGTTTCTCTCATAATATTTTCACCTTTTGCTAAGACAAAATGTATATTCTGAATAAATGAATAGCAACCAATTTTTCTAAATCGAGAAAGGAGGCATGATAATTGAGGAAGATTCTTTTCTTGAATCTATTCTTCTCATTAAATTTGGATTTTGAGGCCTAGTTTAATTTTGAATCTTTTTTGACCCAAATTTTTAACGCCCTTTTTCCATTGGGCCAAGTGTCAGCTCACATTCAGACAAATAATTCTAACTCTGAGACGTCTCTAGTGCAAAAATCATCTCTTGATCCAAGAAAGTATTTTCAATCAGGTAGAGTGGTCTCCAATCTCCTTTTGTTGAAGCAGATTTATTTAGATACTTTGTTACGTTTAAAACGCTTCGGATGCCAACAAAAATGTGAGAGAAACAAAAGCTGAGGATTTGAATTGGTTGTCTAAAGATTACATTACTCCTGTTCAAGGATTGCGAAAGATCAGAAAAGATTCAGGACCGATGTGGTTGAAATTCTAATTTCTATCTGATCGTTAATGTTTGTATTGCCCATTTTTGATGATAAAAAAAAGTCAGCACCCCTATTGCAATAAAAATATCTTGGGTAAAATCAATCAAATAAGTCGGACTCTAAAATTTGTATGATAAAGGCCAACAACTTTGATATTTTTTTCGACTGGTCGTATAAAACCTTTAAAAATAACTTATCTATTGTTTCTGAATCGGATTAGAAAAATCTCTGATGAAAATAAAATATTTTTCTTTTTGTAGTTTTTTGCTGGTCATCGAACATATTGTTTGGTAAAAAAAATAAAAAGCAAAATGTTAATTTATTATCAAGCACTGTTGCTTTGAAATTAAATAAATGATTAATTGCCAATTGAAAAAACTTAAGCTATTCGAAACAGTTAAAAATGTTGCCAACATATATAATTTTTAACAAAGTTATTTTCAAACAAACCTTTTACTTATTCGAACCAGTTTTGTCCTGCTCACCCAAAATTGTTAACGATAAGTACAGAAAATGAGTATCTGTTGCAAAGAGCAAAAAGTTTGAAAAGTAATATGGCCTCATTAAGAGTTATAATGAGGATGAAATCATTTGCAATTTTTCGTATTTTCTGGTAAAAAATTTTTGAAAAATTAACCAACCCGACAAGACAAAAAATAATCTTGGAGATAATGTTACAGAGGAGAGCTAAACTAGTAAAGGGGGTATAATAGCAATGTCTGAAATACATTTGAAAAGCAAAAAAGTTCAAATTGCTAGATACAGCAAAAATTTTAGATCAAATTTCAAAGACTACATACTGGGTTGAACAATATTTCTGACAACAAATAAAAAAGTTACTCTGACTCGTTAAAATTATTACATTAAAACTAGCTTAAAAACATCAAAGCTAATGATCTCAAAAATTTATTGAGTTGTTTTAGCCTAATTTTTTAATAATTTGACAGTAAGCAATTTTATTGAGCGATGTAAATTTAGAATATATTTCAAGATTCAACTCCATCTTTATTTGGAAGGGTAAAAATTTCATGCTTATAAAGTATCTGTCTAAATTTAAAAGCAGGGATCAGGCTTTTTCCACCGGTATAGATAACACCAAGTTTAGCAAGCATCACTAACAGATTTTTTAAGGAAGTTGGCGAGAAGATACTTGAAGAACTAAATAAAATATTTTATAAGTTCACAGAATTTTCCTTTTTCATATTTTTTCACTTTTGCTCGTTGACGAGTATTCTCGCCAGATGTCACTGACCATTCTGACATTTTTCAAGTAATTTTAGATACACGCGACAAAGATATCTAGAATAATACCCTCATAGATTTTGATAGTGTCAGTTTAAGTTTTACTTTCAAATTTTTTGTTTCGTTAAAATAATTTAATCTGCGTCAAGATTCACGTCTAAATAATTTGCAAAGTAAAGAAATACGCAATGCATATAATAATTTTTTATCTGGGGGGTAAAGGAAATAAAAGCCAAGAGCAAACCAACAATTTCAATCAATTGGATATATGTACTTTATTTGTATTTGTATTTGTGCGTCAACTTTAATATTTTGGAAACACGAATAATGAACATTCAACAACAATACCCAGAAGTGCATTTAGGCCTTTTACTTCATGTGATAGTTTTGAAGGGGAAAAAAACTAGTTTATTTTAAGAACTAGAAAGTTAGTTGATAACAATCGACAAAATTGTGAACTGAAAGCTAAGGACTTGTGGCGTGTACAATGTGTTGGAGGTGTGAGAATGAAGACAGAGGTGCAAGAGCGGTAGGCATGATGTGAGTGATAAGCGAAGTATCACAATGATGACCTTCCCAATCAAGAAAAGAATCAATACTGAACTGTTTATTGATAGTAAACATGAGCTTTATATACAAATCGGTATTAAGGAAACTTTCTGGCTAATTTGAAGGCGGTAAGATAATTAGACTGGAAAATAAGAGCGGGAATGAGAACTTAAACTGCAGCCTGTTTGGAATTACTTATATTGTTGGAAGGAAAGAAAAACTAACAACAGCCTGTTTGAAAAGACTGGGCTTTGAAAAAGTAAAAAATATTGTAGTGGAAAAATGGCAAAATGAGCACATACTAGGATACTTGGTTTCAGTGTGTTAAACAATTTTCAGATATTTTTGAAAATCTCTCCTCAAAAAACACGAACTTATGAAATTTTGAAATCTTTATTTCAGCAATTTTTATTTTTAAGTGACAATTTTTAAAACTGAATAATTTGTTTGATGAAGCTTCAAGAAATACAAATAGATTCAATTTGCTGGAGTGTAAACAATACCATTGAACGCTATTTTCAAGCAGCTTCAGATGCAACCAAAAAGATTCTTTCACTTATAGTAAACGTTCTAGAAGTTAAGTTAAGTTTTCAACACTCAACCCCTTGAATTTAACTCAGCCTATCAATAATAACATTTAGAGCATTTAAAATCCATAAAAAGTGTGACAAGAAAAAAAGTCAAATATAGAACATAGGTACATTTATCTACGATGTTCCAAATGAAAGCTATAGATTTTTAAAAGTTCATATCGGTATTTACAAAAATGCCAACTAAATTCATGAAAAAAATTATAACAATTTTTAATATAAAAATAAGATGATGAGTTGTTAAGTTTAGTGAACCATCAAGGCGAGCCAATTGTCTTTCCGAAAAATGTAATTAATGGGCATGTAAAATGAAAATTTGCCTGAACTATAATAAAGAGGCGAAAACTAGTTTTGACAATCATTCCAATCTGGGTTGTGACCAATTTCAACGAAATGGTAACTGTTTTATCAGTGAAAAAGTTCAAAAGATTTTGCATTTCTTTTTAGAGACTTTAAGTTTGAGCATTTATTACTTTCAAAATTTTTCTCTGTTTTTTTCTTGGATTGTAATTATAAAAGTAAATATCTTGTCTGTAACAAAGCTTTAACACACAACGAGGGCATTGAAGCACATTTATCATTATCTTATTGCCTCATCTCAAATGCACGAATAACTTTTTAATTCGATGGTCACTTGTCGCTAACCATCAGGATTTGAGTCAACAAAAAAGTGGACCAGAAGAAAAGACTAAAAAAAGTTTCAAATGCTATTTTCAAAAATATCTCTGAGAATGTCACGTTGAAACGAGCCTTAATGTAGTAAATGTTGACCCTCCAAATCACAAAGAAATCAGATATGTAGATGTTTCAATTAATCTGTGTTCAAAAGAAATGTAATTTTAAGAGTGCTTAATTTTCCATTTTTATAAGGGAACTTATCTGCGTTTGAACAATCAGTTTTATTTTTTTTGACAATGTTAGAAAATATTTTTTTTTGAATGAGTGGGTGGATAATTTCAAGACAACTTTTTACTTGGAGATTCTGAAACCTTGTGTTTGAGAGTCAGCATAAAGAATTTGCTATCCTCTTGTTGCCCACTAAAGAAGCTAAAAACTAGAAATTAATAAAAAATAAAAATACCTTCTCTGAAGTTAAAAAAATTGTATTTATGGATGTTCAAATCGAAAATGTAAAGTACTTTTTGAACCAATACTTAATTTTGAATTTTCTGCAATCTTTTTTTTAAATTTGGTTCACAATTTTTCAAAATTTCATGGACTAAGGTCAGAGAACTGAACCTGCAAATCCCCCGGTCTCAATAAGATTGCAATTATTTAAGCCCACAGTTATTCTTATCTTCCACAAAAAAGCCACAAGAGAAAAAGTTATGGCTTTTAGCCGGGTGCTACAAATTTTGTCACATTTAGACCTTTAGCTTCCCAGCTACAGGGCTGGAGGGGCAAAAATTGCGTGGTTTTATTAAACCGGAACAAACAAAGGAATGGGATGGGATGGAAAGCTTTAGGCCAACCCAATAATAAAATTCCCAATTGAAAAATCTATTTATATTTTATGGACAAATCTCCACTTTTCATATTGGTCGTTATAGTTAACAAATCACAAACCATTGTCGTCCGATTTGGAAACTACTATTTCAACTGAAATTTCAACTCACTTTCCATTAAAAGAGATGTAATTACATCTTTTTTGACAGCTGAGTTAGATTCATCAAAAAGGGTAAAAAAGTTTTGAGAGAAAATTGAACCTCGTGCTTTTAAAAAGTTGATAAACAATTGGTCTGCGCGTAGCACTCAAGCTGCAAAAGTTAATTTTTCTAGTATGAGGCAATTTGAAGAACTTTTTTCTGAGTCATTTAAAGGGCAGAGGGAATTTTTTTCACTCAAAGAGCTCTTTTCAACTCAAAAACTTTTTTCTTTTTTAAAACAATAAGCAAGTTGAATTTGATTTTTCATGACTTTTTGATTAAAATTTATTTCCTGAGTTTTTTTAACAGAACCTTTTCCCTGTTTGTTTGAAGCAAATTTCAGAATCTAATTTAGCCTCAAATTTGAGAATCATTTAAGAATGGAAATGTCGACTAAGAATCTGGGTCAAAAGTAATTGACCACAATTTTAGTCGTTTTATAGTTTTAGTTATTCATAGCATTTTATATTTTCATATGTTTATAAAATAAGTAGCGCATAATAAAGTATGTAAAGTATATAAAGTAAACTAGTGTTGGCTAGCAACAGATCATGTCACTCTTTATGTATTATGTCATTTAATCAAGTTCATTGTATGATTTATCTGATGCGCATAAAAAGTGTATAAAAGGAGTACCCAACTGAAAATAAACAATTGAGTCTCTCAACGTCTTTTATTGGGCACACTTGCTGATTGTCGTTTCTTATACAATCTTAAATACAATATAATAATCCTGCACAGTATAGATTCCTGTGATGAATTTCTCAAAGAAATCATCTTTGTAAGAGTCACTGCATATTACTATTACCCTGACTAAGGAGGTGAATTGATTTTTAGGCAATCTGGGTTTAAATTACTGGCATGGCCGGGGATGAACCTACAACCTTATATCTCAGTTCTCAGTCAGGTGTCTTTGACCAATTGGCCATGGCTACTTCCATACTTTGAGATATATCATGAAACATCACGATATAAAAAAGAAATTTATTTCATGTAGGTCAGCTTTGATCATTAACTTTTTATTATAGTATATAAAATTCGGACTAAAATTCAAGGCAAGCAATCTTCAAATCATCAATACTACGTTTACAGAATAATAGTATTTTTAAAGTAAATTTTTAATGTCAGCATTTTTGCATTTTTTCAACAGTTAGAATATTAAGCTTGCAAGAGAAACACAGTTTATCCCGATTTGATGTTGTATACATGACAAAGCATAACTAGAGAAAGAGCAAGTTCATTTGAAATAATGTTGTTTTCTGAATTCAAAACAGAAACTTTTGAAGCTATTCCAAACTACTATAATTAAGAGTGACAAATTTTACTTTGTTATTATAATTCATGTCTCTTCTACCAACTGTATGTTAATGCAAAAGATACAAAGTTTCAAGATTCTTCATCATCTGTCACGAAAAGATTCATCATTAAGTAATTAAAACATGGAAATACAATTTGGTCGGACATATTGTTGCCCTGTAGACCCTCTCGTCATCCAACAAGCTAAAAACTTTTGACAGAAGTGTAGTGTAACATTTCCAAATAGCGTTTCTTTAGAAACTTTTACTCTTTCTATTTGACTGAAATGAGTGAAATTTAATGTAATTTCAGTTTTTTCTTGCCACAAAAGTAAGTGGGGAATTAAATTAAGTTTCTTTTTCGTTTGTCAAGAACTTATCTCCTTTGTTCCAAGTGTTTAGCTGAGTTAGCACCTCGCTTTTATGCCGCTTGCTTGGTTGGGAGAAAAAATTTAAATAAAGAAACAAAGAGAAATGAAAAAGGGACTCATTAAGAGTGAGAGAAAGAGAGTGAGATTCAGTCACTTGGAGGTGAGAAAATAAAATCAAAGCAAAAACAGTTTCCTTGGTAAGCATGTATCAAAAATCGTTTAGCTTTTAAAAAAGGGGTACCGAGTTGGATTTGACATTTTCGTCAAAAGGTTCCTCAACTTTTTTACTTCTTAAAATTTAAATTAGTTAACTTTTCCTTCATACCTAAGCAATGAATTGTCAGGCAACATTTGAAAGTATATTCAATACTGAAAACCAATGATGCTTGACGTGTTAAACAGACTTCTGCTTTTATGTAAATTGCTATCTCTTCAATTTCAATTGAATTCAATCCTTTTGGCGCCACTTGCCCCAAGGCCTCATCTTTTAGTTCTCCTTTCATCCAAAGACCACTTTTCAAATGGTCTGTTTGTCTCTACATACACATTCAATTGTATCCATCTGAAAAAGGGAAAGAGTCGCGTCCCAAACCATCGAAATAGAGCAATAGTCAAGTTGAAGAACACTCAAACTCTGCTAAACATTTTAGGGTCGCCTTTGAATTGGGATACAATTCAATCAGAGAAATGTTGTTGTCAGTTATGGGTGAGGAAGTCAAGCCGGCCGTCTTCGATCAAGGCAAAACGAGTTGAAGGGAGCAAAATGCCAACAGAGGGGTTACTTGTTCAACCAAGTACCTCATTACTCTCTCACAAACACATCTCGTATGAAAATAAAGCAATTTATAAAGATACATTGAGATATCTTTTTTACTCCTTTTTTGAAAAGTAAAATAGTGCTCGTTCAGCCTTGAATGAAATTAATATTTTCTTCATTTAGATACAAACAATGTATTTGAAGGAAATAAATCAATGACATCCACTGTTTCATCTCTCCCTCGTTTTCCATCTACTGCCACCACCTGACGTCAGCACCGCGTCTCGGGCATCTCGTGAAAGTCTGATTAATTTCTCGTTTGAAAAATCCAACGGCCGAAGTCTCATTTTTTGTTTGTTTGAGTTAAGCTTTCCCACCGTGCATCAAATCACTCTCCCTTATACTTTCTCGCTCACCCGTTTGTTCCCTTACTTCCAGTTCATGTTTCAATGACCTGCAGAAGCTAAGGGAGACAGTCGTTCACACAAACCGAAACTCCACCTAGTTATTTATACACAAGGAATTCATTTTCTGAATTGTGTCAAATTTTGTTCGCTCACTTCACCTCTTTTGCCTTCCTATAGTTAGTTTAGTTTACCTCCTACACTTCAGTCTAGATTGGGATGTGATCAATGGAAAGTCCATCCTCACTCACTCCTGCACTTCAGTCTCTAGTTTCAGTTCAATTTTTCCCCCCCTTTGCCTAACCATTTCGCTCATCTTTTTCGTCTTTTTCAACAAACTTTTAGCTGAGAACAACAAGATATAAAAAGGGAAGACTGATGGCAACAACATTGAGCTAAAAGCCATTTTGCCACTCGAACACAATTGCAAAAAAGGGTCCTTAAAAAAGTTTTCGTTTGTTCCAACTCGTCTTCATTTTAGCGGGAAAGAGAGTAGCTTTTCGAAAAATCAACCCGTGTCCCTCTATCTAACAGGATAGAATCTAATTTTAAGGTGTTCGAAAATCTGAAATAGTTAAGCACGAAATAAAATATGTTGTTGCATTTATTGAGAACACTAACTAGCAAAGATTTTCATAAGGGCTTAAAGATAGTTAACAAAAACGAAATTTATAGAAAAGCGAGAGCTGACTTCAACTTTTAACTGATGCATTTTAAAGCTATCGTTAAAGTGATTTTATTTTCAAAAAAGATATATCTCGTTTGTTTGAGAAAAAACATCCTAGAAAATTGATTAAGAATTTTATCTCTTCTAGCTTTCACATATATTAGCAAGCAATCTAAATTTCTGAAGTAAATGGGGTCGGAATGGTGAGAAAAGAAGTTTTTTGTTGACTTTTTGTGAGTCAATATTTTTTGAGCAAGAAAGCTTTGTGCCGATACTAAATCAGGACCGGCAATCGTCGAAGGAGTTTCTTGCTCGAAACGTTTTGAACTCAAAAGAAGTTAATGAAGGTTTAAATCTATAGTATTGTAGAGGACTAAAAGCAAAGAGAGAAGTTAAATTTATTTAGATATGTCTTGATAATAAAAAAGCATTGATATAATTGAATTTTCATATTTAAAGGAAAATGGAGTTAGGTATTAACATTTATTATCTAAAGTCGCCTAAAGCTATTTATTAACAAACAAACATAAACTGTGGAAAAAAATAGTCGATTCCAACAATTGTAAAATTGCTTAAATGTTCTTTGACTGTAACTTATTCAAAATACAAAAAGGTTTTCACGCATTCATTTTCAGTATTAATTTTTTAAAATGATTTAATCTGTTGTAAAATACCTCTAAAACTTAAATATTTGAACTTTATCTCGATTTCAATCTTAATGTCTCTGTATCATTTAGTGTACCTCCCTAATGTTGCGAGTCTAAATTAGAATCTTGATTTTAATAGAGCTGTAACTCAAAAAAGCCAGTTCAAATGAGCTATGAACTTCATGATTTTTACCTAAAAAAATATTTATTGAAGCTGGAGGGGAGTCTTATCTATTGCCTCGGGTTTGAATTAACAGAACACAATTCAGAAAAATCTTTCTTGTTTTCAAATTTAGGTCAAAGAGACAATTGAGGAAATCTCGATTGCTCAAATTGCATCCTTGAAAAGTGAACTAAGTTATTTTAATTTGCTTTTCTTCACATGCAATATCCGGTTTAACAAAGACTTGCGTGCAAAGGTTGCTTATTTACAATTTGTTTTGATCAAGCAAACTCTGATGGGTTTGATCAGCCCTCATTAAGAAAATAAATTAAGTTTCACTTTATCGATGCAGGAAGGCTTATCAAATCAGAACTTTCTTTTATAATTTGAAAACTGCAGAGCTGTTAAAAGTAAAACATAACGACAAATTTGTCTGATTTAAAATTTTCTAGGATATAAACAATTCAATTGCCTATTTTGCTGAACAACAGATACATAGAATAGAATAGAATAGAAAAACCTTTATTTAGACTCATTATTCTAACATTACAGAGTAATACTGACTTTTCTACGTCACCGATAAC
>Ga0194133_10009008_pt1 | contig 11530 bp, 5 predicted proteins | sample TA2KigOf40mmetaG_FD_155448 | JGI IMG/M metagenome (GOLD analysis project Ga0194133, IMG submission 155448) | Freshwater microbial communities from Lake Tanganyika, Tanzania - TA2015055 Kigoma Offshore 40m | ecosystem: Environmental > Aquatic > Freshwater > Lake | place: Tanzania: Lake Tanganyika...
ATTGCCTGAGGGCTTACCCCTTAACCAAGACGAGGGTGGAAAACTTGGTTTTTTAATTGAATGTTGACCTTCATACAAAGCCCCCTTACATAAATGTAATATTGATCTTAGTACCAAATATCCCAAAATGAAAACAGCCTTGAAGAAAAGAAATGATTTGCACAAAAAGAAACAGCCAAAAATAAAAGAAAGCACTCATGAAAAGACAGTTGGGAGTCAACTTATGGTCATGAACACAGACTGTCACTTGCAAGTAGCTGCTAATGAACATTGACATGGACTTGAGACAGTTTTAAAGAAGCGATTGACAATGATGATGAAGCTTTTGCATGAAATTATTGAACATTCATCAGTTGACCTTCTGCGCATAAATATTGAAAAATAATGGAATTATTTCACCAAGAATAGACAAATAAGTTTTCTTAAGCTTAAGCCATGTTTACAATTTAAAATGCTCAGGGATCCTCGTGGCTCATTTGACTATATTGAGTCTTGTAAAGAATAAATGGTATACTTTACTACTGATGCATTTGTATGAGTCTAATAAAAGCATTTAGAATAAAAATATGGCAATTCGCTGAGCACTGTTTTGTTTGTGTAGTCAAATCAAACTAATAGAAAAGGGTCATTTTCTAAAGAAAAAGCAATGTTCAGTGGCATTTTGTTGATCTTTCTTTTCAATATCTAATTTTAGAGGGGAAAAATCCCATGGAAGCAAACAAGCAGAAATTCATTTGTCCAAATGAGGTATCCCATGGGGAAAACTTTGAAGTCTTTTCTATATGTTAGGAACGCTGTTTGTTTGCCTGGTTTTAAATAATATAAATGATCCTATAGACAAATATTTGCTGGCTATACGTGGATGGAAAAAGTAGGTGTTTAAATGACCCATGTCAGCAGGAAGCTTTCCTTTAAGGTTCAAACTAATTGCAAAGAGCAATTTTTTAGTTTAGTTTCCCAAACCGTTCAAGAAACTTGTCAAAATTTCCGAAAAAGGTATTTGGAACTCAATAATTTTGGCACAAGTTTTAACAGGGAAACGGAAAGTTTTTTTTCTCTGAAATTCAAATAAATTTTTACTGGAAAATATAATTTATTGATGTAAATAGAAAAAGAAATAATGACTCGATCGCCCCTCTTAAAAAAGCAGGGTGTAAAACTTTCTATTGAGTAGAAAAAGCTCTGGGGTAAAACGTATGGGAATACATACAAAACCATGACAATTGGGACATACATTCAGTTGCTTTCAAAATGTCTGAGAATTTTCTGGACTTTCAAGCAAAAACTGATGTTTTACCCCTTTTTGCCTTTTATTCTGCTCCACAATGAAGAATTAGGCAATTTCCTGCAACAAGAATTCACAAAGTGTTTCCTACTTTTATGTTAATTTTTCTAGTTTAGAGCAACAATGTGGTTGTTGTTCATCAAAGAAAGTGTAACTTAAAAATAGCACTAGTAAGTAATCAAACTCAAATCACAATCAAATTATGTTATGTGATCAGACTGAATTAGAAGGGCTAAAATCACATAAATATCTAAAAAAAACCAATTCACTGTTTGGAATGCATCTATAAGTGTCTCTAAGTTTTTTATTTAGAATTCAGATGAAGAAGTCTTTCTTTGAATACATGCACTCTATTTGAAATTGAACTCAATGTCACGTTTATAAATTGATTTCATCTTGAACCAAGAATTGTTGTAAAGATTTGCTCTTAAAATAATCAGTTCTAAATAAAGCTGTCAATCAATCAATCAATTAGCTCGATTTTATTTTAGCAAAATTGTAAACTTTGAATTTCATTAACTTTTAATTGGCAAACAATAATGAATTTTCCAAAAGTTTACACAATAATTGCAAACAGAAAAATTATAAAGTAATGTTGAAAGTGTGCAAATATACTTTTTTCTGATTTAAAGAGACAACTTTGAAAAGAAATTGTTGTTCCAGTTCAAGCAAAAGGATATAAATGCGATGCAAAGTGGTCTGTCTTTTACAGCCAAAAAAAGAAAGAATCAAGCAATGTTTTCTCACAAAGGCAGGGGAAAATTTCATTGTTCCTTTAACAAAAATATGAGAATAAAAGTAATGGACCACAAATAGCAAAAAAAGAGAAATTCCAGACTTAAGTTTGTGGGTAGCTTTTCACTAAAAATACTTTTATCTGACTATCATGAACATATCCAAGCTAAAAGTATTCTTTATTCTCCACAAAATGGAATGTGGTGTGGAAAAAAGGATTGTTTCAAGTACCCAAAAAAAGTTCACACTCCTTTAAGGTGGGAAGGAGGGCCTTACCCAAAAACTTTGTGCTCCCCAATTCATTCTGAAAGTGTGGATTTTTAGGGGCAGAATTCTCCACCAGAAAAGCTGATGATATTAAAAGATGTCAGTGACAGTTTCACCGATGCTCCCTGCTGATATTTTTTACAATCCCATGCCAAGATTCTTTTTGTGGCAATCCTAAAAGCACACTCAGAACTTTTTGTAAAATGTATTTGTAAATTACCCCTCTTTTTCCAGATTGGTTCGACCAAAGCTATCTCTGAAAATTTCCATGTAAATGGGAAGTTATTCAAAGTCTTATCTAGTTGTGAAAAAAAATCACTTGTAAGGTTAACCATTAATACAATTGACAGTTTGAGATGGGATATTTTTAGTCTGACCCAGAAAAACTGGGAAAAACATTTAATTTCAAATTCACACTCATGATAAAGGGGGCAAAGTTTTGTGGAAGAAATAGAAAAAGTACATTTTTCATGTCACAATCGCACAAATGACAAATGTATCCTAAAATATTTATCAATCAATTGTACAATTTTTGATGTGTGTCCCAAAATATTTAACAATTGCACAATTTTTGCTGAATTCGTATCTTTGATTTAGCAGCCTTTTAGTTAAATCAACTTCTAGACATAATATCAACAAACTTATGAAACATAAAATGTGCACAATGAATTTATCATTCCAAAAATCTAAAAAATTTCTTTCTAGCATCAAAATACGGGCAGGAAAGAGTAAAAATTTATAGCTAGCCCCCTGCTCAAAATTTTGGAAAAAAATCATTTCATTTTTAGATAATAATTTAATCTATCCAAAAATAAAAAAAAAATATTCCATTTTGCTCAAAAATGAGGGACTAGATGTAATTCAAAGTTAACACCTCTGATCAATATTGAGCCCAATTATGGACATCACAGATGGATGCCACTCCACTAAAAACCACTAACTTAATGATTTTTCTAAATTTGCCGCTCGCTTCGCTCGCTGGCGGATGAATTAAGTAGACAGGTAATTTTTGTTGGGGGAAAAATACCTTACATCCATGAGCATTCAAGCAAATAGGTGTTTATAGCCAACCAATAGGCTGGTTGTCTTAGCTATGCTGTTTAGTAGGCTTAAAGCAATGCTCAAGCTGACCTGGAAACTTTAAACTTAAATATCTCAGCTCCTAGACAAAAATTAAAAAATCTGGTACACAAACTTTTGGCAAGGAATTACTCTATCCAAGGTACTAATTATTTTCTTTCTAACATCAAAACTCAGGGAGGAGATGTAAAAGTGGCATACTGACAGACATCCATTTAGGGACCCAATGTTATACAAAAATACTAAACTCAACTTGGTTTGCTTGAGGAAATAAAGGTTTCTGTGTGACTTTGGAACAATATGGGAAGAAAGTTGAGGATGAGGATTTGAATCTCAAACCCACACTTGGATCTAATATATCAACCAGTAGCTTCAACCATTTAGATATTAGAGAAATTTGTTTTCCCAATTGGATCTTGTTGCTTCCAAAACTGTGACAAAGTCTGTTTCAAAATGAAAAGCAGATGTTTGTCATTGCATCATCATTTCTAAAAATTGAAGATGGTAAAAAGTAATATAATGGCCACATTTTGCAAGAATAAAGGTTCATTGAACTCCCCTCAAATGGATTAATCTAGACAACATGATAAAGAAGTACAATAACATTGTTATTTCTATTTTAGGTGTTCCAATTTTGTGCTCAGGAACAAAGTTGAGATTCTTTTGACCTGAAAACTGCTTGGATGAAGGAAAAAATTAAGTTTTGTGACAAATAGATTGTTTTTTATTGAAAAAAAGGAAATTAAATTGAAACTCTTTCAACCTTTTTTTCATCTGAAAAAGATTTAAGATTAAAAAGAATTTGATGAAAAAACTGAGCAATGCACTTTGACAAGTTCACAAAAGTTTTGTAACAGCTTTCCAAATTTTTTATTGTTCAACAACAAATGGAAGTCTTGAAAGTGTAAAATAATACTTGGGCTTTTTTCTAAAACATCATGCATTTTAAAGCCACATAAAATTCTGTTGACAGTTTTTAGAAATTTAAAAATCTTATAAAATATTTTACTTACATCAACGAACACTCCGTCCTTGTGAAAGGAAATTATTGGTGGATCTTCTGAAGGAACATATCTGAAAAAACAGGTTTAGTCATCTTTTGAAAATTTTGTATTTTTTTGATCTCATTTCATTCCAACACTTTTTTGGGTGGGCTAGAAAGATGAGAGACCATTTTTTTTGCTTCGATTGTTCATCTCAACACTGATTTGACGTTTTACATTTTCACTTGAAGTCTCTTTTTGATCCATCAAATATCAAAGATTCAATGCTAATTTGTAGATTAAAAATTTCTGTGTCTATAAAGCGAGAGTGAAACATAATTTAAAGTAAGGGAACACCCTCTTTTTCAGACATTAGACGGTGTGCCTTAAAAATGACCAAAAAATCGCAAGGCATTATAAAAAAAATTAGTAAGACAGGTAGAATTTTTTGTGCGGGGAAAAATGCCAAACCCTCCCAAGCCTGCAAAATACAAAACCCAACAAAAAGGATGTACCATTTGAATTTTTCATATTTGGTCTGGGAGATGAGAAATGAGGGTTTGACAAAGCTAAAAAAAGGTAGAATCAGACCAATTCTGTTATTTTTGACCTCTATAATTGACTTCAAATAGCTTTCCTCAGTTTTGAAGCTAGAGATTTAAAAGTTTGGATCCAGACAGCCTAATTCCTTTCAAAAAATGTACAGTTTGGATTTTTCATATTCTGCCTGGGAGCTGAGAAATGAGGGTTTTACTAAGCTGACAAACCTGATTGGACTAGCGCTATATTGTTATTTTTGACCTCCATCTTTGACCTTAAATATCTTAGGCCCTAAACTAAATGTCAAAAAATTGGTCAGTACATTTTGTACCATTAATATGAGGATTATTCTTGCCAATTTTTTAGCTTTCTAGTTTTAAAACTGTGGGATTAGATAGAGATGACAGGCAGATAGACATTTTTTACCAACTCAAGAAAAATCTAAACTCCCCCTAACTCTGCTTGCTTCACTCAGGAGAGGTAACCAAATCTGATTAAACTCATTTATGCTCTACTCTTCTCATACCCAAATCCTTCCATGGTTATTTTAGAGTGTTATTATGTAGAAGCGGTATCAAAGGTTGGCACTAAACCTGATGCACATTGAAGAACTTTCAGTGCTTGAGGATATTTTTGAGTCAACTTTAGCTTGAGCATAGATTGCATGCCCTGATTGTGAGGCCTCTGAGTTTCATTTGCTGGCTAGTACAGCATGAAAGACTGACAAGGAAGCTGTGGGGCAAACCCCTGACCAGAGATCTCAAAATATCATGCCAGGTGTCACAAACCTCATTTACATTGCTTCAGCTCACTAGAAGGTGTTTTTAAAACTGCTCAATTTTGTTTGCTCCTGCTCTCACTTTTTGTGATAATATTGTCAGTTTCAACAGCAAACATTAAAGCGTTCAATTTTTCTTATGTCAAGTCAAGTCTCCTTTCATTTTTTTTCATTTTGTGGATGCTTTCATCAGCCAAACATTGTTCGATTTTTTCGCTGCAGAAAATGCTTTACTTTCCCCATTCAGAGGATTTGAACCTGTCATTTTGATCATTCAAAAAAGATTTATTCTGAAAACATCAGGATCGAGATTGTTTTGAATATTTTTTTTGTAGTCTATTGGATTTCCTACACCTTTTTTGCAGTATGTGTTGGTTTTCACAACAAATATTGTTGGCGTAGAATTTTCTCAGGGGAGGAAATGAATTTAGAAAACTGAATTAACTTTTCGTTCAAATGCTCTTGCTTTCTTATCCATGTTATGAATAATGTCAATAGGATTTTCAATTTACCACTTTTTACAAAACGTCTGTCTCTATTGACAGCTTAGAGAGATTCATTCGGAAACTACTTTTTACAAGCGGATTAAATTTAAAGAAGCAACTATGAATGAAAAAAAGGGTGACAACTAAAATTGACATTTTTTTAAAGTTAAAATATGATTATACCTGAAGAATTCTTCACTGTCCTTGTACCACTTGATGCTGTAAATAGTTCTTGGCCGTTTAAGATCTTCCACTGAATCCCAAGTATAATTGCAATAAAGGTCAGTTGATGATCCATAAATAAAAGGGTCAGGAACTTTCATATTTGTCACTTGAAGCTTCCCTGTGTTTTCTGAAATGAAAATTGTAAAAAATGGAATATATGAATCATCAACAGCAACAGCAGCAACGCAACAAAAGCTAAAAATGCACTTTCATGGGATTGAGCTTTCACAGCACATTAAAATGTAAAATGCATTTTACTCAAAGATCGATGCTAAATTAGACTGTTAGGCAAGGCAATGGTTGCATTCATAAGATAGAAAAGTCGTCCATTACAAATATTTTATAAAGGAAAATGGAAATGCACATTTGGGCAAATAATCAACAATCAACTTTTTCCTCTACACTTTTTTTCTGATAATTTTTCACATTCTCAGTCTAAAACTTTTCTTGATCATTTTTCATCTCACGCACATTCTGCATTCCTAATTTAGAAACTCTTTTTTTAAAAAAAAATTGGTATATTATATTGTTGATAAAATAGATTAAAATTGATCAGCTATTCAGAATGTGTGACTGATAAGTATTTTGTATGAAACAGGAAAAATGACTAATCCTGCAGCATTTTGTATATCTTAAAAATAAGAAGATTGATGTCATGTACAATTAAAGGATGAGTCCAAATAAATGTTGAATGAATGAATGAATGAAGGGTGAAATTATTTTTTTATTTTCAAACAACTATTCTGAAAACTTTTAATTACTTATGATTAGATATAAGAATCAAGATTTCCAAGTTTTTCTGTCTTTTACAAGTAACAAAATGTTGAAAGTACTTGAGGCATAAACAAGCAGATTATCCATTAAAGCCATAATCATTAGACTCACACCTTTAATGGTACCTTAAATATGACATGTCTACAAAAAGAGATATGATTCCATCAAACTTGGGTGTTTTTCATCATAACCCTTATTTGGTGTAAACCTTTTAACCTTCTGCAATGACACCTTTTTTTAGCTTGTGTTAAGAACTGATTGTTCTAGCACTAAATCACGTTAGTGAGAGTAGTGTTGACTTTACAACAATTATTTTTGACTGAAAGTAGTGTCTCAAAGTCACTTGATTTTCAGATGATAACTGTGAATAAATGCTTATAAGAGATAATTCGAATCAAGTTTCTGCACAACAATCCGTTCTGACTGAGAGAATCATCTACTGGAAATGATTCATTAAGGCAAAATCCAGGGGTCAAAGATTTGCCCAGACCGGGGATCAAACCCCAGTCTCCCAGTTCGCAGTCAGTTGCTTTAACCATGAGGCTACAGCAAATGGTTGATAACATAAGCTGTTAGTTTCAATCATCGATGTTGCTGTACTAACTATTTTTTCAACTCAGTTAAATTTTTGCATACATAATTTCAATTGCTTTTGACGAATCCTTCGATAATTTCTCAAGTTTATGACTAGAAATAATACATAAAACCTTACGGCACAAGAGATTATCTGCACTTAGATAGTTTCCTCAGCTTGACTGAACTGGATTGAAGGTGTATAAAAATTGACTTTTCACAAAAAAAATCATGAATTATTCACACTTATTGGAACATGCTCTGACGTAACTTCTATTTTATAAAGACCATTTCTTTGCATATCAGCTGGGATGAGTTGGATATTTAAACATAGATATTTTTCTGAAACAAGAGCTGAGGATGTTCCTGGCTGCGGACCAGCTAGTCCTCTAACAAAAGGCCATTTAAGGCATAAAGTTGAGTTGCATATACAAAAATGAATTTAGATGAAAATTTATAGTGAAGATTCATTTGTCCCTCCTGAGCAAAGTTAGGGAGGAGTTTTGATTTTTATTACCGTTGGCGCTCAATTATGCATGTCGTCCGTCTGTCCATCTGTCTGTTTGTCACCTCTATCTCCTCCCACAGTTCTTAAGCTAGATGGCTGAAATTTGGCAGGAATAATTTCATTTGAATGGTTAAAAAACTGCCGAACCAATCTCCACAAAATTTTGCACAGACCTCCCCGCCAACTCAGGGAAGGTTCTTAACACAAGCATGACCCCACCAACCCGTTACCCAGAACTCCAAAACCCAAACGGGTCACAGAAAAGAAAACTTTGTGTAACATAAAATGTTCTTATGGGTACCCTTATACTGTTTAGTTAATTTCCCGGGCAGCGCTGGGGCCCGGTTGGCTAGTCTCAAATAAAATATTTTAGTAAAAATATACATTTTAGTAAGTTTACTAAAAGTGATCAAAAACATTTTTGTTAATCACAAATTTTATTTTTCTAGACTGAAAAATATAGTGTATGTTGGCACTATTATGAAAGAAATAGTCTTTTGAATACCCGCTAGACGTTGAAAAAGATTTCAATTAAGTCTTTGAAAAGAGGAAAAATGAAACTCAATGACAGAGAAAATATCTTTGCTTTTTACTTCATGAACATCTTAGAAATATTTATTCAGGCCTAATAAATTAAGCTTTGCTGGAGAAATTCTGCAAGTCTGCAGAGAAAATGGTTTTGTTTGAAAGACAAAAAAATAATACCAATTTGAAAATTATTTCAAATACTCTAGCTCAACACTAAAACCCCATTTTTCTACGAGTAAAAATGTTATACTTCCTGCAAAAGGATGGATACATTAAAGTTTTGATGATGATAATTTTCACAAAACTTGTTGATGAATTCGTGAAGGGAAGGAAGAAATATCTCTCAGTGAAAATGAAAAATACTTTCCATTTCCTTTATTTGATGTACCAAGAGCCAAGTTGGAATTCAACTTGACTTTTACACTAAAACATATTTTGCATTCTTGAAACTTTGAGAAATACGTGGAAAGAGTATCAAATATTAAGGTCAATTTACTGGCAAATGGAACTTGCTTATAATGAAAGTCTTTTTCTTTAGCAATTGAAGAATAGACACAAAGAGTTCTTTTCATGCTCTGACCGCACACCATTTTGATTGAGCTTACATTAGCTTCACCAAATATATATAAGCTTTGATCATAATTTTCCCTTGGACTTTATTTCTTCAATTCTATTACACTTTTGAGATTTACTTGAAGTAGTTGTGTAGATATAATGAAAGGTTTACATCTTGTTAAAATTCTTTATCTCGCATTAGGTTGTCTTTGCCCTTCAAGCATCCAATTGTTTCCCATTTTGACCATTTCAGTCTTTTTTACCTTTTTCACTAACAACTATATAGGGAGGAACTCGACAGAACACTTGTCCAATAAGAGTTTAAGGAAACCATTATTGTTCAGATTGGACAAAAAGAAATGCAGTTGAACATATTTACTTGCAAATAAAGCAAAACCTTTCAAGCAAGACACTTTTTGGACAACTCCCTACAACTCGAGCTATAAAAAGCATTCTTTTCAAGAATCACATTCATTATCAGACTGTTTTGGATATAATTTATCAAATCTAGCAAACACCCAATTCTACTTCAATGCAGTCTAGACTACATTTTGTTTTTGGAATCTTCTCAGCTTTCTCAACAATTTATTATCAATTACTTTTTCTCACTTTAAAGCAAAAAATACACTGATTTAAAGATTCCATCTAAAAAAGAAGATTCTGGATAACATTAGAATATGAGTTAAAAATTTAGCAGATAGATGAATGGGCCAAGTGTGCTAAAGAAACCAACAATTTTAAATAGTTACAAGAAATCATCAAAAACTGCGGGACTTAAAAACTAGTGATGGGTCCGGGTCAAAATTTTTGACCCAGGTAAGGTTGGGTCAATTTTTTGTTGCTCTGTTCAGGTCAGGTGGGTCAGGTAAGCCATCTTTAGTTTGGGTTTGGAAAACTTTCAATTTTTATCCTTTGGGTCAAAAAGATGTCATCAGGTCAGGTCAAAAAGTACCCGGGTCAAAGATTGTTGGCCTACATTATTAACTGCGGGTCAAAAGTATGCTTAGGTCTGGTCGGGTGGCAGGGCCCATCTCTATTTAAAACGAAGTGAAAATAAGTTAATTCTACCATTTTCTTGACTTGACGAATATTCATTTGAGCTCTTTTCACCAAGAAAAAGGTTTTTTTTCAAAAGTAACATATGACAGAAAATTGAATCAAACCAAATTTCTTTGGTTTAATAGTATGCCCCTTTTTAAGACCACCTTGGAAAGCATTAAGAAAAGAAGCATTCTTTGTTACATATATTCTAGTATCTTTACCTTAGCAACCAGACTAGTGATGGGTCCGGATCAAATTTTTTTTGACCAGGTCGAATCAATTTTTTGTTGCTCGGGTCGGATCAGCCATCTTTGGTTTGGGTTTGGAAAATTTCCCCTAAAAATCCCAAATTTTTCAATTGTTTTCCTTTTGAATCAAAAAAATCTCTTCAGGTCAAAAGTACCCGGGTCAAAGACGGGTCAGCCTCTTATTTACTGTGGGTCAAAAGTATGGTCGGGTCAGGGCCCATCTCTAAACCAGAGCTGTTTAAAATCTAATTTATTTGTTCTGTCCACAAATGCTTGTTTGGTATAAAAAGAACAAAATATTTTCAAAAAGGAGCAACACAATTTCTCACCAAACAAATCTAAAGCATTCAAAATTAAGTCTTTTGAGGGTAAGAAATAAGCTGTTTATGTGAAATCCATCAAAGGTTCTCCAACATTTCGCTCCATCAGACCTTGTGATGATTGATTTCTCAAAAGATTTCCAAAATAAAAATAGTTTTTGCGGGGATGTAACAAGAAAAATTAGAAAATGCAGGTGATATTTTTCATTCAATTTCCAATTTATTTTCTGAATGAAGCAAAGGAAATAAAAATATTTCGGAAAGTTTCATTCCACAAAAGTAATTCAAGGGAGAAGTGTAATAAAAACATCACTTGCCACTTGTGTGCAACCAACGACAATATTGACTAAAGGATCCAAAGAAGGTCAATGTTTCGATAGTAAAATAAAACTTATTTTACTTTAAAACTTTTACTCTCCCCGCCCTCTGTCATTTTTCTTTTATCCTTTTAATAAACTTGACCCTAAAGAAAAAATGTCTAGACACAAAAAACGTGAGATTTCCCAACATAGCAAAAGAGGGAACAAGCAAGTTTAGGGTGCGATGACTGACTAACTTTTCCCTTAAGTTAATTGTAACAGTCTGAAACTGTTCAAAGTTTTTAA
>Ga0194133_10009009_pt1 | contig 11530 bp, 6 predicted proteins | sample TA2KigOf40mmetaG_FD_155448 | JGI IMG/M metagenome (GOLD analysis project Ga0194133, IMG submission 155448) | Freshwater microbial communities from Lake Tanganyika, Tanzania - TA2015055 Kigoma Offshore 40m | ecosystem: Environmental > Aquatic > Freshwater > Lake | place: Tanzania: Lake Tanganyika...
ATTTAGTACCTGAAACGCCTGGCATTGGAGTCAGAGTGGACAGACATAAGGGGACTTGCCTCTACATTCACACAGATTTGGGCAAATCCAAATACAAAAAGGTTCAGAAGGATTGTGGAAAACATTGTCCAAGAATATCTAGACAATCTAAATGGTAAATTGAAAACTTTTTTAATGTTACTGATCAGACAGAAGCCTTGTTAACATCAAAAAACTCTAAGACTGACTAAATAGAAGGGGCTTTCTTCTTTCATCTTACTTTTTGGTATAACATTTCAGAAAAAAGATGGTAATAAAAGTATCACTTCTTTGGGCTCTTATTTCAGATCAAGATCATTTTTCACTCACTTGTTATTTCTAAGTGCTTTGAGGAAATTTTTATGGTCATTTATGTGAGGGAAATACATTCTCTTGAATGAATGAATATAACTTGCTGTTGAATTAAATTTATGATTTTTGAGAAATCTTACCTTTCTTGATTGGGAACTTTTTTATGGTCTAGAATTAAATTTTCAAAGGCTGAGTAGCCTTTTGGTTAAATATATTTATTATAGTTGTTGCTAGATTGGTGGCTCAGTGCTCTCTGTTAAGTTGTTTTGCTCCTCAATTCTGATCTTGTTTGATGCCTTGAATGAAAGTCGCCTTCGACGGTTGGTGGAGTTACACTGTAAAAAAATATTATTTTCATGGATTGAGTGAAACAAAACTGAAAAAAAATAAAATAAAATGAAACTGTTAATACTTGACATGTTGCCAAATTGTATTTGCCTCCTTAAGGTACAATCAGGCCTAATGGCTGGTGAAACTTCATGTATGACTTTGCATAACTAATTCATACCAACCATCATCTTAAGGACTAGATTAACAATTTTGTGCGATGATTTGCATATACTCTCATTTTGTGTGTTAATATAAATTAACCTCTAGGCAATAAGGTATTTCCATTCTTTTGAGGTACCATGTCACCAAAGCAGGTTTAGGTATAATGTTTTATGATTGACTGCGTTTCCTTCCAAATAAAATACTTAAAGAGACTGAACGGTTTATTTAGGACAATCGCTCTCTCTTTTATGTTTTTGCCCGTAAGCCAAATCAATAAAGTTGATCATATAAACAAATCTTATTACACCATGAAAGGAAATTGTGTTATAGAATATTGCATCTTTTGTTCAAAACCAAAAATATATGGATTCTTCAAAATGGAACAATCAAACTCCGGAATTTACCATACTTATATGAAACTGCAAAATAACTATATATGCAGGAATCGACATCATGTTCAAAGATGACGACAGCTATGCAGAATCGCTGGGGAGCTACCCTGGCAAATTTAGGTTTTAAATCCTCAGAGAATCGATCTTTATCATCACATTGAATGTAAGTTAGAACAATCTGTCACATCGTAGTCAATTTTTTACTTTTGCATAATAAGATTAAATTCCGTAGTCTGATGTTCTGTCCAGTATCAATAGTATCAATGCTTTTGATTGTACATAAGATACAATACTTTGTAACGTGAGCTGCATTTGTCCTTTCTAGATGTTATCATGTTTGTTTATGTACGATTGACTATATTGAATCAGCTTATGGGCAAAAACATTTAAGAGAGATCGGTTGTTATCAATAAACAGTTCAGTCTCTCTAAGTCCTTTATTTTGAAAGGAACACAAAAAATTACAAGTTGAGTGTAAAGTTACAAACATATGACCTGCAATTATTTGGCTAAAAAAAAAGATTCAATACCTACTTAGGTTAAACTTTGAGATCTTTTCTTGAAATATGAAAATCATTTACTTTTAAATTATGTTTTGAATATTTTTTCATGCAGAACAATTCCCAAAAATGACTTGTTTGATCTTTTAAAACATCACTCAAAGGCCTTTTTAGAGCCAATTCACTGTGCTGTTAGTTATGGAAATATTTCAAGGAAAAAATGTTTCTATCACATAATGATTGGTTTTCAACAAAAATTTTGTTATTTCTTTTTTCAATATAAAAAAGTCTTATTTTACCCAACAAAATTATATCATTTGAAAAAAATCAATTAGTAGTATAAAAATCCTTTGTCCCTTACATGTTATTGTTAATTTCAGAATATTTTCTAAGTATGCTTTGCTACATTGTCATTTTTTTAAGGCACACTGAGTGGTTTTGATTTTTTTTAAATATTTATTTTCTCTATTTTTGTTGGTTTACCCAGGGCGGGAGTCGAACCCGGACCGCTGAGATGGAAATCCGGTGAGTAACAATCTTGACCACCCTGACTCTCTTGCTATATTATCATCAAAGGCACACTGTGACTGGGAAATTTTTTACTGTTTTTGTGGCAACCTGAGGTCAAGGGTTGCCGGGAGGTGCCAAAGCTCAAACCCATGATCTTCTAATTCCTAACCTGATGACAAAACCTCCAGGCCACACCGCCTAAGGTCAGCACATTCAGCTTTCACCACCTCACCTTAGGTTCTAACTCTCATTAGCATCACGTGGGCTGAAATATGTGATACTGGGAAATTAGATCTAAAGCTGTGGGTTCAATCACAAACAGTGCCAGCAATTTTTCTTTCAGATTGCAAAAAAATCATCAAGGAAACCCTAAATAGAGTAATGAAAATCTGCAGTGAATCTAACAAATGTAATTTCCTTAGTTCTCATATATTGCTTGGGTCCAGCAGATTGTACCAAATTTACTATTTTTGTTACTGATAGAGTTTCAACTAGCTGTAGGGTATTTCTAGAGATGGGCTCTGACCCGACCTGAGCATACTTTTGAACCGCAGTAAATAAGAGGCCCACCCAGCTTTGACCCGGGTACTTTTTGACCCAACCCGATGAGATTTTTTTACCCTAAGGGCAAAAATTGAAAAATTTAGGATTTTTAGAGAAAATTTCCAAACCCAATTAAACCAAAGATGGCTGACCCGACCCGAGCAACAAAAATTTGACCTGACCCGACCCGGTTCAAAAATTTTTGACCTGGACCAATCACTAGCTATTTCCTTAATAATATGTGCTGCATTGGCAAAATCAATTAGCATGAGAGTAGATTCTCCCATTTGTGCTGCAAAACAGACCTATTTTTCAATTATGAAACCCAAAAGGGAATATCCTTATTGCATGTTAAATACTACTTGAGCAATGATGATTCCACAGCACTTACTTAAAGATTTGGTTATTTCATTCATTACGAAAATAATGGTCAAACAAAAGAAGGAAGAATGATTCATGAAAAATGAATTTTCAATCAATTTCTTAAAGGTACATTACATGAGTTGCTTATGGAAGAGTATTATAAGAATGACTTCCCGGCCGGAAAAATGATCGCATTTTGTGACAATTTTTTTACTAAATAAGGACTTTGCACAATTGTGGTATGAATTGAGACATATACACACAAAAAAATACTATTTTATGAAGAAAAAATACATTTTTCATGTCACAGCTGCACAATTGTATCCTAAAATGTTTATCAATTATACAATTTTTTTGTGTGTCCCAAAATGTTTAACAATTGCGCAATTTTTGCCGAATTTGTGTCTCACTTTTCCAGCCGGGTTTTTCATGATGATAAAATTTATCATTAATTTTGATCGTATTGATAGCCTTATCATTTGATGATTTTTTTGTTAGGTATACTTTTTCAATTTCATGCTTGACTGCAGTCTAAAGTATTATTAATTCAGTATGTGAAATGAAGCTATCTATAATTGAAAAAGAAGGTCTAGGCATAAAGGAGAAAAAGTCTTGTTTGAATTAATGAATAAGATAAAGTCATTTTGTCACATTAAAACTGTAAATTAAGGCAATTAAAGGGACTTAAATAACCTCTAGCTATGCCTTAATTAGGTAATATAAATCATAACTGTTTACATGTAATCCATAACTAATGGATAAATGTACATGACTCAGTTATAAGCATTTTGTTTATTCAAATAGGGAGTAATAATGTTATAAAATTTACCTAAGCTTTCTATTTGTCTCATCTTTAGATAAAGTAAGTGATCTCAGATTTTTTTCCTTGCTTTTTTCAGTCCAACAATTTCAGAAAAAAAGTCCCAAGTGTCAATGATTCAAACCCAGAAGCCCAACAACATTTATCATGTCATATGTGCTGACATCACATGTGCAACTGAAACTGGAATAAAATATAAAATATCTAGATAGATGTAGCCCACACTGATTGTGGTACTTATATTTAAGTTTTTAGCAATAGTTTACATTTTTGATCATGCAACCTTTCTATCCACGTTTGATCCCCAAGGGATCCTGATAAGTGCACTCCTGTTTCACATGTACAAAAAAGGCTTGCGTGCCTTTACAATATGTTACCGAGTTATTTTACCAAGGCAGATAGTTAGAGTTAGTTTTAAGCTTTTATATTTTTGAAGTATTATATAAAGAGATAAAGTATTTACTAAACCAATAAAATGTACCATGAGCATTTTTACATCAAGTCTTTTTATTTCACAAGAAGGAGGACAGTTCATAGACATGGGTTAGTTAGAGTTACCTACAACATCTCCATCTCGTCTTAGCGACTTTTTATGTGCAAATTGTATGCGCTATCAGAGATTGTCCTTTCTATTTGTATTGTTTGTAACATTATCCTTTAGCTCATTCTGTGTAAGGACTACACACCATAACTTTTTTGACCTTGTGTTTCAAGCTTTAAGTGACTGGCATATATGAAATGAACTGTTAAGAGAGTAATTCATTGATTCAGAGGATATGAGAACTCGTCTTGTCCGAACTCGTTGAATTATGAACTTGTCGAAAGAATGAACTCATTGAACTTGTTTGACAAGATCAAAGAGGGGGTTGGTTGTGGCAGGGTAGGTTAGGTTTGGTTAGATTTCGATAACTTGTTCTTCGATGAGTTTGTTTGTTTGACGAGTTTGTAATTTGACGAGTTTAGACTCTACGATTTTGTTCGTTTGAGGAGATTGGTTCGACGAGTTCAGATTCTACGAGTTCTCATAGCATCGGAACAACACATATCTTTTATTTCAATTCATAAGATATACAATGGGAGTAAAGAAGTTGCATATTGAGAGAAATAGTGAAAATCAGAGCTGCCTTAACAACCTCTCAAACTAGCATTTGCCCTCCCATCTCATTAACCTAGGGATTGGTTAACTTACTGCTCATGTTAAGGAAAAAGTGAAAATAAGATCATTGCAATCAAGCAACTTACAATCAATTCAAACTGAGAGAATCTTTTTTAGATGATTATAAGTGGTCAAGATTAGACCAGCCGATTTCCTGAAGCCCTCATGCCTGTTGCTGTACCATTTTAGGCAGTTTCTAAACAAAAATGTTTGATATTTGATGTCAGTAGAAAAAAAGATGAAGATGTGAAAATCAATGAATGTGAAGGAAGCCTTTTTCACAGGAATGATGATTTGACTTTGGATAAAATTATTATTTCCGATTCAATAATATTGGAAATCAAAGCTGCATCAATAATAAAGATTTCTACTCAACAAAAAACCATATGTACTTCTGAATTTTGATTTAAAACCATCATAATTAGAATTAAAATCATATTTTGACAGATTTAAATAATCCTTAAAGTCAAAATAAATGATCTGAGTAAAAATTTCTTTCTGGCCTGAAGGGGCTCCAAATGTTATGGCCAAAACTTTTTGACGATGTTTGTCCGAAGTTTTTCTAATATTGGTCAAGCAGATTTTTATATTGGTCATATAAGCACACTCATTGCACATTCATTGTATGAGAGTAGCACTGAGGAGAGTCTGGTTGCTATTTATTGAGGATCAAAAAGACCCTTATTCACAATAGGGCTGGGATTATTTAAAGTTTTAGACAACCCAACTCTAAAGAAAATAAGACACACTACACTGTATGTCAACTTTCAGGTGTATCCATCCGCTTTCAGGTGTATCCACCCGCTTTCAGTTGTATCAACCCTGTTTACACATGGCACACCGGAAGACAAATGCTAATGGTGCAAATTTTGTCATAAACTGCCATAAAACCCGCGCAAACACCTTAAAATCACAGTACTCCATTCAAACGTGCTTTCACAGCGCCATTTTTGGTAGGGCAGGTTGTCTTGAGGTGATGGGGCTTGAAAATTTCCCTCAAAAAAAGCTGTCAAGTCAAAAAAAATATCTTCATTTCAAAAAATGCCTTGGCCAAAGCTGGGTGGGCCCCCTATTTACTGCAGGTCAAAAGTATGTTGGTGTAGAGTAAAGGCCCATCTCTACTTCCAAGCAGCCCTTGACCCTGGATTGCCACAAAAACCATGTGAAAATGTCAGCCAAATGAAAGTGTATCAAAATTTACAATTAATTTTGCAAGGTTGGAACTATATAAAAATCAAATCAATATTTACAAATTATTATCTCTAAACATCTTCCTGATATTTTCATTCAAGATAATTGTGATGCACTGATAATGAGCTTTAAAATCATTTTTAGCATCCAATAAGAGATTCTCCCAATAGTTTTTGTCTGATTTAAATATCATTATTGGAAATTCTAAATAAGGATGTTTTTTATCTTGATATTTTTCCATATTAGAAAAAAGACATTTTTTGTAGAGATTCAAACAAACCATTTACAAGAAAACAGCTCAAAAGGAAACTTTTTCATTGAATGGTCATTCGTGTTTTCAAATTTTAAATTACATATTTGGACACTTAGAATGAAAAATGGTTTGAAAAAACTTTAAAAAATGAGTAAACTTTTCAAATCTGTAAGCCAAACAAATATCAAAAAACAGGCAAGTGTTACTTCAGAGGTTTAAAAATTTATTTAATTTGTAAAATGTCTGCATTCCTTCCTTGCTACAGCAACTCAGGGCAATCACCTTCAAACAAGAGATGGGCCCCTGACCCGAGCATGCTTTTGACCCGCAGTAAATAAGAGGCCGACCCAGCTTTGACCCAGGTACTTTTTGACCCGACACAATGAAATTTTTTTTGATCCGAAAGCCAAAAAATTGGAAAATTTGGCATTTTTAGGGGAAATTTTCCAAACCCAAACCCAAACCAAATATGGCTGACCTGACCAGGGTCAAAAATTTTTTTGACCCGGATGCATCCTTGCTTCAAACCCTTCACATTCCTAAGAATTTAGGCCATATAAACAGTTCCATTTTTGCTCAACAAGCAACTTTTTATTTTCACTGAAATTGGGTGTATTTATACAATAAAAGTTATAAAAATCCTTAGGAACACCATTCCCAGCGAACTAAACAATACATTGCACCGGACGCTTTTCATCGAACGAAGAAAGCTACTCAGAGCAAGATTCTTTGGTTCCTCAAAATCAATGATTGGATTCCAAGCAATCCAAAATCGACTCGGAGGCCTTTTTTGAGACTCTTGACTATGATAATTACAACATGGGCATTAGTGACAACTCAATCAGAGCCCATGTTAAGAAGGCCCTTGCATGTCAACTCAGTGACTGACAGTGCTCAGTTAACCAATTGGCGTATCGTTTCAAGCCACGACGGTTGGATTGGCCCAAGCCATGACGGTTGGAGTTGTACAAACCACTACGACTGGATAATGGCTCACAGATGTGACCTGACAAAAAATTGACAAAAATATTGACAAGTCATTTTATTGATGAAATTTGAATCTTTTATTCTAATGCCTGTTCAGGTCAATATTAGACTCTTGTCAAGTCTTTTTTATGAACTAAAAACTTCAACTTGAATGAGTTTTTTAAAAGCTCAAAGTCACATTTTGCACTTTTCTTGCCTCATCCCTTCAAGCAACCATAAACCTTGTACTAAATAATATGGTCCTTGTAGTTTAAAAATACAAAACTCACTTTTTTCAACAATCTTATCTTAAATAAGACACTCTGTATACCAACTTTCAGGTGTATCCACCCGCTTTCAAGTGCATCGCCCATGTTTTCACATGGCACACCAAAATACACGTGTTAATGGTGCAAATTTTATCATAAACCACCATAAAACACATGCAAACACCTTAAAATCATGGTACTCATTTCAAACTTGCTTACACAGCCTTATTTTTGATCGGGTTTTTACAAAACTTTATATCAAGACTAGCTTAAGTCCACTATATGAACATCCATGGCCTTCTTGCATAATTGACCTATGAATTGGCATATATATGAAAAGCTCTTGTAAAAGAACTGCTATCATGATCCTCATGAATATAACAGTAATATCAAATTGAAAAGTATGTGGATTCCATGATTAGAAGTTTTTCTGACAATCCTGATCATCTCTTACTCATTTCACCCAATCAAGACCTTGAAAACAGAAACCATAGAATGGAAATCTTGAAGTACAAAAGCAGGAAGAGTGATGTGGAGACCTGATTCTTTTAATGGTATATATCTTTTCTTTTTTTTTCAAATTTCTCTTGTCTAGCATCAACTCAAACTGGACTTACTGCAAAATGCCTCAGGTGGTAAATCTAAACACTAGATCTAATTGAGATACCATAGATTTACAACTTAAAAGTAAGAAACATTTTTCTTTGCACTTTCCAACATTTGCTAAAACCCCAGTGGCAGTTTTCTGCAGAAACTTTCCAACCTGCATTTGCAAATGAGCCCTTTCAAATAAAAAATAAGAGGCATTGAGGTGTTGGTTCAGAGAAAATAATAGATTTTCTTAAAGTTCATGATCAGAGAGAAAGATTTAAAAGAAAAACTTTCCTCAATAATGAGAAACCCTTTGGTTAGTCTTTCTACTTCATTGGCCAATCAAATCAAAGACTTTAGGCCAACCTGATCTAAATTGAAAGTTTCATTTAGAGAAAAGACAAATTTTTCAATGCCCAAAGTATTTTCAATGTTGGAAAGAGACAATAAAAACTTCTTTTGAATGTTTAATATAAATCTTTTCAGAAAATGTATTTGTTTTCTTTCACACATCGATGGTTAACATCTAAATAATTCTTCAAAAATGTAGCCTAAGGCAGTTCTTTATATCATGCCTTGATCACAACCAACAGACATTTTGAATTTTTTTTCTTAGAAAAAACAATAAAATGACAAAACTTTTTCTATAGATGTATGGAGGCATGTAGTCAATATTTTTTGATATGATAAAAGTAATGGTTTAGTACCCCGCAAGAAAAGCTTTTTTAAGACGGTAAGAATTGATTTTATAGGTGAATCAGTAATTTTATAACCCGTAAATGAAAATCCAAGTAAATTTATATTTAACCTGGACAATCACGAAAGAGTTAAATTAAATTTAGAAAGAAGACGAACACCTGGAAAATAACAAAAGAGTCGACATCTCAAATACCTCAAACACAAGAATTGCTGATAGTCTTAGAACAAACATCTACATCAATGACAGAAAGCCACATATGGGGACATTTACTGACAAATCAAAACTTAAAACTGGAAGACAAAGTCTATCGAATAGACTGCACTGCATGAAATCCCTGACTTTTGACTGGATAGGAGACCACAGCGATGACTATATCAGAAGAAACCTGAAAAAGACCTTTTTTACTTATTGACAAAATTTTTTAACAATTGTACATTTGATAAAACATTGATAAAACATCACAGGGGTGACGGATACTTAACATATCCTATCACCCCCTTTCCCGGCTTTTAAAAAGTTCATGTTATAGTAATCTTTGATTTCATAACTGTAAGATGAAGCCCAACGAAGGAAATACAAATACAAATCTTTGAGGAGGTACGTTAACAGAAAAAGAATATGAGATTGGACAGATGAAGGATAAAATTATAGTCATTCCCCTCCAAATATTCAAAAAAGGGAATCATCCAATCCCCGTACAGTGTCTCCAATTATAGAAGATAGAATCACCTAATCACTGATCTACTCCCGCTCATGAGGACAATGACTGTGACCCCATTGGTTGAGCAAGTCACACTTTTTCGTCAAATACTTGGCTCGACCTAAAATTTGTTTCCGCTGACAAAAATGCCTCACAAGAAGCGCTGTATCTAAAAGCCATTGATGAAAATACCAATATTACCTACTATCCACTTTTCTAATTTTGGCCCGTTGCTCTGCCTTTTACATATTTGCTAATATTTTACCTTTTAAGTACACTTATTAATCAATAAGTTTTTTTTCTTATTTATCATAAGGATATAATTACTTCATTAACTTAATTCAGGTTGATTTTTACCTTCAAATCATGAAATCTGGTTTCAATTAAGCATTTTACTAATTTTGGCCAGTTGCTCTGCCTTTTTGCTCTGCTTTTTTTGTATTAGAGATGGGCCTTAGCCTGACCCGACCCTAGCATACTTTTAAATAAGATGCTGACCTGTCTTTGATCCGTGTACTTTTTGACCCGAAGGGAAAAAAATTTAAAATTTGTTTTTTTTTGGGGAAATTTTCCAAACCCAATCCCAAACCAAAGATGGCTGCCCAACCTGAGCAGCAAAAAATTGACCCTGCCCAACCCGGGTCAAAAATTTTAGCTTAGGACCCATCACTAAATTTTGTATTTGAAAAAAATAGTATTATGTATAGTGAGATAGAAATCTAATTTAAATCAAAATTTATACCATGCATTATAAGCAATCCACCTAACTCTGTGATTTGGAAAATACATGATGGCATCTTTTTTGTATTTTTTCGACTGTATTGATTGATAATGTGAAGATGTGAAAAAAAGTGCATGATTAAATTCGATTGTTTTTGCTTCGAGTTGGTCAAAACTAAGTTATGGATGGGAAAAAATCTGACCATTATTAGGTTATGATGGTATTGATTTTTTCTTGAAGCAACTCTGAAGTTTTTGTAGAACTTATAAGGCTGCTAAATCTTTCAATAAAGTGTACTTAAAAGGAGACTTTTGCTTTTATTAATTTTGTGAAAGTTGCAAAGAGAGGTTGCGCGAAAATCTCAAAAATTATTCCGATCTCCATGAAGGAAAGTTTTAAAAATGGCTAAAATCCAATTGATGAAAGAAACTGACTGTTGAACATTGGAAATGTACCTCAAACGTACTTTTGAAATTCTAATGAATTGATGTCAATCTTAGTATTAGGCCAAAATGAGTTATGATTTAATTTTTAATTAAGTTTTTCCAATTGAAATTTTATAAGATATTTCAATTATAGTAACTAAAATTACCTAGAGAATAATTTAAATATTGAAAATAAGAATTGTTCAATTAATTTCATACCTTTGAAACTTGATAGGCCTAGCAATTGGGAAGCTTTTAGACATGTCCAACAGATGGTTTCTATTAACCTTGTTTTTTTTACCTAGCTGAAGCACCCGGTGCTGCCCGGGTTAATGTGCAAAACGCTGAACATCTTTTGTTTTATAAAGAGTGTTCAAAAATGTCACCTTCAGCTTTTAGTATGTTAGGCCCCCCCAGGCCCAGGGGGTGAGGGAGTGGGGATCAAATCTGGACCAAAACCTTCCTTGGACAGGTGGGGATGTGTGTGGAAAATTTAATCAAGATCGGTGCAAAGGTTTGGATTTCCATTGGCCCTCCACATACCAACAGACAAACAAACATCTGTACGCCGATTTATCTATATATATATATAAAAATGGGCGTACAGAT
>Ga0194133_10009011_pt1 | contig 11528 bp, 8 predicted proteins | sample TA2KigOf40mmetaG_FD_155448 | JGI IMG/M metagenome (GOLD analysis project Ga0194133, IMG submission 155448) | Freshwater microbial communities from Lake Tanganyika, Tanzania - TA2015055 Kigoma Offshore 40m | ecosystem: Environmental > Aquatic > Freshwater > Lake | place: Tanzania: Lake Tanganyika...
TTAGCAGACGCAGTTACAGTTAAAAATACATCAGGTACAGGCATTGCAGTTCCAGCAGGTAAAACCATGTTTGTGTTTAATAACGGTACTAACGTAGTTGATGCAGTGACCCATTTAACTTCTCTTACCTTAGGTTCTGCTCTTCCAGTAGCTTCAGGTGGTACAGGTTCAACATCTACAACTTACGTTAATTTAACTTCTAACGTTACAGGCACACTTCCCGTTGCTAATGGTGGTACAGGCGCTGCTACACTAACAGCTAATAATGTTATTTTAGGTAATGGAACTTCTGCGGTATCATTTGTAGCCCCAAGTACAACAGGTAATTTATTAACATCTAACGGTACAACTTGGACATCTGCGGCAGCGCCAACATCGTTTGTAGCAGGTATGATTATAATGTGGTCAGGTACTATTGCAACTATTCCAAGTGGTTGGTATTTATGTAATGGTTCTAACGGAACGCCTGACTTACGAGATAAATTTATTATTGGTGCAAACGCTGATAGTGGTGGTGCTGCTAAAACAAATATTACAGGAACACCTACACAAACAGGCGGTACTAAAGACGCTATAGTTGTAAGCCATACCCATACTGCAACAGTAACAGACCCAGGACATAACCATACTGCTGCTCTTCATAATCAAGGTGGGCAAAATGTTAATGCTAATCCTGGTGTCACTCTTGGTACTGGTAATACATCTACCGCTACTACAGGCATTACAGTCGCTATCTCTACCGCAGGTTCTAGTGGTACTGACCAAAACTTACCACCATACTATGCACTAGCATTTATTATGAAAAGTTAGTATGAAAGTTTTTATTGGCGTTTTAATTGTACTTTGCCTTTTATGGTGGGTGCATTATTTAGGAGTTTAATATGTTAACTTTATTTTCTACACTTATATCTTTTCTCTCAGGTGGGTTGCCACGTGTACTTGATTTCTTTCAAGATAGATCAGATAAAAAACAAGAACTTGCTTTAGCACAATTGCAAATAGAACGTGAGTTACAACTTAAAAAAGCAGGGTTAGAAGTACAAGAACGTATTGAAGAAATTGAACTACGCGGCATAGAGACAGAAGCTGCAGTACAAGAACGATCTGCATTATATAACCACGATATTGAAATAGGACGTGGCGCATCACGTTGGGTAATAAACTTAAGAGCAAGTGTTAGACCGGTGATTACTTATGGCATGTTTATATTGTTTGCCTTCGTAGAGATATTTGGTTTTTATTATGCAACGCATTCTAATGTTGATTTTATGGTAGCGTTAGAAACATTGTGGAACAGAGACACACAAATTATTTGGGCTTCCATCGTTTCGTTTTGGTTTGGTACACAAGCTTTTAAGAAATGAAACTAAGTGTTAAAGGACTTAACCTTATTAAGCATTTTGAAGGCGTTCGTTATAGGCCCTATCGTTGTAGTGCTGGGCTTTGGACTGTTGGCGTGGGTCATCTTATTGGGGATGGTAAATCTTTGCCTAAGGCTTGGAATAGAGTTTTTACGGAGCAAGAAATAAATGCGTTCTTTATACGGGATATCTTTCGATTTGAACGAGGAGTGGGAGTGTATATTAAGGTGCCTCTTAGACAATCTGAGTTTGACGCTTTGTGTTCTTTTAGCTTTAACCTTGGTTTGGGGACATTACAGCGATCAACTCTCCGTCAAAAAATTAATCGAGGTGATAAAAAAGACGCTGCTAAAGAAATACTAAGATACTGTAGAGCTGGCGGTAAAATTATTAAAGGGCTTCAAAGGCGACGCGAAGCTGAATATCAAATGTTTTTAGGGTAATCATGCCATTAAGTAAATTAATATTTAAACCAGGAGCAAATCGAGATCAAAGTAATTATGCCTCTGAAGGTAGTTGGTTTGACATGGATAAGGTTCGCTTTCGTTCAGGCTTTCCTGAAAAAATAGGTGGATGGAGACCTCAAAACTTTACAGCTTACATTGGCTCTGCACGCAGTGTTTTTACATGGGGTACTACTGATGGTAGCGAACTTGTAGGTGTAGGTACTAATGAAAAAATTTATGTATCTGCAGGCACTAATATATATGACATTACTCCTTTAAGAACTACTCTTACTACCCCTGCTACAGATAACTGCATCAACACAACCAATACTTCTACTACTGTTACTATTAATGTATCAGGACACGGTTTAACAACAGGTGACTATGTTACCATAAGTGGTGTTGTAGCACCTACCACAACATATACAGTTACTGTAAGTTATGGTGTATTTTATATTAATGGTGCACCTCAACCAGTTTTATATTTAGATGAAGGTAGTACCTATATATTTGATCAATCTGATGGATCTAACCTAGGTCATCCGTTAAAATTTAGTTCTACTACACCGTCAATTACACTTTATGAAGTAGGAGTTACTTATAACGGAACACCAGGGAATGCAGGGGCATATACACAAATTGTAGTCGCGTCAGGTGCACCGACTTTGTATTATATATGTACAGTTCATGGTGCAGGAATGGGTAATACTGTTTATACAACAGGTGTATCAAATATAGGCGGTGTCCCAATTACAGAAATTAATGCAGAACATGAAGTTACTGTAACAACTGCTAATCAATTTACCATTACAGCCACAACCGCTGCTACAAGCACTACAACAAATCAAGGCGGCACTGCCATTAGTATTGCATGTCAAATTACAACGGGGAACGCAATAGTAACCGCGGGTTATGGCTGGGGCACAGGCACTTGGGCGCGTGGTACATGGGGTTCTAGCTCAACAGTACCTATATTACTGCCTCCAAGACTTATATTTCAAGATAAATTTAATAATGATTTAGTGTTTAATATTAGAGAATCTTTTATTTATTATTGGGAGTATGTGACTGCATTTAACACACGAGCAGTATTATTAAGTGCTCTATCAGGTGCAGTTGCAGTTCCTCAACAAGTTACTAAAATATTATTTTCACCACAAGGATTTTTATTAGCTTTAGGTTGTACAAGCTATAATGCTGCAGGAGCATCACCTAATTACTTAGGCACGTTTGATCCTATGCTTGTGCGATGGTCTAATGTTGATGCTGATATAGGCCCTGAGCCAGAAAACTGGCAACCTACTTTAACTAATACCGCAGGATTTTTACGGCTACAAGCAGGGTCGGCTATTGTTACAGGTATATCTACAAAACAAGAAGTACTAGTGTGGACAGAAACAACACTTACATCACTACAATTTTTAGGTACATCAGAAGTGTTTGGTCAACAACTCATAGCTAACGCTATTACTATTATGGCGCCTAATGTGGTTGTTCCCGCTAATAACGTAATTTACTGGATGGGTAATGATAAGTTCTATATATACTCAGGTCGTGTAGACACCTTACCTTGTACCCTACGTCAGTACGTGTTTGATGATATTAATAGAGATCAAGCAGATTTATTCTTTGCGGGGTCTAACGCAGAATTTAATGAAGTTATTTGGTTTTATTGCTCATCTAGCTCTAGTGAGATTGATCGTTATGTTATTTATAATTACTCAGAAAATATTTGGTATTTTGGTACCATACAAAGAACAGCATGGATTGATGCAGGGCTTATTAAGTATCCGCTAGGTTTAAATAATGGATATATTTATTATCACGAATTAGGACATGATGATGGTCAACCGTTAGGTGCACCGCCTGTAGCTATTAATTCTTACATACAGTCTGCTGACATTGACATTGAAGATGGTGATAAATACATGCTTATGCGTCGTGTCATTCCAGATGTTAATTTTACAACTTCTGATTTAAATAACTATGTAACGGGTGCATCACTCACACCAGAAGCAACGATAACCGTAGGGGTACGTAATTTTCCAGGTGCTACATCGTCAACTACTAATGTGGCAGGTGAATCAACAGCAGAGACTGTGACTGTAACAGGCACCACCACGGCTACAATTAATCAATATACTAATCAAGTATTTGTAAGAGCACGTGGTAGGCAAATGAATTTTAAAATTAGTTCTACTGGTATAGGGGTTCAATGGCAACTAGGTATGCCTCGTGTGGATGCAAGGCCTGATGGATTAAGAAACTAACATGGCTTTAAAATTATTTTCAACGCCATCACTACCGTTAGCGCCGAATGCTTATGATCCTGAGTATTTTAATCAAGTAATACGAGCTCTTAACGTATATTTTGGGCAACAAAATTCTACAACGCCTATTGTAATAGATAGTATAACATTGTTAGCACTACCTACCAGTGCATTAAGTCAAAGAGTAGGTACCGTATATAACGATAGTGGCGTTTTAAAGATTGTTTTAGAGAATACCATTAGTGGTGTAGCAGGTGCAGTTAACTTAGTGGGTATAGCCCCCACAATTACAGTAGCATAAAGGCTTAGAAACATGATATTATTAGATAAATTCAAGGATTTTTAATTATGATGAATCAATCAGCACAAGGTTTAGCTTCCCTAGGACGTAATGGCGATACAATGCTAGTCCATATGAGCCCATCAGAGGTGGCAGGGCTACAAGGTTTAGCTATGGCTCAAGGTGGCTCATTAACTATTAATCCTGATACAGGCCTTCCTGAAGCATTTAAACTTGGCGGTTTCTTGAAAGGATTATTACCTACTATAGTAGGTGTTATGACTGGTGGAGCCGGAATGCCTTTATATGCAGGTATTGCTGCTGGCGCTGCTACAGGAGCATTAACTAATAAAAATAATAGGCTTTTAGGAGCTATTACTGGTGGTCTTGGAGGTTATAGTGGTTTTGGTATTGGAAAAGCTTTAAAAGCGGCAGGTACTGCTGTACCCACTGCAACTTCAGCAACTGCTGCTGATGTACTTCCAAAAGTAACGCAAAGTGGATTAAATCCTTCAGATCCTCTTGTATTAGATGCTCTTAAAAATCAAGGCATAAATACTGCAACAGGTAGTGCAAACACTATTCAACAAATATCACCTTATACTTCTCAAGGTTTATTATCTGTAAACCCAACAAATTTATCTGCAGTAAATTACCAAGGATTTGGTTCTGTAGATCCCACTAGTGTTATAGGCCCTAATATGGGTCAAGTTAATACCATAACTCCATCAGCAGCTAATGTTGCTCAAATCCCTGCTGGAGGTTATGAATCTTTAGGTACTAAACTAAATAATGCGTTTGATACTTATGGTCAAAATTTAAGTACTGCTGGAAGAGGAGCAGGAGAAATATTTTCTGGAAATCAAGCAGCTATAGATGCTTATACTAAAGCAATAGGTGCTGATTCTGCTATGGGGGCTTTAGGCAAAACAATGTTGCCTGTTGGTGGTGCCGCTGTGTTTGGTGGTTTAGAAGAATCAGACTTCTATGATAAACCCATACAAAGGGCAGAAGCAGAAAAATATGATCCATATAATACATTAAATTTAAATACTGACACAGGTCTTCGTTTAGTTGCTAAAGGTGGTTATATTGATGGCTATGCAACCGGTGGTACAATTCAATCAGGTGGTATTAGAGACTTATATGGCACGCCAGATAATCAACCTACCATATCTCCAGGATTAGGAGGGTTTGGTTTAGGACGCCTTAATAATCTTGCGGGTGAACAAGCAATGACTCAAGCTCAGACACTAGGTTATGCTGATGGTGGTGGAGTAGCTAGTTTAGATTTACCAGACCCATCAAAAACTGCCACTGATTCAGAAAATTTAGAAAATATGATTATTAATGAGACAGCTAAAACAGAAATGCTAGAAAATAAATTAAATAATTTAACATCTAACGCATTAAATACTGGTATTATTCCTACTCAAAATTATGCTCCTGGAGCTTTCTCTAATGTTGCAGCGGCTATGCAAAATCAATCAGTCCCACCTCAAGCTAGTTTTGTTCAAAACTTAACTAGTGCTAGAACAGGATATGCTAAAGGAGGTTATTTAAATGGCGCTGGTGATGGTATGAGTGATTCAATACCTGCTACAATAGAAGGTAAACAACCAGCTCGTTTAGCTGATGGTGAGTTTGTAATTCCTGCAGATGTTGTTAGTCATTTAGGTAATGGCTCTACTAAAGCAGGATCAAAAAGATTATATGCGATGTTAGATAGAGTTCGAAAAGCAAGAACAGGTCATACTAAACAAGGTAAAAAAATTAAACCAGAAAAATACATGCCTGCATGAACACTGTACAAATTGTAGCACCTAATAACGTATATAACGTTTGGGCTGATATAGAAACATATTTGAACGCTTCTATTAATGTAAGTAATAATGACATGACTTTAGATCAATTAAAGTTATTGTTAGTAAAAGGTGAACAAACTTTGTTAGTATCCGTTAATAAAAATAATAAAATAAACGGAGCGATGACTGTAGAATTTATTAATCATCCCAATGCAAGGACTATGTTTATTACAGCATTAGGTGGATTAGGTATAGTAAATGATGAAACATTTAGTCAAGTAGAAACTTGGGCTAGAATGCAAGGTGCAACAAAAGCTGCTGCTTGGGCTCAAAAAGCTCAGGCAAGATTATATAAAATAAAAGCAAACTTTGATACCGTTAGAATGGTTGTGGAGAAAGATTTATGAAATTATTTAATTTGTTTACTTGGGTAACTGACCTAGTAGAAGCATTTACCTTTTATGGTGGAAGCTCTGGAGGCGGTGGTGGTGGAGGCAATCAAACAACTACTTCTTATTCCACTAACTTACCTGAATATGCTAAGCCATATTATGAACAACTATTAAAAGAAACTGGTAAACAGGTTTATACAACAGATTCTTCTGGCGCTGTAACAGGTGTTAAACCAATGCCTGTTTATACAGGCGAACGCGTTGCAGGTTTTACTCCAGGTCAAGAAGCCATACAAAGAGAAACCATGGGATTAAGGCTTCCTAGTCAATTTGGTCAATCTCAAGCAGGCTTAACTGCGGGTCAAACTATGGGTTATGGTGCGGGCGCTGCTGGTTTAACCGGAGCTTTTGGTTATAGTCCTATGGCTGTATCTGGTGGTACGTTTGATGCTCCAGCCGCATCTTATTACATGTCACCTTATCAAACAGGTGTTACAGATATTGCAGTACGTGAAGCCGAAAAACAAAGAGATTTAGCAAGAGCAGGAAGAATGACTGGGGCTATCGGTCGTGGTACATTTGGTGGTGCTCGTCAAACATTAGCTGATGTAGAAGCAGAAAGATTAGCAGCTCAAGGTATATCTGATATTAGAGCACGTGGCCAACAAGAAGCATTTATGAATGCTCAACAACAATTTGAACGTGATCAAGCACGTCGTATGCAAGCGGCTCAATTAGGTCAACAAGCACAACAATTCCAAGCTGGGTTAGGCAAAGATATTGGTCTAGCAGGTATGATGGCAGGTATTGATACATCAGGTAAACTTGGTGCTTTAGGTACTGCAGAACAAACAGCTACTTTAGAAAGATTAAAAGCTCAATCTGCTACTGAAGGTGAAAAACAAGCGCTACAACAACAAATTAATGATATGAAGTATCAACAATTTCAAGAACAACAAAACTTTCAAAGAAATCAACTTGAATACCTTAGCAATATTCTTAGAGGTAACGCAGGTGCTTTGGGCTCTACTCTAGTACAATATACACCACAACCAAGCACAGCATCTCAGATAGCCAGTTTAGGATTATCTGGACTTGCTCTTTCTAAAGCTTTATCATAGGATAGATATATGTTTAGTAAACCTGAAGCCGGTAGTGTTGATTTAAATAAAGCTCTTAATGATTTAATTCAAGCAGGGCAAGTAGATCCTACTATTCTTTTAAAGTATAGTCAAAATCCACCACCAGAGTATGGTGCTCAAGGTAAATTAATTGTTAGTCTAGCAGCAAGCGCTGTTGCTCGTGATAAACAAGCTGTTAAAACAATGGAGCCTGCTCCTACTAAAACTGTAGCAGAACAAGTTGATAATAAATTAGTAGAAGCTACACAACCTGGTATTGCTAGTTTAACTAATCAAATGCCTTTACCTCAAGGTGGTATTAATACAACATCAGTAGAACCCACTGCTCAAGACAGGAGTTCAGGTGTTGCATCACTAGATACAGGTGATATGTATGATGAAAAAAATTATGCTAATGGTGGTATAGTATCTTTTGTTGCAGGGAATTTAGTTAAATCACCTTATAATTATAAATACCCTTATGAAAGTTACTATGATAATCCTGGAGGTTCATTAATGGAAGTACCTGATATTCCTACAGCTGATGACTTAATAATGCAACAACAAGACTTAAAACCTAGATTTGTTGATCCATATTTCTTTGAAAAAGAAAGTAAAACTATTAAAGATCAAGCTGCAGAAGATGTAGCTGACGCTAGAAAAATGGGGCAATCAGATATACTGTTGGCTATGGCTGAAAAATATGCAACAACTCCTGGGCCATTTTTAACAGCAACAGCCCTTGCAGGAGCTGCGGCTGGACCAGCAGTTAGAGAAATGAATAAAAATGTTCTAGCTGCTAAACGACTAGAACGCGATGCTAATGCTAAACTTAGACAAGCTAAATACGCAGAATCTATAGGTGATTACAAAACGGCTAATGAACTTAGAGAATCTGCTAAGAAAGATAACTTTGAAGCTAAGAAAACAAATGCTACCCTCAATAATCAAATTGGAGTTGCTAGGTCTAAAGCTCTTCTGACTGCTGGTTTGGATGAAAAAAAATTAAAAGTTCAAGTAGAAAAAATAGCTGTTGAAAAAATGAAAGCTCAATATCCAGGTGGCGCTTTTGAAACTTTATTGCGTGATCGTCCAGATGTATATAGTGCTGAGCTTAATAGATATAAAGAAGAAACAGAAAATTATATTTTTAGAAATATTGCAGCTAAAACTTTACCTGCAGACTATATGGATAAATTACAAAAGAACCAACAAACAAAAAAAACGTTAGAAAAAAGACTCTTATTAAATAAATATCCCCCTAAAGGATCACGCTCCACAAACACTCAAGCCGAGCTTAATATTGATTGGGATAGTGCTGGCACAGGATTAGAAGAAAACCAATAAAATAATATGGAAGATATAAATGCCCTTTATAAGGCACTTGAACAAGCTGATGCTGCGGGTGATACACTATCTGCACAAAAACTTGCAGATAAAATTAGATCAATATCTCCTGATGAAGGTGTTGATGAAGAAACTCCTGATGTAAATTCTCTTTACAGTTTATTAGAAGAAGCCGACGCTTCTGGTGATAAAGTCACTGCACAAAAATTAGCAGATCAAATTAGATCACTATCCCCTCAAGAACCTGTTGAAGAAAGTCCCCTTGCTAAAAAAGAACCTACTCCCAAAACTGCACCTAAGATTGATGTTATGGGGCAACAATTTACTCCAGAAGAATATGCACGGTATTCTGGTATGCCTATTGCTGCTAAACCAGGCGAACAAGCAAAGGGAGCTTTCTCAGGTTCATTTGGTAGAAGCATTTATAATTTAGCTGCTGATATTGCATTAGCACAAGGTAAAGTTACAGGTAATTATAAAGAAGCTGAAGCCACGGCAAAACGACTAAGAGAGTATGGTGCTAACACTTATACCGATACTACTAAGGGATGGAAAGAAGACCCAATAGCTAAGATTCAAGAATTAGCAGGTGGTTCCGCACCTTATATGATAGGTCCTGTTGTAGCTTCTATCGCTAGTTCAGGTGTAGGACTCACAGGCCTTGCAGCATACAGTGTTCCTTTTATAACCTCAGCTACTCAGTTTGTAGGCTCTAATTTACAACGTCAAATAGATACAGGAAAAAAATTAGAAGAAGCTAAACTTTCTGGTGCTGTTCCCGGTGCATTATTTCAAGCAGCATTAGATGTCATAGGTTTAAAATATATTCCTTACGTAAAAAATTTATTTACTGCGGGTGGTAAAAATATTTCTAATGAAGCTGCCAAACAAATTATAGAAAAATCTATTTTACAAAAAGCAGGTAGTGCAGCCGTTCAAACTACTAAAGGTTCGTTTATAGAAGGATCTACTGAAACAGGACAACAATTTATAGAACGTTTACAAGCAGGATTAGAAGTTGCTTCTCCAGATGCTATGCAAGAATATTTTGATAGCTTTATTGGTGGAGCAGTATTAGCAGGTTCTATAGGTGTTTCCGGCCGTGTTATAGAATCTATGTTACCTAAAGAACAAAAACAATTAGAAGATGAAATCCAACAAAGTGAACAAATTGATGATAAGTTACAAAAAGAACGTCCATCACGAGATACACTGATTGCTGCTACATTTGAAGATTTAAAATCTAAAGCTAAACCGAAAGTAAATTTACCGACCATATCTAAAGAAGGCGCTACTGCTGATCAAGGTAAATTATTTAACGTCGTGGGTGGGCCTTCTGTTGAAGTAGGTAAACCTACTATTGTAGGTGTACTTGATAAAGATACGTTAACTTCGTGGGGTATCAGAAAAGGTTCTAATGCCTTTAAAGCTTTAGAAGGAGTTGATGCAAGTACACCAGAAGGCCGAGACCTTGTAGATAAAACCTTAGAAGCATATACTGGTAAACTAAACGAACAAGCCGTAAATACATTTACATCATTATTAGATAAGAAAGCGGAGGCTCCCGATGCAGGAATTGACCTTGGAACAACTACAATTAGCGATGCAGTACGTGGAGAACAAAAATATGGCACTCCCGGAGGAACTCAAGGACGTTTCGGACTTACAACTAATATCAGTGGAAATGTTGCTGGAGTCGATCAAACAGGAACGGAAGCTCTCAACGCTCCATTAAAAGATGAAAATGGATTTATTACAAATTCAGAAGGCACAAGATATCTAGTCTTTCAACATGAAAGAGGTTCTAATTATCTGCACCCCCAGCAAGATATAGGTGCTTTTGCAGTTATTAACAAAGGACAAAAAGGATCTACCACTGCAGACTTAAATCTTGTTTTAAATAAAGAAGGTAAATTAGTTCCAGCAAGTAAAGTTTTAACAAATAATGAATCTAATGGCACTGCTTTTGTTCCTGAATCTAAAGAACAAGCTGCTATTATTATGGCTCTTCTTGAACAAAGAGCTACAACTACTATCGGTTCAAATGAACGTAAAACTATAGATGAGCAGTTAGTTAAAGTTGTAAAAGGTAAAGAAACAATTAAACCAGTAGAACCTCAAGCCGTTGTAACAGAAGCTGCTGTTGAAGAAGCTGCTGTTGAAGAAGCGCCTGTTGAAGAACCCATGCCTTTACAAGATGAAGCTAAACAAATAGCTTCTGAATTAAAAGCTCTTGATCGTGATAACCCTCTTATTGAAAATCTTTTAGATGAAACTGCTGTTACTGAACAAGATGTAATTACTGCAAAAGAAGAACTTGCTACTTTAAAAACAGCGAGAAAAACTAAAACTCCTACAACATTAGCTGAAGAACAACAGGTTGCTAAAGTAGAACAAGATTTACAATCTAAAAAAGAAGGCACACCTGAAGGACAAGCAATTGTTAATACTACTAAACCTGCTAATACATTAGGTCAAGCACTTAGCATAATCAAACGACAACACT
>Ga0194133_10009012_pt1 | contig 11528 bp, 8 predicted proteins | sample TA2KigOf40mmetaG_FD_155448 | JGI IMG/M metagenome (GOLD analysis project Ga0194133, IMG submission 155448) | Freshwater microbial communities from Lake Tanganyika, Tanzania - TA2015055 Kigoma Offshore 40m | ecosystem: Environmental > Aquatic > Freshwater > Lake | place: Tanzania: Lake Tanganyika...
TCTGTTTTCTCTATCATTTGAGTTGAAGTCTGTGTATTGTAGTTTAGGGAGAACTGAAGAAAGAAAGTGTCTACACCCATTCCCATCTACAAAATGGTCTTATCAGTGTCTCATGGGTTTTCAGAGGCCCCACAACATTCATCATCTTCGGAAAAGAATATTTTAAACTTGTTTTAGGAGTAAAGGCTTAGATTATCAAAAAGATTACAGATGGAAATTCAAGTCAGATCCTCTTTGTTGTCTTGAGGTAAAATTGTTCTAAAATATAAATGTTAAGTTTGAAATAAAATAGATAGATTTTCATCCAGATTCGATTTCAATTAAAAAATTCAGCTCAACTATATGTGAAAATGTAAAGCCCTTTTGAATTTCAGGCAATTTTATTTTTAAACCCTTCAATTTTCAATTTCATTTATTAACTCAAGCGTATTAAAATTTACAAAAATAAATATTAATACTTAATTAGAGTCATGTACAGCTCGAAGGATTAGCATATTAAGCAGTACACTATAAAATGAATTAAAATAGTTGAGTTATTGGTCAATAATTGTAAAAGTTGCAGTGTGAGTTGAAACTTTAGCGTAAGTCTTCTTTACTTTTATAAAATTAAAGAAAAATAATCTATTAGTCACAGTATAATATCTGGTGTTGCTCGGTAAAAGGCAAGGTCCAACTATCAAGCCATATAAATAGTGTTTCTTCAGGAAAAAGCTGATTGGGGGTCAGAGGGTGTTGAGCGCTGGGTAGCCACTGGTTCATTTACAATTAAATCCAGGCCTCCACACATTTGTTAGCAGCAGGCTTTCTCACCATATTATGAAATAAGACAAAGGAGTTACCTATAATGCTGTAACATTATAAGCATTGATTAGAACAGCAAGAAAAAACAATTACATCATGAAGTAAAATTAATCATATATTGTAAAGTGTCAAACATTGATGTGCAGATAGAGCTGCATATCTTAATTATAACAAGAATAAGGGCTTTAAAAGAGATAAATGATTATGCTTCGTCTAGAGTTATACGTAATAGAGTAAAAATATTTTTTCTTAGTCTTACAATTGTTTGTTATTTTTATGTCTTTTAAACATGTTTTGTTTCTTTGAAATATCTTTAGACATTATTGATAAGGATCCTCTTTCACATTTGAAATACTTTTATGTTCGTGGAGAAAATAAATACATAAATAAAATATATAAGTCCTTCAAAATGACACTTGGATGTTCCATACACTGATAGATTGTTTTTCTATTTGGAAAAAGACAGCAAAATATACTTTTGTAGCTATTTATATCAATATTTTTTTCTTTGTTTGAGGGGAGGACTTAAAAGCAAAATTAACTAATTTCAATTCACATTTATCAAATGTATAATCTGGAAAGAAAGTGGAAACATAGCTGAAAAAGTAATAAGATCACCTTGTTTCCCCTCTGAACTTCACACTGCTTTATTCTCTCAAACTTTTGATGGTTTGTGGAAAGTTCAGTTACCTTGTTAATGAGACATGATGAGGTCTTTTACTGACACATTGTTTCTCTCAATAAGGTCACTAAATGAAATGAGTTTTAGTGCTGTGTGTTGCTCCATTCTCGCTAGAATCTGACAATATTTAAACTCATCAGTATTTTAAAGCTTTTGAAAAATAAGAATCCTCAGTTGTAGAATAATCAAGTAAATCGCAAAGCCAATTTTCAGCAGCTCGAACAGTTTGAATAAAATTATCTTAAATTCGCATTTTTTGATGGCAGAAGAGTTAAGTTTGGCAAGGGTAAGGAGGGTCATGAATAAGGGTTACTTTCTTCTCCCTTAATAATTCACTTTCTAAGAATATAAAATCAATTCAAAAACAGAAAATACTTTTTTTAATTATGCCAAAACCAACTCAAAAGGAGGCAAACAAGGAATGGTGAGCAAAGGTGAGAGATTGTTAGAGATGGGCTCTGACCCGACCCAAACTTACTTTTGACCTGCAGTAAAAAAGAGGCCGACCCGCCTTTGACCCGGGTACTTTTTGACCCAACCCGAGGAGATTTATTTTGACCCGAAGGGAAAAAAATTGAAAAATTTGATGTTTTTAGGGGAAATTTTCCAAATTCAAACCCAAACCATAAATGGCTGACCCGACCCGACCTGAGCCAAAAATATTTGACCCGGACCCATCACTAGAGATTGCACATGATAGAGATTTAATGGCTCATTTTGAGTATTTAAGTATTAGGGTCTGAAGTGGATTTCCAAGGATCAGTGTAAAACTCTTGACTACATAGTGAAATAACACCCCTTTCACATACAAATTCTGGAAGACTATCTTATGAAAAATGTAATATGTTTTAGAAATGGAAATCCCATAAGCATTCATTGTTGCTGCAATTATCGCTTAATTGTTTGTGCCTTCAACAATTATTTGTACAAAGGCATTCTAAACATTTATTTTTATGCAGAAGCTAATTACTTCATCCCAATAAAAGTTTTTTTGTGTCATTGCAGCTAATTCTAGAAAATATTCTTTTTTTCCTTAAGATTTACGTGCCTCCATACAAAGATGACTTTTTACTTTTTTAGATGAAAAAGATTTTTCATAAGTCATTCTTCCTTTGAAAAGGTCATGTTTGAAAATGAGGCTGAAAATTTGTCACAAAATGACTTGAAAATTCGTCTATTTGACTATTAATTTTTTGCACATAATAATTCCTTAGAAAGCAATAATTTCCAATAAAGGTTAACATAACTTATTTAAAGGTTATATGCAAAAGAAATAATGGTAGCTAGAAACTAGATACTTTATAGAAAGAGAATCATGAAAACATTAGAAATTAACTGTTGTAATGTGAATAAACTTGCTTTCCAATTATTCTCACTTAAAGCATCCATATCTAAGCAAGCAATCACCCTTGGGACCTTTTCTTTCTTCTTGAGACATTAAGCAAGATATGGTTAGTTTAGAAAGCAGCTTTTGTCTTGCAATTAGGCTGACTTTATAAAATTTTTGAAACAATCAACTCTGACCTTTTTCTTTAAAGAATCTTTTTCTCTCTAGTTGTGTCTTCAATATTACAGTAAATTTTGTATTTACCATGTTTTTGGATTTCTTTATTCTTTGAAAGTAATCTAAGTATTTCCTTTCGCTTAACAAATATTTATTAATATCCTTTTGATTTTAATGCTATTAATCCTTCACTAAGGGTTTTACAGTTTCCTTAATGACCATCTTTTATTGACAGTGATCGGCCATCAAAGATACCTTTCTTTGAGTCCCCCTTTTTCTGTCTGGAATGTTTAGACACCTGCCAAACAGGTTGCCTCTTTTCTTGGGAGTATCAAATATTTACAGTTTGATAGTTTCCCTCCAATAATTCCCAATCCTGGTCCTTGGCCTGATCCGACTATTAAAATATTCTGATCCAACTGTCAAATGTTTCTGATCCGTCCCTAGGGTATAAAACCCAGCAAGTTCAACAAATATGCAGTTAGTATCTCATTGGTCTCATTTCTCAAAGCATCGGCCACGTCACTAGGATTTACCATGATGTGATGCACCCAAGGGTGGGAGGGATTGTGTTTATGATAAGAAGGCCTAGACGTCGTGCCTATTTCTTGTCTCAATGAGATGGATAAAATAGTGAAAAAAGGCGGATCGTTTAATGTCCCTGAGGGATATTGGCAAACATCTTCAGAAGCACTAATTGTCCCTACTAATTGATATTTCCTGTTTTCCAGCAACCAATCATGCAGTTTGATCAGCATATCCTGAACGACTAAAATGTCTTCAGGTAAATGTTTTCTTTCATTGTTAGTGGATTCCAATAACTGTAATGAACCGATTTAGACTCTAACAGCAAAAAATGTCGCCTTACCGACTGCTGCCTTTGCCTTGCCACATCTTTTTCATCTTTGAAAAAGGACGGACTGGTAGATTTCTGGCGAAAGAAATACTCTGAAACTCAAGAAGTTGGTTCCATGATTGGTACAAGTCCTGGGGGACAAGAACAGCAAGAAGAAATTGTCAACGAACGGTCTGATGATATTACAAAGTCAGTCTGTGATCTTTATTCTTACAGGTTTGTCACGACTTTATATGAAAAGGGAGAAAAAAATCCAGTGATATTTCTTAGAAAAACCATTTGAAACCACCAACTTTTTTACTCTTGTTTTTTGTGCTCGAGCAGTTTCTTTATTTATTTTAATACTTTTACTTCGAAAGTTTTTCTTTCCACACATTCACTGAGACAGTCAAAAGAAAAAAAATGACTTTGATAGCACAAAAAGTTTTTGAATAAAAATCAATTTGAAAGTTTGAAAAGTACTTTTTTTTCAATTAATAGGTACATTGAGCTCGTGAATGGAGTTAAAATCTTGTTGGCAAGCAATCCACATGCCACAACATCTGGGGCTGCATTAGACATTCGAGTTGGAAGCTTCTGTGATCCTGTTCACCTTCAGGTATAAATAACTATTTCCAAAAACTAATTTAAATTGAAATTTTGACTCTTGAGCAAATTTGAAAAAGGCTGATTCAGAACAGCTTTTTTTACATTTTCCCCTTGAGACGAATATCAGTCTTTGAATATTTTAGTAAAAGTTTCAAATTCAATTCTCAAGCTAATGGAAGATAGTTTTTTTAAAGGATGTAATATTGATAGCCGAGCTATTCAGTCTCTTTGGATAATTTCAATTGTTAATATCTTAGTGGGTTCATACATCAGTAAACTTATTTAATTCAAATGAAACAATCTGGTCACATTGATGGAGCTTTAAATTTTGAGTTCCTGAGGGTGAGTTTGGTGGTGCCTGGGTCCAACATTCTCATTCCATCTGTGACAATTCTCTAGGCTCTGGTCATAAAAAAGACATTTTTACTTATCTAGGGACTCTGTCATCTATGTGAACATGTTTTATTCACTGGCTCTGAAAAATTTCCAGGAGAAGGGTAAGCACTCTAGCAAAAGCTCCTAGTTCTTTTACCTTAGACTTAATATTTTCTGTCAAGGAGTTTTAAGGTCATTCATTATGTATTTTCATTTGTTTCATCTGTTCATCAAGAACAGGAGAAGCCTTAAATGACTGAGTTAAGAACAGATATGCGGCTCAGCCCCCATAAACTACTGCTGATCTTAAAGCAATAGTTTAACCTTTTAATTTTTAATCTTCAAAAGTCAGCCAATTATGCAAAAAACTAAATCTAAGCAATTCTTCACTCGATCACTGATGAAACAATTGAAAACTATTAGGAAAGGTCGCTTCTTTTATTGTTGCCATGATAATGCTTTTTGAAAAATGTAGTTTTGAATTGAATTCCTCAAAAACCAGCATTTTAGTGAATATATTTCTTCCAAAAGCTTTCAATTCTTCAGTTACAAATATTTACATATCCAAAAGAACTTTAAATGATATTCGTGGCAGTAAAATTTTTCCACTTGAACAAAAGTTTTTAAATTGGTAATTATTTTGTTACTCTTTATATCTAAAAAGCAATTGTAAGGCAAATTTAACGAAGAAAAATCTTATCTTTAAAGCAGTCAATCACCAATCTGTTTGTTTGTGATTGGAAAACACTTGAAACAAATTGATTTTGAACTCACTGTGTTTGGAGTCTAAAAACCTTCTGATGATAAAATGTAACATTTTTCTAGATATAGTGCATTCCTCAATGACCATGGAGGCAGCTCAAATGCTTTTACCACAGCTGAACACACTAACTTTCACTTTGAGATTCCATCTCAACACTTTTCTGAAGCCATCAACAGATTTGCTGCTTTCTTTGAGTGTCCAATACTTCGTCAATGCAGTGTACAGGTGATGAATCTTTATTAACATTGGTAATATGAAAAGTTTTCTTACAAATAAGTGAAAAAACTTTTCATTTTGTAGAGTGAACTTGAGATGGTGCACAATGAGCACGAGAAGAACCGTTTGAATGATGTCTGGAGAACAAATCAGGTTAAATAATTTCTAAGCTTATTGGCTCTCAAGAATACTTCAAAACTCTTGATGCATTTTATTGAAAGAACCTTTTAAAAGTTGCTGAATAACCTTGGAAGAATAGAGATTTAGAAAAATGCTTTCAAAAGTATATGTTATGGCCCTTTTCTTTCGAAGTCTTGTGAATTTTGTTGAAATAATTACAAATTCCTTTAAAACATAGCCACAATAAAGAGAAAATAAAAAACTAATCAGTTTTTGATTTTTTAGTGGCAATTACCTATATGAATGGAATATTGTTTATCTCTTCATACCACATTTACTGGTGATGACATTATGGAAAGCTCTCTTCTAGGAAAAGCATTCATTTGTTGATTATAAGATAATTTTTCCGCATTCATCTACAGCCTTATTATTCAGGAGCAATAATTCTAGATATTCTCATTTTTATTAAAAAAAAATACCTGAAGCAGTTTGTGCTGAGATGCTATTCATCTTTGCCAGTACAAACTCTTACAGACTTTACCTTTATTGATTTCTTTTACAATTCAGGGTGATAAAATTATAGGATTGCAGATCCAGAGGGATTGAGCAAAACCTTAAATCTCAAAATAAAACTCTCAGTCATTTGGATTTTAGCTATTAGGCCTCCTGTTTTCATACCATGCTTTTTGTGGCACTTCAGCTTGTAATTACTGTACTTTACCAAGGGTAAGGCAATCTCAGGATTTATCAAATGTCTCTTCAGAAGTATTCCAAAAATTACTTTAAATCTCTTCCATCAGAAAGTTGTTGCTTGGAAGTCCCAGTGTCTGACTATGGTGAACAATTTGATAATAACTTCAACTTGTTTGTAAAACACTTTTTTAGAGTAAGCTTGAGGGCAGTTATGATTTGTTTGTAACTAATTGAGAAAGATGCTGATAGAAGCTGTAGGCCAGGGTGATCCCTTTTATATGGGTTTTATTTTTGGTATATAAGAGTTCAGAGGAATGGAGAGGGGAAAATAATGTTGTTTTAGAGTGCTGACTTTTCAAAGTAAGGTATTTGAATGCTGCTTGTTGTGGGTAATTTAAATCCCACCATCAAATAGAAAATACTGGAAAAGTCTCCAGGAAATTTTATTATGGTTCATAATAGGAAAGATTCTGATAAGGGTCAGAACAGATGTGATTATACCCCGAGCCTGGGGGGCAAAAACACTCAAATTATTCTGGGTACATTAGAGATGGCCCCTGACCCGACCTGACCCAACCCGAGTGTACTTTAGACCGGCAGTAAATAAGAGGCTGACCCGGGTACATTTTGACCTGACCCAAAAAGTTTTTTTTTTGACCCGAAGAGAAATAAGTTGAAAAATTTGATGTTGTTAGGGGAAATTTTTCAAATTCCTACCCAAACCATAGATAGCTGATCCGACCAACCTGACCTGAGCCACAAAAAATTGACCCGTCTTGACCCGACCCGGACCTTCACTGGGGTACATATAGTGCATTGTTGACAATTGTTTCATATAAATATTCAAAGTGTTTGTTGTATTTCTCATAAAAGCCAAACACTACACATTGAAGTGGTTATTTCAGGTTAAGGTGGCTCAGGCTCCCCCTAATTGGCAAGAAATAGGACATTTCTAAGTCCATAGAGATAAATATCTTAAAATCTTATTAAAACATTAACAGGTGGAGAGAGCAACTGCCGATCCCACTCATGCATTCAGCCGTTTCTCAACAGGCTCCAGACAAACTTTGGAAATAAGCCATTCATCTGACAGAAATCTTCGTTACGAGGTTTTCACGTTTTACAAGACACACTATTCTGGAAACCTGGTAAGTTAATCAAGAAAGTGTGGTGACCACATTTTTGACCTTTTCTCATCAAATACCAAAAAAATTCCAAAAAGATCCACAACAACGAAGGCGCTAAAAATTCCAATTTAAAGATCGGATCGCAAAAAAAAAGAAAATATCTTCAAAGGATTTGAATTTTCTTGAAACTGTTTTAACTTTGAAATATTAAAGAGTTTAGCTTGGAAGATCATTTCATGTTCAAAAATTACATTCAAGATGAAAAAAAATTGAGTCATTCTAAATATTGCATCAGTGACAGAAAAAATGGATAAAATTTGATAGACTTTTTTCACGTGAAAAAACTATCAAGAGATTTCAAAAAATTTATTAATATATAAAGCAAAATTTCACTCGATTTCTGATCAAGCTTTTGAGATGTTGAGTAGCCGCTTGTTCAGATGTTTCAAGTTGATTAAAGAGTTACAATATTTGAAAGAATGTGAAATAAAAATGTCTATGTGTCAAAAAACTTCTCAAAGTCATATAAATTTCAAAAATAAGGATCAATACTGCTTGGTTTTGTTCTAATACCTCAAAAGTTCACAATTGATTGTCACAGAAAATGCTTTTTGACTAGAGTAAGTGAGCTAAAAATTATCTCTCTGATACACATAGATTTATTTACAAAAGAATGTTTTCCAACTTTTAACTTGAAAGTAATGTAAAAATGAGCTCTGTACGAGTTTATTAGTCAAGGTAAAAGAGTTAATTTTGGTATACTCATTACATGCATGGCAGCAGAGTGACCTTTCCTAAGTGTTAATTTCATTCTTAGAATAGAAAATAGGAAATAGAAAGCCAGAAGAAACCAGAGGTGCAGTGAATCAAGAATTTTCCATTGTTTGGAATGGTTGATACAGTTGTCATACCTGATTGTGTAAAATGTTTGCAGTTTTTTGTCATAAGAGATTCTTTTGAGGAAAGTTTACAAGCCATAGGCCCTTGTTTTGGGCCTTTTATATATATGTAGAGGCCACAAACAATTCAGAATGATAGTGACAAGTAACTTTTCACAACAAGAAAACAAATAATAACAAATAAGTACATGTTTCAAGGAAAACAGGTGGCCCACTATGCAATTACATAGCATTTCTTCCTCGCTTTAACACTTCAGGGAAAATCTTCAAACCATTCTCATGTTTTAAAAGATTATCTACATTACAGCCTTTCTTTTTTGCACAAACAAGCAATCCACTCTTTTATCTCAGCCAGCTTACATGCCTCAGCAAAAGTATAAAAAGACCCACCCAAACCCTCTTAGTTGAGATTTTTTCAACACACATCGTAGAAGCATCAAAAACCCTTGATTCACCATGTGTCTCACCCGGCTGAGTATTTTCTGTTGCATCTTCTTGTGTTGTACTTGATTTGCACATTCAAGGGTATTAAAAGTATTTTATATTACTCCTTGTGTTATGCTTAGAAAAGAAAGGATAATTAGACTGTCAATGTTAGTCAGAATGATTCTCAAGGAGAGGATTCTACATTCCTCGTGAAATCTCACTACATACATAACTTGGAGACATTCCTCAGAATTAAAGACCAAAAGTTTTATAATCGACTTGCTGTAAGGTGGGTTTAGGTATTGATCCCAAAAGAATTAAGGATTATTTTACCATTTTATGTTTGTGATTGCACACAAAAACCTTACAATCTGCAAACTTTTCTTAATCTTATTAGATGGCAATTTCGATGATTCACAATACTTCTTTGGATGAACTTGAACTAATGGCAAAAACTGCTTTCGGTAATATACGCAACAAGAACATACCAGAAAGAATTTGGCCATCAAGGCCTTTCAAAAGAAGTCAGGCAAGATGATTTCTTACATAAATATTTTGTTCATTTGTTCACAGTTGTAGTTTCATTTCTGTAATTCCACTTCTTACTGTTAATAAGAGAGATTTTTTGCAACAAATATTTTTCTCTGTCATAATTTATCATTTGTCCATTTGCTGATATAGATGAAGATTAAAATCTATGTTGTCCCCACCAAAGATGTTCGCCATGTGAACTTAACTTTTCCCTGTGAAGATATGTCAAACTTTTATTCTGCAGCTCCTGATGGATTTGTTGCCCAGTTGGTGGGACACAAAGGTCCAGGTTGGTTGAAAAAAACCCCAAGCTTTAACTGATTCTTTTGAAGATGAAAACTAATTTTAGGTGGACTTTTTTCATACTTGAGGAAAGAAGGACTTGCTCATCACTTGGTGAGCCAATATTTCTCTCAAAAGTGTTGAAATGAAAAGACAAAGTTTAACATTAGGTGGCAAGTCCCAAGGTTCTTGGTCGAGGTTGTGCCTTTTTTGTCATCACCATTCAACTGACAGAAATAGGAGAGAGAAAACTAGATGATATTATCCTGATTGTCTTCCAAGTAAATACATATCATGAATACTATTTTCATGCTATAAAAAAGAGTCTTTCTTTCAAAAGTTATCTTAATGCTGTCTCTTTCCAGTTCTTAAAGTTGATCCGGAATTCAGTTCAAAGTTTAAAGTGGTTTTTTGATGAGCTTCAATTTCTAAGCAAGCAGCAATTCGAAAATATGGAAATAGAACATGTGAGTGAAGCTAAAAAACTTTTCCAAGAGAAAAATGGCTTTTTATTTTAATATGCTATTTTACAATTCTCATTGCCACAGCCAGTTTATATAAACTCATCCGATGTTGATGCGTGGTTAACACCCACCATTGACCTTGACTCTGTGGTCAATGGAGATTACAATTACCCTGACTGAGAGTGCCTTGTTGATTTATTTCCAATCCGGGGTTAAAAAAAACTACTGGGATGTCTGGGGGTTGATCTCACAACCTTGTTTCTTGGTTCTCAGTAAGGTTCCTTTGACCTCTCAGACCCCTGATGTTGATAAGTGAGTCAAATAGATAAAAATCACTGGATTCTCAAAGTTGACTTCACTCACAGAATAAATTATCATTTGTGTTCTTTATTATCATTAATTAATTTTTTCCAGGTTCAAACTTATGCAAGTAATATTGCTGGATGGTTACATCTTTTCCCATCAAAAGATGTCTTGGTAGGTTGTCTCATTTTTTATTAACTCATGCTCGAATCACAAAGATGTACTTCTGCATCACATTGTAAATAAATCTTTATTTGTTGGGAAAAAGAGATTAATTAAGTCAGCAACTTGTGACACTTTTAATTTAATTAGCAAACAATAAACTGTTTTATTATACTCTTGCTTAAAAAGCAAGTACATTTTTTGAATTCGTATTAATGTCGGGATTATGAAATCAAAAAAGACTTATGATTGGTTTTCAAAGGAAATAATTGAAAGGCCCTCCAAAATAAATCGTAATTTTTTTCCCTTTGGGTCAAAAAAATATCTTCAGGTCAGGTCAAAAAGTACCCAGGTCAGAGACAGGTGGCCTCTTATTTACTGCAGATCAAAAGTATGCTCAGGTCAGGTCAGGGCTCATCTCTAATCAAAACCCTTTTTGTTGATAGCAAATAACTTTAATTGTATTATCCTTTAAAACTACTAACAATATGCTTTGGATATACTAGCCACACTTCTCTTCAAGAAAGCTTTATTAAAGTTTTAAAAACTAATTGATTTTCAAAATTATTAAATTTAATTACAACTCTAGCTTTCAGATTCTTAGCAAACATCATGTCTGGATTCTTGTAAAAAAAATCCATTTGATTCCAGGTTGGTTCTTATGTTTATCAGGATTGGCGGCCGGATCTCATAGACAGAGTTTTTCACTTTCTTGTTCCGGACAACTTGCGTGTGA
>Ga0194133_10009013_pt1 | contig 11527 bp, 5 predicted proteins | sample TA2KigOf40mmetaG_FD_155448 | JGI IMG/M metagenome (GOLD analysis project Ga0194133, IMG submission 155448) | Freshwater microbial communities from Lake Tanganyika, Tanzania - TA2015055 Kigoma Offshore 40m | ecosystem: Environmental > Aquatic > Freshwater > Lake | place: Tanzania: Lake Tanganyika...
CCCAGGTCCAGGGGGTGAGGGGGTGTTGGTCAAACCTAGACCAAAACCTTCCCTGGACAGGTGGGGATGTGTGGGCAAAATTTCATCAAGATCAGTGCAGGGGTTTGGATTTCCATTAGCCCTCCACATACCAACAGACAAACATCTGTACGCCCATTTATATATTTATGGAAGATGAAGATGATTTATCTTTCTCACAATCAGGGCTGCATAACCAAACCGAACTTTAGACCTTGATCGAATTCAGTCAACTAATATTTTTAAGGCCACAGGGGCCTGATGATCAAGTGCATTCTTAAAATATTGTGTCAACCATGTAAAAAGATTTTCCTTTCAAAAAAAAATTCAGATTGCCCCAACGTGTTGGCGTCATCTGAATCTTATCTTGAATGGCTAATGGAAAAAAATACAGGAAAGATGGAACGGTTGACAAAAATATCGAAAAAATGATGTCTTTGGAAAGGAGATGATATGCACAAAAAATTCTCTTGAAAACTATAAAAAAACAAGGAGATTACACTAGAGTCAAACTATTTGAACTATTGAACCACGATTACAATGTAACAATACTTTTTTAGTAACTCTATTTCACCTTAAAGAGAGCAAGATATGAAAAGATTCATTATAAACTCAAAAAAGGTTGAAAATTCATCTAAGGCAAATATTATTTGTGCTCCCACCCCCAGAAAATTGGATTAAACAATTTTCTCAAATCCATCTTTGTCAGGATGTTGAAAAATATAAAAAGTACTTGTTTGTGATTTTAAACCCACCCCAAGTTGAGCCTTTCAAAGGTTTATTACTTTGGCAACTAAATTGATAATTTGGCGCTTGGGTGAGCTCGATCCTTACTTAGTCCTGTCAGCGTTGTTTTGCACAGTAAAAAACTTATAAATATTCCCATTTCACATCATTGTACGTAGCATATTTTATCCAAGCCAGTTCTACCCAATCTTCTCTTATAATCCCTTAAGGTAATCTGTAGTACAAGGATCTAATCTTTTTCCATGAGTCTGATGTCCAGGTACTGTTAAGCTGTTTTGAGAGTATAGTAGACCTAACTGTAGATTTGAGAGGTTGCAAGCTTAAGAAACTGTTCTTTTATAAAATTTCTTGCTACTTTCTCAAGCATTTAGAGCTTCTGAGATGCCTTTTGGCAATAAGTTTTGTCATGATTCAAATCTTTTCTTGATTTCTCAATTTTGGTCAATGCTGCATTTCCCTATAACATTTTTGGCCATATTGCAGTGACAAGCTTTTATGTGGATGTAATAGGAAAATGTAGGACACTTTTTGGTTTCAAACTTCATAAATTTCATATCTTGAAACATAAATATGAAATGGAAAGCAATTGAATGATTTGAGCGATGACCAATGAAAGAAAACAAAAAACTAAGTACAGTATATCTTTATCATCTCTCTGTGTGACTGATCAAGACATCTTCAGATTAAATTTTTGCGTCCTTTGCGTGCAAATTAAAATGATATTCGGTTTCTAAGACTTGAAATTTTATGTATCTTCTCAAGCAGTAGCAATTACTCCAGAGAAATTTTTGGCCAGGGTCTGAACTGCATCAGCCATCATTTTGTCTATTATCTGTTTTTCCCCTGTTTACAATTGCAGTATTTGCTGAGTGTAAACACCTTTTTAAATGCAGCAAAAATTACTTTGACAACATAGGGATTAAAAAGGTCTTTTTGGCAAACTACAATAATTTCCTTATTAAAAGTATCAACAAATAACACATTTTAAAATATATTATAGAAGCCTTTCACAACTTATCAAAATTTACATGTGTTTATATGTGGGCCTACTTTTTCACATTCAAACTACAGAGCCTTGGTATGGACTTTGAGTATACCCGAAAAGGTTCTAGGCCTTGTTTGTACATTTACACCCCTTGCTGATTGGAGTTTTGGTGCCATAAACTCCATCTTTTTCACAGGGAATCCATTTAACAGAAAATAATATAATGAATCAAAAAACTAGCAATAAATATTCTTCAAAAAGGCAAATTTTAATATGGCACTTATTGGGTATAAAGGTTACTTGCCCCCAATAATCCAGGACAGAAAGAAAACAGTCTTTTCTTTTTCAGAAGCTGGAATATCCATTTAGTATGGTCGACCTGAAGTGGACCTTAACCAGCTAGACCATCATTAAGGTGTAACAAAAATATCCTTGCATGCAGTTCTATCTTCTCCAAATTAAGCATCTCTGCCTTTATTTTGGTACACAGACCAGCATTAACTTTCCCCTTGGGGAAACTTTCCCTTCCCTCTTTCTAAAATGATCTCCATTCTTTTTTTCACTGCATTTTTCATCTATCTACACTAAGAGAAAGTTCTCATGCTGTCAGCAAGGCAGAGAATTTAATTACAGCAAAGTGCTTGAGTAATTGACAAAAAAAATTATGTTATGCCTTTGATGCAGTGTTTTTGTTGTCCCCCTTAAGATCCTGACATGATTGAATTAGACAATACAAAAGAAATTTTTAAATTGGTGTTGAAATATGGTTTTCCAAACATTGAAGAAATTTCTTAATAATAGACGGTGCAGTTTATTGGCTACAAAGGTAAATCTTATTTTGGTTTCACTGCATCACTATAGTTTTAGAGAGATGATCAAGCTTTCATTAATGTTTCGGAAAAAGTTGTTAAATTATTGATATGGCTACTGTGTGCAATCAACAATGCTAAAAATAATTTAAACTTGAAGCTTATGAGCCATAATAGAAACAGTCTAGGTTAGAAGAATTTTATTTACATAAATGTTCATGGGGGTGAGAATCCTCAGACAATTTTAGATACTTAAGTGGATCAACCTTTCTTTTATGATCATCAGATTTAGAGACATAAACCTCCTTGATTGGGTGGAGAGATTCCCTTGAAAACATCCAATTTTGTAACAGTCAATTTCAGACAAAAACTGTTCCCAAAGTGAAACTGATGGAAAATGTAAAAAAGTTGCTTCCTTTTTTTTGCTGATTTGTCTATTTTTAAAGGCGAATTTTTTTTGAGAGGGAGCAATTAGGATCTGTCAATGAGATCATTATTTTCTTCTTCAAATGAAACTTCTTTTTCCAGTTCATTTTCTCCAAATGGTCCATGTTAGGAAAAGGAAAACAGCTGCAGCATTTCAATGGTTATTGCTGTTTTTTTAAAGTAGAAAATGTGAAGATGAAAGGGAGTTTCAGAGGCCAAACGGTCATATTGAGAAAAAACTAAGACCATTTGGTATGAAATCAGGAACAGCCAACCTTGCCAGCACTTTCTCATTTTTACTGCGCGAAACATAACTTACACTTAGATTCTTTGGAGCTGAAAATAAGCCTCTTTTGCTTCAAAATCTGATGACTCGCAAATGAGATTTTCACAGCCCACAAAAAAGAAAGCCATTTATTCATTTTTTATGCAGCCTATAAAGCTCTTTTCCTTTCTGTTTCACGCTAATTTTAGCACTGTTTATTTTGATTGATTCAATTTTGAAAGGTATAATTCGGCAAGTAAAGAATATCTTGTTTGAGGGACAAAAAAGAATCAAGCAATTGAAACTTTTACTCCAAACAGCCTCTTCTTAACAAATTAAGTTCATTCTTGACTTATAAAAACTTTTTATCACTTGCTTATTTGAATTGATAAATTTTTTAACAATATCAACCAGGAAGCTACAAATTGTTTTGTTTGTTTCTTTTGTAAAATTTTCACCAAAAAGAGATGCTAAACCAAGAGATTAATGTAGGTGGCACACACGGATCTTAGTTCTTAGATTTAAGTATTTTTATGATCACGCAACCTTTTACCCGCATCTGATTCCCGAGCGCCCCTGATCAGCGCGCTCCTGTCTCACATGTCAATAAAAGGCCAGCGTGCCTTAGAATCGTACCTAGTTATTCTCCGTGTGCTTAGACGTAAGTCATATAGAGTAGATAGCTAAGTGATAACTTTAAGGATATACTTTTGTATAGCATGTGTGTATTATAAACTTACTCAAATAAAGTATTATGAGCATATTTAAATACCTAACATTTTTATTATAAACCAAGGGGTTTAGATCTCATAGTCATGGGATTAAGTGTTACAAGGATTTGCATCGCTTATCTAATCCTCGCGACTTGCAATAGCCTCTCGCTCGGAATAGTAAGTCTACATTAATATTTTCATAAAGAAATTTCTAGATACTCTAAAAAGGTGCCTTTATTTGAAAGCTACATTTTAGATCATCTCATTTCTTTGTTTCGTACTTAATGTTTTTACGTAATTTAAATAAGACCATTTTTTCTCAAGGAGGGCCAGAAAGTTAATTACCATCATAATTGGAACCAACACTTTTTAGAAGCTGGTATATCATCTTACATCTAAAAGCTTTTCAATTTGATAATCCAGAGGGAAGCAACAACAAACCAAACCAAACTTTCAGACTTTTTGATTTTGTTAAAAAATTTGTTCTTTTTCTTCTGGTAACTTCGATTTAAGAGTTTCAATATGCAAAATTTATTACTTTAGCTTTTTCTCATAAAATTCTTTGGAGGACATTTATCAACCTCAAGCTTTATTCTTATCTTACCTATATCCCTGATCTTGGCTAAAATAATGAGTGTTTGAGCATGCATTTTCAAACAACATCGGTAACTTGTCTAAGTTTTCCAATAAAGCAGATCTGAAAGCAAGGAGCTTTCTTTTTGGAAATAGTGAATTGTTGTAGGAAAAGTATATGGTTCAATCTTTTTGAGATCACAAGCAACATTCCTGTCTTTGTGATCAAAAAATAGGAAGCAAAGAAAATTGCAGAAAATCAAAAGTAATAAAAATCATCCAGAGTTGTGTAAAAAATGGAAAGGATACAAGAAAATGAAAACTTTTATGGAAAGCTGGATCTTTTTATATCTGAAAAAATTATTCTGTGCCATTTCTTACTCCCACACAAAAAAACATTTCATATTTCTCTCAAAAAAAACTTTTTTTTGTTTAAGTCTTTGATAGTAAAATAAAGTATTTCTAAATCACTAAGGGACACAGTTCAAAATTTTGTTTGTCTTATTACTTACTAATAGAACTCTAGAATCACCAGGGAAAATGATTGAAATTTTGCAATGTTTTTTTGCATCTCTAATTATTATCTTTTTTTTCCAGACACTTTTAGAAGAAAGCAAGAAATTTTATTGAAACAAAGGAAAAGTTTTTGACTGTTTGACAGAAATTTTGGAAGCAAAAAGAAAGAGGCTAAAGAAAAATTTCTCTCACTTTATAAAAAACATCACGTCTAAGTGTGAAAAAAATACTTCTGAAGTTTCTCCATGGTGATGACTTTTCAATAAATGAGATTTAGTTTCAGTGGTTGAGGGTGAGTGTGTGGGTGTAAGGAATTTCAAAGATATTGAAACAATCTGCCAAAAAAATTGGGACCACTAGGAAAAAAGAAATCCAACTGCCAACATGTTTTTTTGGAAGAGTAATTCATCTTCAAACACAACCAATGGCCACGACAACAGCAATGGTAATGGAGATTGCAAGAAGAGTAAAGAGAAGATCAACTATAAAGCAAGGCTGGAACACAAGCAATACCTGGTGAGATTGAGCACTTCTTTTCTAGACAAGATAATGTAATTTCAGTTAATGATAGACTTTCAATACATCAAAAATGTTTTATAAACTCGTTCTAAGAGAAAAGCAATTTTTGAGCTTTCTAACTTGAACTTATATTTCTTGGTTGAACTAATTTGTTTTTTCTTATAATGAATCACCCCTTTTATTCTGTGTTTCCTATTTCCAATAATTAGAATATTGTTGTAGGGTCCAATTATTACTACTGGTAACCACAAAATGATTAGTACATTTAATAATGCAGTAAGATGTAAAAACATTCAGAGTTACTCAAAACACTTATTTTGACCTTTCTTGGTAGTCAAAAATTACAAATCTTTACAAATTATCAGATAATAGAAATTTGCTTGGGTGTTAAAACTTGTTCAGCAGGCTTTTGCCTAAATCACCTTCTTTCTTGAGTGGCCTAATGGTTATAGCATCTGACTGAGAACTGGGAGACTGGGCTTCAATCCCCGGTCAGGGCAAAATCTTTGACCCCTGGATTTGCCTTATTTAATCATTTCTATGAGATGATTATCTCAGTCAGGATTGATTGTTGTGCAGAGACTTGATTAGAATGTTCTTTAAACTCATTTGTTTGCACATTTATCAACTGAAAATCAAGTGACTTTGAGACACAACTTTCAGTCGAAAATGAACTGTTGTAAAGTCAACACTACTCTCATTCACTTGATTTGGTGTTAGAAAAATCAGTTCTTAACACAAGCTCTCTTCTTCTTCTTCTTCTTCTTCATGCATACTCCTAACATAATCTTACCAAGCTCATCCTTGGGAGGATTAACTCCACCTTTAAGGCAATCATAATCACTTTCAACCTACCCTTTAGCTCCCCAAGGCCTTACTGGATTTGAAATATTACCAGCTTACATTAAAAAATAAGGCTGACAAAACCTCATTACGAAATCTATATTATGGTTAAAAAAGCAAGCAGCATGATCTTGGAAAATCAGCAGATTTAACTAAAAGAACTACAGAGAAAGACCTTTCCCAAAGGAGAAAAGTGTTAGTACTTAATATGCAAAAGTGAAAGTGAGGTTTGCTATTTAAATAAGCTATTTAACTGATCATAAATATAAGTAAAGAAAGGATTGAGTCTGTGGTCTAGTGAAAGGAAAAGCCATTTTGAGCAACAAGTAAAACCCCATAATAATATCCAAATTGCTATCACAAAGTTTATTTTCCTAGCCTGTTATTAGTCAAAATAAAATATATCATAAAGATGCAAACAAGTTGGTCTAATTGGCCTTATTCATCCTCTATCCTTGAACCACTCATTATCTTGAATCTTGTTTTAAAAGATAGCTAAGATGGTATTACCTTTCTAGTTCACTATTTTCAACAAAGTATTGTCTTATCACTTAACAATGGCTCATTTCCTGTCTACATGTTGGGCAAACATGTAAACCCAAAAATCTCACCCAAGGGCATTTTTCTATTTTTACCTGCTTTTAAAAACCTTTGCTTGCTAACATAAACTTTGATTTGCTTCATGTCTCTGATTATCCTAGGCCTTCTTAAATTTTTTAAAACTTTTCTGACAAATAAAGCAATTGGCATGTTTTCGGGATTAAGATGTGTTTGAAGATGTCAAGTAGCTTCACATGAAACTTTTAAGATAGTTCAAAGAATTTTTCGTTTTATCCAATGGATTTTTCAGAATCGTTCACCAATTTTATTTTTACTTTTGTTGTTATTGGCTTGAAAGTTGAGTGATCTGGATTGGTTGAACTTTAACGCCAGAAATTATTACTTAAACATAACATTAACGATGAGGAGGGAATGTGGTTTTCAGTTTATGTTGTCAAGTTTTTTAGTGGCAAGAAAAGTTGTCATTCTCCAAAATTCTTTTCTGTTACATTACACTTTTTATTGTGCTTGAAGGTCCACTTTTTTGGCATACACTATTGGACACTTCAAAAATGTCCTGGCAAAAGTAGCTTTTGCACAAATCTCTTAGGAATCACTGACAGTAAGTTTCTGTACCACCCTTTTAGGAGACCATAGACCATGATGAAGTCTTTATCTGTTCTCTATGAGCAATAAAGTACAAATGGCCACTTTGTATTTATGCCTTTTGAAGTATATGTGTTTATTGGTAAGAGTTGTGTTGAAGATTTTGAACCTGCACAACTCTTAAAATCATATCATAAAAACATAAAATTCTAGTTACCAAAAAGGGGATCGCAATCAGGGGGCAGTTTGTCCTAAAACTTTGGTAGTTTTACACAGGGCCCGAAAGTCTTACATTTTTTAGATCAAACCAGCTTTTCATAAGGTAGCATATTGAAGTTATGGTTTTGGCAACTAAAGCTCGTAGACTGTATGAGCGTGGTGTAAAATTTCAATTGGACCCCAAAAGATCTTCTTCAGGAGTAATAGGTTACAAAATCACCTCTTGTAGGCTTTTTACCCAAAATAAATACAATCAAATCTCATACCCAAAGACAAAGCTTATCCACTTTTGAAACATGGGGCCAAACCTTACAACATTAAGAGTAAAATATCAGGTGCTGTGATTTTAACCATCAATGCTTAGATTTCCTATCAGATCCAATGACTATTTTGATGTAGCAAAAATGTGGACTTGTTTTAAGATCACTTGCCCAGCTAATAATGAGTTTTTTAAACAATTAATGCATTAAAAATATGCTTTTCAAAGATGCAGTCTGAGCTCTCTGAGATTTCAGCAGTCATATCCATAGAAATGATTTAAAAAGAGGTTAGAGAAAGTTTGACTTGAAAATGGACTTTCTCTTTTTTTTGCTTTACTTCACTTTATATCAGGCAAACTTTTCACTCTTTGTTGTTTTCACTTATCATGAAGTGAAGAAAAGGGATCAAACTAAATGTTTGAGGGATTATTTTTCAAAGGCTAAATAAGCCAACTTACAGATGATTAAGTTGTAAATTGAAAATGATGACTATACTTTACAATCAAATCTGATACTAATATCATGGGTTAAGTGTTTTGATCATTGAAGTTCGTCTGCCTTTTGAGCATATGGATATGATACAACCAATATTAGTCTAGAAATTGACTTTAATGATCTCTCAATGATTTGTATTTCACAAGTGGCTCCAATTTTGTGTACAAATCACAAAACCACAAGATCTGTTTGAACCCTTTGCATTAGTGAGTGCCTTCAATGGAGATGAGGGGGGTGAATTTCCATTAATAACCCATTCAGAATGTTGACCTGAATAGGGTTGCAACACAAAAAAGCCTCATAAAAGTCTTTGCAGTTAAATGAGTGGTTTCATCATGTCGAGATTCATTTTCTTTTGTTTTTAATAGATTCTGAAAAAAGAAAATACTTTAAGTGGTTTAAAGATGGTATATCGAGGAGTTGCAATATCCGTTTGAAAGGACAGCTCTGATATAATCCTTGCCTTAAACAAACTTTGTTGTCTAAAGTTGCTACTCATGTTGAAACAATATGTTTAAACTTTGATATGATTGAACTTATTTTATTTAGTCCTAAATCTAGTGCAAATTGTATTATTTTGCTGCAATATGCTTTGAAAAAAGCAAGCAGCAAAGCCCTACTGCTGTGTGTGGATGATATCCCGAAGGATTTAAGAAAAGTCACTTCTTTATTATTATAATCAAGAAAAGAAAAATCACGAATTTGTGTTTTTTTTGTGTACATATCAAAGAAATGAAAGAAGCTGAATCTTTGGTAATAAGTAGTCTCTAAAAAATTGAAATTGAAATTAAAAATGAAAAGAAGAATTATCAGCTAAAAAGTTTTAATGACTAGAAAAGAGTCTTTTTCAATGTTTGTTTGTCCATGTGGTCATTCAAGCTGACCGTTGATGATTACAAAATCAGGCCAAGGAATTGATTTTGGCATGGCAAGCATACTTTCTGCAATCAAAAGAAAGCTGGTGATAGATTTGTAAGACCTGGTGATAAATGTTAGAATCACAACATCTTTTTGATAAATAGTACATACAATGGAAAAACAGGAAGCAAAATTAAAAATTTTAACACATAGTCAGACGAAATCACAGTAAACCAAACACTGACTTTCCCTCTTCAGCTCGAAAAGTTGTTTCTTTTGATATCTATCCACGACCTACATACACTGTGGTAGTTAGAAATGCTCAGAATACTGAAACAGTTTGTGGTTGGTGGTGAAGTAGGTGGAGAGAGAGACCAACCCTTAGCTTATCTACATAAACTCAGATATAAAGGATGAAAGAACAAAAAAGTACCCAGCTGAAACAATAATATGATTGGATATTGTGGTGAAGAGGAAAATGTGAAAACAAATGATTTCCTTTACTTTTTATCACATCAAAAATAGATTTTGTGTCCCTGAGACAATTGAACATTTCGGGTGGTGAAAGAAAAAAAGGAAGAGAAGATCTGATTGAAAAACAGTTTCTTGCTTCTGGCCATGCGGATATCCTTGGATGTACACAGAGATTTAATGAAAAGGCATTTTGGTTGCATGTCCTGGAACAACTTACTTTCTTTGCAGTCAATCTACCATATCTAATTTGGATGCACTTCAAATGATGTTCTTTCAGTCAGTAATAATTCTGTTTTGTAACTACCAAAAAGATGTCTAAGTGGAAAAAATGTCCTTCTGAGAGGTTCTTAGAACTATTCAGTTACAGGCAGGAATGCTCCAGTTGATTCAGTAAAGATATTTGATAATTAATTCCATAATTTTGTTATGTTTATTCATGTCCATGACACCAACTTTTCAGTGCATACGTGACCTTTATAGGACAGAGAGATTCAAGATATTTTTCATGGGTCAAAGAAAGAATTGAGCGTCCATTATGTTCCAACCAATTACATTCATTCATTAATAGGCTTAAACAATTAATTGCATGTGAATAGTTAAGCTGAAGGACCTCCCAAAGTTGCCCACACAGGGTTCTACCCATAGACATTGAATTCATAGACCACGCAAGCTACCAAAATTAATAATTTTTGCACCGTAGTAAAATTAATGGTTTACCAACAGATGAATCTGTGCGGCCTAGCAGAGATTCAGCTGTTGGTAAACCATTAATTTACTACAGTGCAAATTTTTCCAGCTACTCAGGCAGAGGTGCATGGTCTATATATTCGATGTCTATGGTTCTACCGGTGATTTAGATACAATAAAGAGCCTACATTCATTCATTTATTTCCCTCATTCTCTTTGGAAAGCAGAACAATTTTGTAAGTAGAGCTTTGAAGAACTATTCTGGATCTCTGAAAAGTCCCTCTGTATAATATTCTGAAGGTATAGCTTTGCTGATTGCATCGCTATTTTGCCAAATCTTGTCCCCACTCAGTATAATTTGCTGTACTTTCCCTCTTTGCCTTAAACATCCAGTTAAGAAAGCTACTTATATTATTTATCACTATTATTTACTAATGAATTGAGAATGCCTTGTTGATTTTTTTTACAATCCGGGGTTGAAAAATTGCTGGCACGGGAGGCCGGGGATTGAACCCCCAAATTAGATCTTAGTTCTAGGTCAGGTGCCTATGACCCTCTCAGCCTCAGCATCAAAACATATCAGATGCTTATTTATATGATTTAAACAAATTTAAATGTTTTTAACTTATTGCCAACTTGGAGTCAAAGGTTCCTTTGGCAAGAGTTCATTAGTCTGCTGACTTGAATATTTTTAGGTCGAGGCAACCACCGAAAATAATTTAAGGTATAATTAATTGTAAAAAGTGTAATGTGTATATATTCACTTTACCAACTTAACAAATATTGTTGTGGAATATTTTTTTTAGTTTCAAATGTTTCTCTTTCCTTTGAAGAGTAAGAGTTTCAATTTCCACAGGGGAAATTTTTTTATTCAGGCTTTATAAGGACAAAGAAATTGATTTTCCACATTCTTAATAATGATCAATATTTTAGTCATATAACAAAAAAGCAATAAGAAATAGAAAACATATAAA
>Ga0194133_10009014_pt1 | contig 11525 bp, 8 predicted proteins | sample TA2KigOf40mmetaG_FD_155448 | JGI IMG/M metagenome (GOLD analysis project Ga0194133, IMG submission 155448) | Freshwater microbial communities from Lake Tanganyika, Tanzania - TA2015055 Kigoma Offshore 40m | ecosystem: Environmental > Aquatic > Freshwater > Lake | place: Tanzania: Lake Tanganyika...
AGTGGTCAGAGCTATTGGTTCTCAGCCGAGAGGCGCTGGTTCGAATCCTGGGTGAAACACTTTTTTTTATTGATTATTCATCCCACCCTGTCTCCCTCTTGGAACCCCTTAACTATGTTAAGGGGTAGCCCGGGCACCACGTCAAGGTGTGGAGACATCGCCCGGGTACCCCAACCTAGGGCGCGGATAGGTGGTGATGTAATGTAAGAAGATGTTCATTGTTGAAATTATTTCCTTTTTGATCGAAAACACCATCAAGTGAGGAAAGTACTCAAAACATGTCCACAAAGTTTTAAATGTCAAAGAAATGAAGAGGGGTTTGTCTGTGTCTTACGGCTTTATATGATCGTCAACGTACCGTTGATGGACCCTTGGGGATGGTATCGACAGCGGAGGTAGAGGTTAGCGTCTTTTGAGTGAAGCGTGACAGAGCCTCGGTGGAGAGTGCAAAGATATGCACCTCCAAGGACAGTCGTGAGGAACTCCTCCGTTGCTTCTTGCAAACAGAGAAGCCCTTTCGGAGTCCAACGAATGCTGTTAGGGGTCTTGAGGTCTTCCGTCGCTCGCCGGATAATGCCATTGAAGGCGGACTTCGAGATAAGAAGCTTGCTTCCACCGACTTGTAGACGTTTGGCTTCCTTCTTGTACCTTTGGTTCTGACGGAAGGCCGTCAATGTTGATCGAGGCGCAGAAGGGTCGAGGGGGGGAGCGGGAAGCGCTTTGTCGCGCGACTTCTTCTTCTTCTTACCCATCCCGACTTAGTTATAAGTTTCTTCTTGGTTGTGTTTACAAAAGAAGACGATAGGAAAAAAAGGGGTGTTAGAACAGTAACACCGCGATTTTTAACGTTTTACAAATCAAAGAAGAAAAGACAAAATTAAGGGTGTTATACCCTTTAACACCCTCTTTTTCATGTGTTTTAATCAGAAAGTCTTTCGTAAAAGAAAAGAAAAAAAAACATTTCCTTTCCATATTTTTAACTGCTTTTGTTGGTCTCCTCATGTTCTTCAACTTCTTCTTCGTCATCATCTTCTTCGTCTTCCTCATCCTCTTCTTCTTCAGTTCCTCGCAGTTTTCACATACTGCGAAGGTTGGGAGTGACGGCACTTTTTTGTGTTTTTCTTGTGTTTTTTTCGTATCCTCCACGACAAATGATACAATAATAATTGTGATTTGGGATTTCAAATTAAAATTTTGTGTCCTTGATATAAAATGAGTCGATCGGTGTAAAAAGAAGAAGTTAAAAGAGGCTTCTTGGGGGAAGCAAACAAAGTAAAAAGTTTTCGTCTTAGCATCGGATTACTTTTCTTCGACATCGGTCCCGTCCCCACCCATGTTGTCAGTATCTTCCCGGCCGCGTTTACCTTGCGCGGAAGTGGTCGAAGCCGACGCGGAGCGGTCTTCGGTATGCCGCTCCACGCTTTCTTGCGACGCCTTAACCCATAGAGGGTTGATGGGGTTCTCCTTTGTTCCCATGGCGATGGAATGATCGTCGCTCGCGAGGACGGTCAGGACGGTCTTCCCTCCAGCCGTGAGTTGGATGGGGTTGACGGCACGACCGAAGGTTAGGTCATTTCCCTCCTTTGGCTTGGCGGTGAGCTCAACGATGCGGCAGAGCTTCCCTTCAGCTGCGAAGAAGGAGTTATACAGCTTCATGTCGTTGTTGTAACAGAAGACCGTTACATCCACCAGAGAACTCGTGTCCGCGATGAGTAGGTTAAAGAGGTATCCGGGGTTACGGGCGTGATCACCGAAGCGCTTGATTTTGTCGTCGACGTAGACGACACGACAGCACTCGACGGTGACACTGCCGGACGAAGGCAGGTCACTCAGGGAAGTGACCGTCGTGTGCTGTGTCGATTTACGGAACTGGGACATGTGGCTTCCTTTGCTTTTTAGATAAAACGTTCAGTGCGCCACAGAACTTGTCCAGATAGAAAAATAGATCTTTGCATTAATCCTCTTGTCCGAATCCATGTACAAAACAAACGGAAAAAGTTGTCTAGACGAAGTGACAAATACAAACGTAAAAGTTTCAAAAAGAAGATTCGTAGTTGTACGCCAAATCAGAAATCTTCGATGAATTGGCACAGGGCGCGGTGTTGTTTGATCGTTTGCTCTGAAAGGCCATTTTTGATCGAAGTTCCAAGAAGTTGAATCAAATCTTTCAGCTCATCCATCTGCTCTCGTGTAACGATCACAGTTGTAGCGTCTTGATCGGTATCGTTGGATTGATCGACTTTACGTGAAGTCTGTTGTCGAGGGACCAAAGCGAAAACGTCGCATCTCTCGCTGCAGTCGATTTCCTCAAATATCGGTGTGTGTGAAGGCATGTAGCGTGCATATGGTAGTTTTGAGTTCTCTAGACCCATGTATACGCCTTCGGATGTATACCGAGATTTGGAATTATCTTCTTTGTGACTGTATGTAATGGAAAAGGCTTGACCTGTTTCCCAAGTGCTGATCACAGACGCAATAGCAGCGGAATCATACATTACTCCATCTCGTTGTGGGAGGGACCCTGGGGTGTTTACTGGAGCTTTAGAAGGAAGAATTGCCGCTGCTCGCGAGTTATCCTCCTTGTGTGAAATCGGTGGAGGCTTGGTCGCCATGAGTAAGTCCTTAGCGTCCATTGTTGGATGCTCGGTAGCGACGTGCTGCTTAAACCATCGCTCAGTTACGTAAGGGGATCGCGAGGGACAGAGTTTGCAGTACATTTTCTTTAATAGATCAGGGTACTTGGCCATACAGTAATCGTTTGCGAGCAGGTGCTTCTTGAAATGGTCCTCCCTTGGGAAATTCTTGCCGCAGTAAAGGCAAGTGCGTCCTCCCTCGGCAGCTCGTTTGCGCCCCGGACGGACAACCTTCTTCTCTATGGCCGGAGGGATCTCACCCATCAAAGTGTACACAGAGGAATGAAGAGCCGCGCGCCACGCATGGAATTCTTTCGGAGGGATAAGACGGATTGCGATTCGATCCTTAAACTGTTGTGTATGAAGGAAGCCAGTCACTTCTGGAACAATATTAGTGACCTCAGCGACAGGCCTGGTTTGCTGACCTCTAATTTGAAGGAAGGCGACATTTCCCTCGTTTCGACGAATGACGATGCCACGGCCGTGAATCGTTTCTGGGAATGTATCTGGGTAAATGATCTCATACGCCATGCCGTGCTTAAGAATGGCCTTATCCACACATGAGTGATAGCGTGCTCCAAGTTTGCTGTGAAAAGGGAGACAATTTTGTATGGGGTGCGAATCGATTTGTGCATGCGCGAGGCGGTCTTCCTCCCATCGTTCCTGATCATGATCGTGGTGAGCCTGAGTTGGTGGGGGATAATTTGAAACCCGAAGTAGGTGATCAGCACACGGCATTTTTACACAGCGATCGGATTGCTTAGGGGCCTCCACACGATCGAAAGCGTAGAAAGATGAGAATACCGATTCGGACGTGGAAGACGTGGAAGACGTAGGAGGGACACGGAATTCCAAAGGAGATACTTGATCGATGGTCGGTATTCCAAGTAGATGAGACGCAAGAGTCACAGACACATGGGAGGAGGAGAAGATATGCAACACAACCTGAAGTGAGCAGAAGTACCTGTCGAGAAAATCCTCCGTTTTCATCATTGAAGCGACATTGTCCAAAAGAATGGGCAGCGAGGACGACATCGCGTGTGTGAATCTTTCGTGGAGATCAGAGTGCCAAACCAAACAATCAATCATGCGACTGCCATCATGAACAACAGCTCTGAAACTATAGCCCCTCTTACCTCTGAAACGCTTCGATGTCCAGCTTTTTAACTGCGACACGGCGAAGACACGCACTGGACCGATGCAAAGTCGGTTTACTTTGAGGCTTTCTTGTCCGGTAAGAGCGGAGCACTTCGTAAGCACAGTGACAGGCGGAAGTTTAGGAGTACATTCGTGACTGATGCCTTCCTCGGCTTCACTTGGAGCATTTTCATCCATTGACCTTTTTTTTGTTTTTATTTTCGTGCTTCCAAGGAAACAATGTAAAGATAAAGGAATTGAAATTTGAAGGTGTTACCGATGTAACACCCCAATTTTGGCTGTATTTCTCTACGTTGCCTAAATCCGAAAATCTTCTTTATCTTTCCTTATTTTTAATTTCAAAAGTACTTCACTTTAATTTGCCTTCAACACTCTAATTCGCCTTCAATGAACACATCGAGTACGATATTTCTAAAAGTTTGCTGTCCTTTGCGAATAAGGAAAGCGATATCCTGCCGACGACGATTCCTTGAAAGGGCAACAAAGCATTGTCCATGCTCAAAAACACCTTCTCTAACGTCGAAAACAGATCTACCAAGAGTCATTGACTGTGATTTATGTATAGACAGAGCATTGGCGAGTCTTACAGGGAATTGCTTACGAACAACCATGGCGTCCTGCGAAGCACCCATGCGACATTCAAACTTTATGCGATGCAGGAGAAATTCTCTGGGCGGAGGCATTCCAGGAAGCTCGTCCTCGGCTTTTGTGACCACAATGACTTTGTTACCTCGAATAAATTCTTTTACTATCAATCGCACACCATTCTGAAGTTTATTCGCGGGATCGAGGTTACGGAGAAGGATCACAACAGCTCCAATGTACAGTCGTAGCTCGTGGGGGGGTGTACCCTTAAACGACATACCATTTAGCACCTCAGTTGTGAAAGTATCAGACTCCAAACGTGTACCCTCCACGGCGTCGCGTACATCGAATTCAAACCCCATATCATTGTCATTTTCGTCAGTTTGTTGACCGGATTTAGTGTTGTCAATACCGAGCAAGTCACCAGCGATATTATCGAGCTCCACTTTGCGCACGTTCTCATACCCCCCTTTGCGCACAAAAGCATCTCTAACAGAATCTGTGTTGTCAGGTGAACAGATGAATTCATCCACAGATAGGAGACTGACTAAGTGAAACCTATCCTTGTGAAGTTCTGAGCACTTCTGCTCGCAGTATTCGTTTATCATGTCGACAGTTTTGTTAAACGGGGATAGAATGCATCTCTGGGCAACCGTAGGTGGATGGTACGGTTCGCAGATGTCATCCTCATACAGCCATTGACAGGCTTCCTCGACAGTTTCAAAGGTTTGAATCGGAAACGCCTCTAACGGAATGTTCCCACGTAGTTCACCCAAACCTATTGATCTCACAAAGGAATTAAAATCAGGATCGAAACGCGCGCGCTCGTTTATTGTAAGGCTAACCGTTTTGAAATTATCCACGAAGACCGGACACGTTTTGACCGAGAGATTCGCTATTGAAACGAAAGCTTCCTCGTCACCGTCCCAGAACCTGACTCGTTCGTTGTCGTCATCTACCGGAGGCAACTGTTTCCAGTCGCCCAGGGTCACAACGAAACAACCCCCAAAGGGATGAGGATTTCCTTTAATTCTTCGCATGAGATGATCAACAGCCAAGAACACTGCATTCTGAACGCAACCAATTTCGTCCCATGAGAGAAACTCTACCGTCTTTAAGAAGTTAATCCTACCTGTCGTACGTCCCTCATCAAGGATCTTGTTTAGAGTGCTGATGAGTGTTAAGCCTTTGAGAACGTCTTTCTCTGCACGAATTGGAATTTTGAACATGTTATGAACCGTTCGGCCATCATCGTAGAGGAGAGCACCAATACCAACAGAGCAAACGCTTGCCGTTAGAACACCACGTCTTCGTATGCTAGCGATGATTCGATTCAAGACAAAAGTTTTACCACAGCCAGCGCTCGCGTTTATGTTGAACAGATACTCACGCGAAGGGAGTCCCCGTCGTTGAAGCTCTTGATGAGATTCAAACGCGATTTCTAACCTTGTGTAAAGTTGGAGCTGGTCTGTGTTCAACCTCGCGACTTCCGTCAAGAGCTCGTCATGTGAGAGTATCTTGGTTCGTTCTCGAAAACGGAAAATTTCTCTGTCGTTCAAAGGAACAATGCTCTGCTGTCTCACAGAATAGCCAACAATGGTTGCATAATGCGAAAAAACACGCGCACTACAAACGTTATTGTTCACAGAATCTTGAAGACATGCCATTGTATCAACGCGAGTTGGTTCAGGAAGCCCTTTCGAAGTGAACAGATGAAAGAAGTCTTCGGACCCCATCCCGTCCAACATAGTAGCGATATCCATGATAGCGAATGTCTCAGCGTTGTGTAGAATGATTTCGAGGCCAGAGTCGACAGAATCACCGTTTGCCTCCGAAGGTAAGAAATCACTGATGAGATATCGTCGTAACCTGTCGTTCCCCCATATGTTCTTGAGTGTCAGAGTGTCAACGCAATTAAGGAAGAGAGCCATCAAATGTCGGCATTCGGCTGGAGACCTCCCTGACTCAATAGCATCACACATTCCATGATGATACTCCTCGCCATCATCGATGAGGCCAAGATGAACGCAATGCTCCTTGAAGGACGGGAAGCCACCGTAAAGATCAGTAAAGCTTCGCGCAGGAACATGTAGAAGCAGAAGTCGTAGGAAATAAATTGGTCCAGCTGTTGGAGGGTACCAAGGCATTCTAGCAAGGATTGGCTTATTTCGGGTTTCAAATGTATCTCCATCCTGACGGCGACGAAGATAAAAGTGCTGGTAGAATTGACAGAACAATACATTATCGGTGCGATCAAAACACCGAAAGTATTCGTCTAGGAAATCGAAAGAAAACTCGACATCACCGATATCACCACGTACGCGTTTACCTCGAGCAGATAAACCTTCACCTTCTTGTTCCCCAAAGACGTCTTCCTCACCGGAAAGCAACGAAGCGTCGAAACTCGCGACATTTTGCTCTCCATACTCAGATTGCCGACCTCGAGGCAAGTGTATTGGACAAACAACGACAGGAGGGTCACGGAAGTTTACATTGAAACCTAAGGTCTTGTAGACAACTTCTGCGGGGGAAAGGAATCGCGCCTTTCGATGCGCAGAGATCTCGTTCACCTGATCAGAAATTCGAAAACCGCCTCGGTCCACTCCTTTGCAGAGATAGGAATACAAATAGGCAAAGTGCATGGATAGGAATGTGAACTCAAAGTTGATGTGGCAGTTAAACTCCTCCAAACTTCTGGGGTTGTGAGGCACGATCCTAACATCTGAAGGGCCACGGGCATACACAGGAAAGCCCTTCATATCGACCCTCGCATGTTCATTTACGGGTTTCGGAAACCTAAATCGACACCGTTTCTCTCCTGGTGCACAACCTTTGAAATGTTTCAGACATGATTTGCAAACATCGGGATGTTGCATGAATGCAACGACCTGGTGATAATGAGGTTCATCACGTGAGGGCATCTTCGCAGAAATGATTTTCTCCATCAAGCCGAGTTGGTCCATGAGTGTCGCCATTGGTTGAATCGCTGTATCAATATTTAGACGGCAGGCGATGTGAGCGTGAGGCAAATCGCCTTTCTGCCACTCAGTACTATATACGATCCAGACCGTACCACGATGCCCACGGAAAAGATAATCGTCCGACATGAGACGCTGGATAAATTGTTTACGTTTAAAGACAAACACTCTCGCAAGCAAAGCCTGATGAGACTCCGACGAAAAATCAGGTTTGTGACCTCCGAGAAGCGCCACAACCTCAGGCCAATTGGGATTGCACGTGAAGGTTATGAAGAGATGCGAAGCACCCCGGACTTTGGAGATGTGCATAACATCATGAAAGAACCGTCTTTGATATGCATACGATCCTGGCTCGCTCGATGGTAAAAACACCTTATCAGGACCGAAGGACCGTCCACACGCGCGTGCGTAGTCACGAAGGCGCCTCTGAACACCGTCCGACATCATGAACGCAACGTTCATTTGATCCACTCTCGCCCAGGTGTCGAGCACAAATTGCTCAGCCAATCTACCAAAACGCCAAAACCCGGGCTCAGTTAGGATTACAGATCGCAGATACTGTTTCAGGGTCAATGCACATCTCCCTTGCAGCGAAAGTTTCCCCCGGTACCACGCTTTGCGTGCGTCACCCATGTAGTGCATGATGGGATATGCATAAAGTTCCCACTCGGGATCATCTTCGGCGACTGTTGTGTTTCCACCAAGAACGTGCATGAATCTAGCCCCTGGAGAAGAATTAGGAGTATTGGAGATATAAACTGCGCAAAGCCGCGTATCCTCTTCCAATGTAACCCATACTCTTTGATCGTCACGGAGAGCATCGGACACACGCCAACCCGCTTTTAAGACACTGTTCAGAGAATGGTTCTCTACCAAGAGATAATAAAACGCGTGCAGCACCCGAATCTGATCAGCGTTCGTGAGGCATTCATGCAATCGTTGATCGAAAGTGGAATCATTTAAGAACCAACAATTCGACGGATAACGCATAAACCTGGCATAGAGTTGACCGTTTATGGTCATAACAGGGGCCTGATATGACAAATATCTGTACCCGAGGCCCTCGCCGCGATCACCATGAATGGTTGTTGGACTAAGTAGACAATTGATGACACGTGCGCACTTTGTGAACACCATGTCGTCAAATTTTGGCGGCAAAGGATGCCAAGGATCATGTCTGCGTCTGCCACCATCACAACAGAATTGCTCCTTTTCTCGAAACCTGGTTGGCCCACCAAGCAGTTTCGTCCCGCAATGTCGACAGTTGTACACATCAGGACTCATGGCGTCAAATAATGACTGAATATGTCTGCGACTCAAAACAGACGAATGTGTCACACTACCAACGTCATCATGAAGACCTGTAGTTCTAAACTGCTGGGACGGCGCAGTGAGAGAGGATGAAGCATGGCGGTGCGTCGGAATAAGATAAGGTCGTACCAACTTCCGCCCACTGTTAATTTCATCGGAAACATGACGATACCACGATGCCTCTTCATCAAGTAGCTTATGAAGAGACCCACGTGGGTAATGTCGTAAGACCAATGAGTAAATCCTTTCCTTTTCAGTCAATGTCACATGAGGGGCTCCACCGACAGAACTGGGTGCAAAATTAACCCGCCATCCGAATTCTACCAAAACATCTCGGACTTCTATCACTGCGAGAGGAAATCTAATTGGGTACTTGGTCTCCTCGATGGAGATTTTCGAACTCGGCACACCAGCGACTGCAGAAAGCAAGGCATCCCCGAACCGAGACCCTCGGATTCGACCAAGTGAATTCGCAGACTGATCAGAGGTGAACTGGGACTGACCACGAAGAAGCCTCGAAGAGAGGGGAACATCATCCACCGAAGAAGGAACACGAACATCTCGCTCGACAACAACTTCATTCAAAGGGACTTCAGCCAAAGGGAGAAGCAAGTTGTAGTGGTGGGAAGAATAAGAGTGTCTGTGGAAAGCGAGAAAGTGCACAGCTACCCCTGGAAGAGGATGCTCTGGAATCTTAACTTCGGGGGAACCGAGGCTTACAACACAGAAGGCAACCTGCAGACTCTGGGAAAGCGCATGCACACAGAGATGATCTCCATAAACAACGCGGCCGGCTCTTTCACCCCGTTCAACGGCATCTACATAATCTATGAACTCTTCATGACCCATCATGGCAACACGCTCAGAACCATCAATATTCGAGAGCTGACGGGCACGGTAGAACTCCAGGTCCGACCTCATCTGCACGGCTACAATACGCCTGTAGTAGCTACCGTCCGGAGGCCCCAATGGGTTGATGAGGTGCAAGCACCGGAAGAGACAATGACCATCTCCGAAGACGGTCACTAATTTCCTACTCTTTTCACTACACCATTGTTCAAAAAACCTAACCTCTTCAACGGCTTGCGGGGTAGGTTCGGAACTCGAAAGAGATGCAGCGACAGTAAGGGCGAGCGCATCTTCAAAGTCAGTGGAAGCTACACGTTTCCTTCCACGGGTGGACATCTTCTAATTATCTCTATTTTCCGACAGGACAAAACCCCTAAAATCGAGGTGTTACACCACATAACACCCCTTTTCTACACGCTTTCCATAAATTCACCTTCATCGTCCTCTCACTAAGTTCGGAACCCAAAAGAGATGCAGCGACAGCAAGAGCGAGAGCACCTCAAACTTCGGAGGAAGATGAACGCTTCATTCCAAGTTCGGAACTCAAAAGAGATGCAGCGACAGCAAGAGCGAGCGCACCTCCAACTTCGGCGTAAGATGAACGCTTCAGTCCAAGTTCGGAACTCAAAAGAGATGCAGCGACAGCAAGAGCGAGCGCACCTCCAACTTCGGCGTAAGAAAAACGCTTCATTCCACGGCCGGACATCTTGTAATTCTTAGCTTTATTTTCCGACACGGCAAAACACCTAAAACCGAGGTGTTACAACACATAACACCCATTTTCTACACGTTTTCCGTAAATCCTTCTTTTTCTTCACGTTCAACGTCTTCTTCCTTCCCAAAAGATTAAGAAAAAAATAAAAAAAAAAGATTAAACTTAAAGATAAAACCACTTTAACAAACAAACAGTCTACTCCCGTTCCCTTTTTTTCGAAATCTCGAGAACCCTCATAGAGGAAGAGGAAACATCTTCACGGCCGTCGGTACCACCGTCAACCTCTACCTCCGCTGTAGGTGCCACCCCCAAGGGTCCATCACCGGTACGTTGACGATCAAATGAAGCCGTAAGACACAGACAAACCCCTCTTCATTTCTTTGACATTTAAAACCGCCTCTTTTTGCTTTATAATCAAGAGGAGAAGCGCAACGTTCTTTCATCATTCACACTGCAGCATCGACACAATCTTTCGGGTGAGCAGCTAAACTCATAAAGAAAACGCGCAACGTTCATTCATCATTCACCGCCGCGTCTTTATAGCAATAAGGAGAAGAAGAAAATAAAAGAAGGCGTCTCTCTCCGAGGAGGCTCTCCACAACGGGGCCCTTCAAAACGATGTGCATTTTCGGGTGTTACATACTGTAACACCCTCCTTTACCACCATGTGGGTAGAATGGGTAAAATGGGATAAAAGGATTTTCCGAAAAATTTTGAAAAATCCGAAAAATTTTGAAAAATCTGAAAAATTTTGAAAAATCTGAAAATATTTTGAAAAATCTGAAAAATTTTGAAAAATCTGAAAAATTTTGAAAAATCTGAAAAATTTTGAAAAATCTGAAAAATTTTGAAAAATCTGAAAAAATTTGAAAAATCCGAAAAATTTTGAAAAATCCGAAAAATTTTGAAAAATCCGAAAAATTTTGAAAAATCTGAAAAATTTTGAAAAATCTGAAAAATTTTTAAAATTCTGCTCTCCACAACGGGGCCCTTCAAAGTGATGTGCATTTTCGGGTGTTACATACTGTAACACCCTCCTTTACCACCATGTGGGTAAAATGGGTAAAATGGGTAAAATGGGATAAAAGGGTTATTTTGAAAAATCTGAAAAATTTTGAAAAATCTGAAAAATTTTGAAAAATCTGAAAAATTTTGAAAAATCTGAATAATTTTGAAAAATCTGAAAAAATTTGAAAAATCCGAAAAATTTTGAAAAATCCGAAAAATTTTGAAAAATCCGAAAAATTTTGAAAAATCTGAAAAATTTTTAAAATTCTGCTCTCCACAACGAGGCCC
>Ga0194133_10009015_pt1 | contig 11524 bp, 10 predicted proteins | sample TA2KigOf40mmetaG_FD_155448 | JGI IMG/M metagenome (GOLD analysis project Ga0194133, IMG submission 155448) | Freshwater microbial communities from Lake Tanganyika, Tanzania - TA2015055 Kigoma Offshore 40m | ecosystem: Environmental > Aquatic > Freshwater > Lake | place: Tanzania: Lake...
GGATTTCGTGAAATTGCACCGTGGTTTGCATCATGTTGTATATTAAGGCCTACATTAATAAAAGTTAAATATTTAATGGCAAGAAAGAGTAGCTTGAGCAGCTTAAAAATATAAATGAGCTCTGTTATTAGATATTCTTGAGTTATTACCTATTAAGGCAAAAACAATTCCGAGGGATCCTGTCAAGTACCATTTGTAGGATCCAGTAAAGTGAATGTAAGCTTCAAGAGACAGCGCAATAGCCAGTATAACAATGATCTTGGCAAAGTAGCTCCACGGAGCAAAAGACTTTAGTCGAGGCAAGACCTTTGGAAAATAAATTGGCTCATATATACATGTCTTTCAAGAAATAATTATACTTGTTACCTTCTCTATTTGTTCGCAAAGGTCTAGAAAGTCTCTGTTATCTTGTTCGCTATATTTTATAGATTCATCTGTGGCATGAAAAGCAGCCTCAGCTCTCTTGTGGGGAAATGCCCTCCTATGATAAGTCAAAAAGGCCTGAGAAGCATCACGTCCAGAGAAAGCCTTTAAGAAAGTAGAAATCAAGTCACACTGAAAGTGTGTTGTACTATTCAATCTAAAAAAGGCTTAAATTTCAATTTAATTCCAATCTTATAGATTCATTCTGATCTTGATATTCGATAAATCAAGAAAAAACGTTAAAACAAAAAATAATAAATAACCAAGTGTTTTATTGTAGTTACCTTCACAAAAAGAGGACCTCCTGGATGAAATTTAGCCAATTTCTCAGAGTCGTAAATTTTATTTTCAACCCTGATGAAACCATCTTGAATTTCTGAAGTCATTTTTCTTGAACAGATTCTTTTTTCTGCTGTCAATGTCTTCAACTTCAACAAATCTTAGAATAACCTCAGCTTATTAACCTCGTAGCTAGGCCATAGCAACAGTAACTAAAAATAGTAAAAAACAAAAACAAATACTTCGGTACGCTTTATTCCCAAAAATAAAATTGAGAAGATTTTACCGAATGACAGTTAAGTTGTTTCTCCTTTAACTTAGCAACAAATGTTGATTAGGTAATCCAATGAGACATTCCATTTGTTTATTGTAGACAAGAGCATTTTATAGTTCAAATCTATGTGACAGCAAAGGGGGAAAATACTCCAGCTCTCCAGAGTAAAAATCCCATGAGTTCTTTTAGAGTATGGGGCCTATAGCCACCCTTGTCTCTGTTTTTTCTGGCCCAATCCGAGTGGATTTATAACCCAATGTGTTGAAAAATTGTAAATTTTGCAGTTTTATCGAAAATTTTCACTATACAAGCACGCCAGCTTGACCCTGTTAAAGGTTGATTCAGCTCCACCCCAACAGAGAAGGCAAAAAAATTTAAACGATTTAAAATTGGGCCAACTTTAGCCTGAACCCGTCTCTCTTTTTAAATTGACCTTAAAATATTTTTTTCAATCCCTTTTGTTTTGGGCTTTCATGCTCATTTGGACTTTGATCTACTTTGTTTTCTTTTGAAAATCCTTCAAATAAAACTTTGTACCCGAGGTTGCACGTGGCTATAATAAAACGACCAATCAAAAATGAGGCAATCCAATCGGACGATCCACGTGATTTGGCTGATGGCAAAAACTTATCAGTACTTGAGCCCTTCCCTACAACTACAATTAAGCACGCACGCGTACGCGCTTTTTAATAAAGCAAAACAGTAACAAATAACAGCACGAGAATTTTTGCCATTGCCACCTGACTCCGAGCTTTTTATACCTTTAATTAATAAATCTATTTATTTTCACTTTTGAAAGGCCACCAAATATTGTCTACACCTTTAATAATACTACATTAAAGATGTCGTCTTTAAGAAAAGCCTTGAAGTCTCAGAAGACCCACAGGGAACGTCATCAGGTAATTGCAACTTGTTCAAAAAAGAATTCAATTTCAATTCTTTTTCTTTGCAATTTATCTCGATATGAGAATTAATATTTTAGTTGACATTATATTTTTCATTACTATTTCTAATGCATTGAAAAATAGTGTCATTATCTATCTCTTTTTCAGCCTGACAGTCGTCAACAGCTGGGTCTACTCGAAAAGAAAAAAGATTACAGAATCAGAGCAAAAAATTACAATGAGAAGAAGGGTACCCTCAAGAAATTGCGCAAACAGGCTCTTGACAAGAATCCTGATGAATTTTACTTTCACATGATTAACTCTGAAATGAGAGATGGGGTTCATAAAGAGAAAGTCAAGAAAGAAGTCATGACACCGGAGCAAATAAAACTTATGCAAACTCAAGACCTGAGGTAGTTGAAAAGTCAAAAGCATGTGAATCGCTAGTTTGTGAGAGCATAAGTTTACCATTTAATTTATTACCTTCTTCAGGTATGTTGTCTACAAGCGAACGCTTGAAAAGCAAAAAATTAGTAAACTGAAAGCTTCTTTGCACATGCTGGATGTGGACGGCAAGCCATCAAACACACATACTTTTTTTGTCGACTCAGAAAAGGATAAAATGAACTTTGATGTAGCTAAGTCGTTGAATACTCATCCGTCCATGTTAGGAAGAAGCTTCAACCGACCTAATTTAACAGACCTTGTAAGAAGTCACATATTGCTCTTAAAGATGACATTAAAAAACTAACAAGATTACGTTTAACTTTTATTACAGGCATCCTCTCACAAGTTTCAAGGTCTAGAAATTGAAGAGGAGGAGGAAGAAGACTTGGAAACAATGAACCCGATTCAGAGAGCACAATACAAGTCTTACAAAGAGCTAAAACAAAGAATTGAGAGAGAAAAACAGCTGGCAGTTGTTCAAGTAAGAAAATTTGAAAACCATGTCTTTTTTTAATCAAAGTACTTATTTTTTATCATAATTTAAAATTTTTGTGTTAAGGAAAAGATGGAAGTGAAACGCTTTCTCAACAATAAGAAAGACAAACCCCAAAAACTCGTCAAGGAAGAGACTCAAAACTCAGCCCCAGTGGTGAAGTTTCAAAAAATACGAAAAAGATAAATGAATTGCATTTGCTGTACTTTCTTGGATGATTTTCTTTAATATATATAAACATTGATGAATAAACAGTCTCATTTCTATCTTTGAACCAAGTTTATTTTTTGTTAGTTTGTTTCTATCTTACTATTCAAATCTATCAACGTTGGCTTAATTTTTTTTGAAAAAGTGAGTGTTTCGTATAGATTATAAATTGATGCTTCTTATAAAATCTGGTCTTTTTCCTGATGGTTGTAATTTCGTCACCCCTACCGAAAGGTTGACAGCCACCCAATTAATCTTTTGTGAGAGGACTTCGAGTTCAAATGAATAATTTTTGACTCAGTTCAAAGCCTCTGACTGGTTGTGATGTGTAAGTTTTGGGTCGAGGACTCTGGCCATATTCCACATTAGATTTTTAAAATTATAAATTAAACACAGTATTTATATATTTGTTCAAGTAGCTACATAAATATGCCAGTATTAAAAAATGAAATCTTTGCAAACTTTTTAGAGATCTTCGTGAATGAGCACCAATTATTTTCCACACAAAAACTCTCTGAATTATCAACTATTGAGGTTGTTCAATAATTAATTTCTTGCCCAGATGAATGACCTTAGACCTGAATCAAAGATCATAAAATTAGTGGAGGGTGATTTTTTATCTTCAATTTAAAACATACCTCTCAGCTTGTGCGTGATTAAGCTGAACAAGTCTTTGAAACTTCTTCACGCGGCATGGATCTGGGGGACCAAGTTCACTACTACCTGTATCTGAGGGTTTCCTTTCACCAGTCGAAAGCCTTAAATAGGTGAAAAGGAAAAACCCATTTACGATATGCAACTAAATGGAGGAGCAAAAAAATAGGAGTTGAAATTACCTCTCTACAGATGCTTTTATAGAATCATGTTGAGGTTTCTTTGCCTCTCTTCTCTCTTTCGTTTCATCTCGATGTCGTATTCTGTGAGTATCCACAACACGTTGGTTGGTTTCTTTAAAGCACTTGTTCATCAGAGCTTCTTTCTTCTTGTGTTCACGCTTCTTTAAAGATTAAAAAGAAATTTTTTTTGTAAAAAAAGAATATATTTATGGAAATTCAAACCAACCTGGATTTCCAGTTGACGTTCGTAATCGAATTTCATAGTGCTCATTTGGTCTCTGAGATCCTTGTCGTTTACATGGCATTGTCCAAGCTCCCAAAGTAGTTGTTCAACCTTGTCGTCATGCTTTACACCATCATGGCGGAGGTCAATGCATCTAGAATTTAATTTTGTGGTTCAACTTTACTTTTTGTTCAGATAGTGTCAAAATGGTACTACCTCAAGACAAATTTGTGCACTAAAGCTCTACACTCTTCAATAGGCAATTTACAAAGCATATTGATTATAGGATTATCTGGGTGGTCGCTGCTGTCTGAATAGTCATTTTCTCGGCCGCACAAAATATCCTAAAAAAGGGGAAAGGAAGCTGAACTTGTGAAATCAATCTAGTCCCACATGAGGAAAAAAATCTTTAATCTTGCCACCTGAACTTGCTCTATTCCTTACCGACTTAAAATCAATAATGCAATCTACAGCTTCTACAAGACAATCTAACTCTACGGCTCGTCTGTTCTGACTCGAGTCACGGTCCCCTGATGCATCACTTGGAACTCCATTTTGACAGTAACTGCAATGGGTGAGGACACCACCGTGAGACTAAGAGATAAAAGCTTTCACAATTTTACGGTGGAGAAATCACACAAAAACTATTCATACCAGAAAATGCTCCAACCATTTTCTTTCTTCAACCAAAGATTTTCTAATTTCGCGAAAAATTTCCACCTCGCCATGGACCTCCTCCTCTGTCTTTTTATCCCCCCTCAAGGGATTCTGACAAAAACTTTTGAACAATTTTTTGGACTTGTTTTCAAGCTCTGCCTGGTGAGTGAGCAGGCTTTTGTGTAAGCTTTCAGTTTCTAATCGTACTTGCTCGAGACGAGCCTCTTCAATAGCCAACCGTTCTTTCTGTTGGTTGAGTTCTTGAGAAATCTGAAGGCTCAATCGTAACTAAAATTTAGAACGTAAGTTTAATTCATTTAGCTCTGGCAAAAAGGAATGGGGAAAATGCCATTTTACATGCTCTTCCTGGTGCAAAATCTGACTCTGAAGCTTATCAATGGTTTGCTTTCCTTGCTGAAGTTCAGCGAGAAGGTAAGCTTTGTTAGACTCTTCAAATTGAAGCCTGTATATCAATACATACGTTAGTCATTTTGAAAGAGATCTTAAGGTCCTAAAATTTGAAAGAAAAAAGATTTACAAAATTTTTTGATACCTTTCTTGAAGATGCTTATAAGATGGAGAATTGCAAACATCAGATTCTTCTATTCCTTTCATGAGAATGGTTTTTAAGTCATTGCGTAAAGTCTCCAATTCCATCTGGATCTCTTTGGCCTAAGCAAATTTTATTTTTTTGCTTTTGCTTTTTGACAATAATTACAAGGGTTGGTCAATTTATAACGTACCTGAATGTTTCCTTTAGAAGAGTCACTCGCTTGATTGAAACTCCTTGTATCTAGTAATTCATTCTCCATATCAGAAAGCTCCTCTACAAGGTTTCTGGCAAAACTTTGCAGATGATTCTTACTCGAGCTGATTTCTGCATCTTGAGACATCTTCAAAAAATAATATAAAATTGCTCAGATATATAAAATAAAATACCAGAACTAAATTTCTGTAACATGCACTTACCATGGCTCCCAAAAGTTCCCTTTTAGAAATAATATTTTGGTGAATTTCAGACAGAGTCTTGGACGGCTCAAAAACATTCCTGGATGAAGTTTTGCCACCATTTCTCAAAAGACGATCTACTTCAAGGTCGAAATAGTATTTCTCGTGAGATTCAACAGTTTTCAGTGTTTCCTCCTCAAATTTAACCACCAAGCTTTTTATAGTCGGCTCATAGTCAGAACACACTGAACATTCTGAGTCGAATTCCTCAGAACTATCGTTAGTCTCGTCCTCAGTACTTCTTCCACTTTCATTGCCATTGGATATTTTACAAGCAGAAATAAATTGTTCTGTTAAGGAACAATTCAATTTGCTTGAGTTTGCACTTGGTGACGATGCTTCACAATCAGATTCCTCTAATATTTGTGTCAACTTTGTCTGCAGATTTAAAAAGATAAAAAGATGAAAGAAAACACCTGGAGAAAATAATTGCTTAAAGACTACTTGTGTGGCTAAAGAAGATCTCCTTGACTCGATTTTCTTTTTTTTCTCAGAATAAGACTCTAATTCATCCTTTTCAAGAAAATATCAATTTGGATCAGTAATTTTTTAACTTCAAAATTAAGTAAAATATTTTTTACCACCACTGGCACCAGATTTACGGCCAGAGAGACAGGATTAACTTCTTGAGCTAACATCTTTTCAGGTTGGCAATTTAGACCCAACTTCGGCAAGGCTGGGGTCTGCAATGTCATCTCACAGTTTGGTTGCAAGTAAAGAGACACAGGAAGTGGTGATGCCTTCAAATAGAGCTACTTTTTTATCACGTGATGAAAACTAATCATAATTGTTTCACCTGCTTTGATAAAGGGCTTGAGTTTTCGGGCATTGGACTATTTGCACTTATTGGCATAAACGGAGATTCTAATTGATGTCTTTTTTGGGCTTGAAACGCGAGTTGTTGCTGTTGTAAAACTGCCTGATTGTAAATCTCTAGTTCTTGATAGTAATTTCGCTGAGGAAAGCTTGGAAATGATGACGGTCCTGTCAAGTGAATTACTTTTCGTTGATAAAAATATTTCCTTTGATAAAATTTACAGACGAGTGTGTTACCAGGAAATATTTGTTGAAATGCTTGCATTTGATGTAGATAAGCTTGATGGGCAATCATTTGTTGCTGCAGTAAGTGTTGATGAGCTTGAGAATGTTGAAAAGCAAGATGTGGAAGATAACTCGCTTGTTGGGGCAAAAGAGGAGGAATTAGTTGAGACTCTTGGTTTACCCAGATCGAATTATTGTTTAAAGGAAGTTGAGGCGTAACATTTGCATTGTAAAAGAGATCTAGCGCAAAAATTTAAACATTAAAACAGTAATTCAAGGTGGATTAATTGTGACATAAAAAAACCTGGCATTCGACCATCTGTTGCCGAAACACTTCTGAGTTCAGACAGTCCACTTGGACGTCTGCTTCCATTTGTTTTGGATTCCAAAAAATCGTCGATTTCTTCTTCGACTGACTAAACGTAAGACCCGGTAATTGTAGATTTTTTTATGTCAACTAAGATATATCTAAAAGCCCCTACCTGTCCTATGTTTATTGGATCAACATTTGGGACAGGCTTATTCTGAATATTTGACAACCTCCAAGCAAACGTCAACGTATCCAAAGTTTGCTTGGCATCTGATATTGCTTGGGATATACAACAAATTGCAAGTGTTACACAAGGTCCTCCAAAGGCGTCTCGAAGAAGACTTTCGGGAAATGAAAAACATTAACTATTAATTTAATGAATAATTGTCCCAGACATACCTCGTCAAGAAGGAGTTGTTGAATTGAGCATGAGAGACTTTTGTCCTCGGGTCCCCAAGTGCTGCAACTACTCCATCTAAACTTAAAAGTCCAATCTCAACCCTTGGCGTCCCTTGGTGAACTTGGAGCGTTGGGTGTGGGCCTTTACAAGAAATGAAAATTTATTGACAATTATCTAGACCTATAACTTATTTTTCTAAAACATGGTTTTAAATGGAAAAATTTTAAAGGACTTCTTTACCTTGTCCATCTTGTCGCGAAGAAGGTCTTGTGGGGCTTAACATCATCAAGTCTGAAGGTACAAGCTCAACAAATTTGATGGAAGACTTTTTTCTGCAGTTTCTCTCGAGAATAGTTAAATCAAGAGTAAATATTGTGTGACCTCGTTGCTAAAATTATTTTCCTTTTAGTTACCAAACGTGTTTAAATTTTGGAAGGTTTTTCACCTGTGGATTTCTTCCTGAATTTCCTTTGAATATTCTCCTGCCCATTTGATAAAGAGACCAAACCTCTTCTGTTGAGTTGCACTCAACTTCTTTGAGTCCTTCTAGAACGATGCCGTTTCCATCTGGTTGCCTACGATTCGAAAAGATTTCATGTACCAGATTGTAATTTTAAAGCCTAAGGAATGAAACAAACCTCTTATATGAAAGTTTTGCACCATGGTCTGACAATAAGTCCCTTATTCCTTGATTATCCACCTTCATGAAGGACACTTTTAATATTAAGTCACAGACTGTTTCTTTGTGCAAGCTTGCTTCGAAGGAACTCTCATCATCATCGGAAAAAACAGGACCCATAGCTGCAGAATTTCCAACTGATTGAAAAATATATCGAATCGAGCGGAGGATAAGACCAAAATCTGATTCATTGGCTTCCTTTAAATAAATAAAAAACCTTAAAGTTTCCGAAATACAAATAAATTAAGAAAAAAGCTTTTTCGTTAATTTTAAAAATTTTCGTAAGGAAAAAAAAATAGACTTTCTATTGTTAATATAAAGCTATTTTTGGGATAAACTAACGTCACTAACCAACTGGCTTTCTGAATCAGGACCAGATAATGTGTAAGATTTTCCAGATCCAGTCTGACCGTATGCAAAAACGCATACATCATATCCCTGAAGTAATATTGATAGCAATGGTTCCAACGACTGTTGGAAAACAGTCTTTTGGTCAATATCTTCGGCATAGACATTACTGAATTGGAACGCATGTCGGTCACCAGACGGACCACAACACCGAAGACTACTACCAATGTCATTTTTCCCTGCTGATCCCAACCAAATGCACGAGGACTCTTCCTGTAAAATTATATGAATAATTCTTCAAATCGAACTAATTCAAAAGTGTTAAATTACAAACTTGTTTGTCAGAAGTTTTGGGGCAAACTCTCACAGCGACAGATATTGGCATTAGATCGTCATCTTCATTTTCGTCAACTACGGGTCCATTGTGAGATTCTCTGACATTTAAAACTGGTGCAAAGGCTGAGGAGTGTGGACCCAAACTCCCCTCTGAATATTGAGTACCCATTTGCACTCTGTTTTCGCCAATATGGCGTTTACAGCTCCTCTAGCATAATCTATCAAATAATAAGGTGTTCTGAAACACTTATTGAGGTATAATTAAGTTAATAAAACAAGTCATTAAAACAGATGAACAAAATTACCGTTAAAAATATTATCTCTCGTCTGGACAGGAGGTAGCAATTTGCCTACATTTTTCTTCTTAGTAGAATATAAAAGAACTTTTTTCTTATGCATTGACTTTTAAAAATGGCCTGAAAAGTTTTTGTCAAAATTAACACTTTGTTAGTTTGTTTACATAGACGTTAACTTCTTCATAAGAATGATGCCAAAATTGCTGACCTTCCACCATTCGTGCAAAGAAAACGTATCCGAATAAGATACCTGCACGAATGTTTCTTGAAATTTTTTTAGACCATATAAGAATGATTCCAAAGAATTCTGCGAACGTTTAAGATTTTTTCCCCACAGACATCTACTGTAACATTTGTTTTGAATTCAGAATTAATTATTTTTCAAAATTCAAATTCATTGAAATTTTATTTAACCATTTTTGTTGATTGATTTTCATGAGAGAGTTTTAGGCTTTAAGCTCATCCCAAAAATGGCGGAAAAGCCCATAGATGACGGAGCCAAGCCGACATGTGTAATCGTTCTGGGTATGGCAGGGTCAGGAAAAACTACTTTTGTTCAACGAATCACATCATATTTGCACTCAAAAAGCCGGTAGAATATTCCAAAGTTTCAATCTTAATATCTTTATTTTTACGACTAAAGCAATTACAGGGATAGGCCTCCTTATGTTTGTAACCTTGATCCTGCGTGCTACGAGGTTCCTTATCCATCCAACATTGATATTCGAGATACCGTAAATTACAAAGAAGTTATGAAGCAATATGGACTTGGTCCAAATGGTGGCATCGTCACAGCACTCAATCTTTTTGCTACTAAATTTGACCAGGTAGCTGGCTGCTTGTATGTGCTGAGACTGCTGCCTCAATCACTTCAATCTTATTTTTCTCTTGAAGGTTTTAAATCTCGTGGATAGAAAGAGTGGTTCTTGTGATCACGTAATATTTGATACGCCTGGACAAATTGAAGTATTTACTTGGTCTGCTTCTGGAAATATTATCACAGAGGCTCTTGCAGCTCAATTTCCCACTGTCATAGTATATGTGATGGATATTGTAAGAAGTACAAGCCCCGTTACTTTCATGTCTGTGAGTATACTTACACTCGTAAGATAATTCATTTTATAAATATAATGGTGATAAGTTCCATTATTTCGACCTCAGTTCTGCCTGACTGTTTTAGGTCTGTTGGGAAGTTGGCTTAAAACGTTGCAATTTTCGAATCTCAAGATCCAAAACTATTATACCAAATTATAATGAAATGAGTTTTAGAATAGCTAAAAGTAGTCCTTCAAAAGCTGTGACAAGTTTTTTTTCTGTTTTAGAATATGTTGTATGCGTGCAGCATTCTTTACAAGACCAAGTTACCCTTTGTTATTGCAATGAACAAGACAGATGTCATAGATCACAAGTATGCGGTAGAATGGATGGAAGACTTCGAAACATACCAGGTAAACTAGTTTGTTTGAAATGTTTCTGATGAAAATGAAGCTCAATATTTTTAAACTTTAGGATGCACTTAAAAATGAAACCTCTTATGTTTCCAATCTTGCTCGTTCCATGTCTCTGGCTCTTGATGAATTTTATTGCCATATAAAAACGGTTGGGGTTTCTGCAGTGACTGGGCAGGTTAGTGACATCGAAAGATGTATTTTGTTTGCATTTATAGATCTAGTTTTTTTAGGGTATCGAACAATTTTTTCAACTTATTGAAGAGGCAAGGAAAGAATACATGAGCGACTACAAGGTCGAATACGAGAAGTTAAAGAAGGCCAAGGAAGTTGCTACAGAGGTAAATTGATCATTCTCAAAGTTTTTTACTTTCGGTTCTTCATATTTATTCTTGTGACAAGGCAAGTAAGGAAAATCAATTAGAACGAATCGAAAAAGAAGTTGGAGAAGGTGATGTTGTTCCGTTGCTTCATTCAATGAGGCTAGAATCTGATGTTCCTCATTACTCTGGTATGAACATAGCATTTATTACATTTTAAAAAGTGCACCTAATCTTTTGACTGTTTAGGAGGTGACATTTATCTCAAGCATCCTGGTGATGGAAATGAAAGTCCAGATTCAGAAGAAGAACGTGATGAGGACGATGAAGAAGAAAAAAAGGAATACGAATCTTTCAAGGCTTACATCGACAAACACAAATCTGAAAGCCTCGATAAAATGGGGAAAAAATAATGTTTTGAAAAGAAACCTATGTTAAATCATAATAAATATCGAAAAAGTTACCTCTGATTTTTCTTTTCATCAAGGTTATGCACGTTGCATGATTTAAAGCTCGCCAAAAAGGGAAAGTTGCTGATGGCTAAGGTTGATTGGTGTTTTTCCCCTTTACGAAGGAGACATTACGCTCAAACAAACAAACAAACAAATCTAAAGT
>Ga0194133_10009017_pt1 | contig 11523 bp, 8 predicted proteins | sample TA2KigOf40mmetaG_FD_155448 | JGI IMG/M metagenome (GOLD analysis project Ga0194133, IMG submission 155448) | Freshwater microbial communities from Lake Tanganyika, Tanzania - TA2015055 Kigoma Offshore 40m | ecosystem: Environmental > Aquatic > Freshwater > Lake | place: Tanzania: Lake Tanganyika...
GGCCGGCGAAGGTGACCGTCACGGCGGTTCCGGGGGTGTCCCAACCCCAGATCGGATTCGCCTGACTCTGCTGGAGGACCATTCCGTCGCTGATGATCGCGGGGAGCCGCAATTGCGCGTGGGCGAGGGGCGCGGCCAGCATCAGGACCGCGAGGAGGAGGGGGAGCGGGGATCTCATAAGGGTAAGCGGGTCAGGAGTACGGCGTTCCCCGTGCGGGATGCAATCCCGGGCTGGCGGAACGACCTTGCCCCCGGACCGCCTCACCGCGAGAACGCGACGGTGCCCCCTGCCCCTTCACTCCCGCTTTCCCGCCGGGAATTCCTGCTCCGCTCCTCCTCGGTCCTGATCGCCGGTTCCCTCGTCTCGGCCGCCGAATCCGCGCCGCTCCCGCTGGTGGACATCCACCAGCACACCAACTACGGCGGGGGCCGCGACAAGGTGACCTATGCGCCCGTGTTGCCGCGGCCACGGCAGGATGGCGACCTGGTGGGCCACCAGCGGGCGCTGGGCGCCACGCAGACGATCCTGTTGCCCTCGGGGCGGCCGGTGGCGCGGGCTTCGACCCACCAGGGCCGGGCCAACGGGCTCGACAGCACCTGCACCGGCAACGACGACTGCCTCGCCGTCGCGCGGCGGCACCCGGGGGAATTCTTCTTCGGGGCCAACGAGGTCAGCGACCTTGAGGATGCGCCGGCGGTGATGGAGAAATACCTCAAGCTCGGGGCGGTGATCATCGGCGAGCAGAAGTTCGGCGTGGAGTGCGACTCGCCCGCGATGCGGCGGCTCTACGCGCTGGCCGCCGACTTCGGGGTCCCGATCCTGCTCCACTGGCAGACCGGCAGTTACAACCACGGCTTTGACCGCTTCCACCGGATGCTGGAGCAGCATCCGCGCACAAATTTCATCGGCCACGCCCAGACCTGGTGGGCCAACATCGACGCGGCCAACGTCGATGATCCGCGCAACCTTTACCCCCGCGGCAAGGTCAAGCCGGGCGGCCTCACGGACCGCTACCTGCGGGACTACCCCAACCTGTTCGGTGACCTCTCGGCGGGCTCAGGCCTGAACGCCTTCGCCCGGGATCCCGAGCACGGGCGTGCGTTCCTCGACCGGCATCAGGACAAGCTGCTCTATGGCAGCGACTGCACCGACGTGAACGCGGTGCCGGTGCAATGTTCCGGAGCCCGGCAACTCGCCCAGGTGAAGGCCCTGTCCCCCACCCTGGGCGTCGAGCGAAAGATCCGGTATGAGAACGCCCGCCGGCTTTTCCGCCTCGCCGGCTAGGCGCTCACGCCCGGCCCGCAAGCGCGCGAAGCATCCGCCGGGTCGTCTCGGTCCCCTTGCGCATCACGTCGAGGTTGAAGCTCTCGTTGGGGGCGTGGAGGTTGTCCTCCGGGAGGAACAGCCCCATCATCACCGAGTCGAGCCCGGTCACCCGCTTGATGTCCGAGATGATGGGCACGCTGCCGCCCTCGCGCAGGTAGAGCGGCGCGCGGCCCCACACCTCGCGCACGGCCTGCTCCGTGGCCTGGAAGGCGCGCGCGAGCACCGGTGACTGGTCCGGGGGCGTGTTCGACCGCCCCGGCGGCACCACCACGTAGGGATCGCCCTGGTGCTGGTCGACGAACTCAAGGCGGATGCCCTTGGGCACGCGCGCGCGGATCGTGTCCATCACCAGTTTCTTGATCCGCTCCGGCCGCTGGTTCGGCACGAGCCGGCAGCTGATCTTGGCGAAGGCCTTGCTGGGGATGACCGTCTTGGTCCCCGCGCCCTGGTAGCCGCCGCCGATCCCGTTGAATTCCAGCGTGGGTTGGAAACGCGAGGACTCGAAGGGGTTGAATCCGGGGGTGGTGTAGAACGTGTCGATGCCGAGGAATTCGGCGTAGGCGCGCTCGTCCGTGCCGAGGCGCCTTAGCTCCTCGCGCTCCCAAGGGTGGACGTCCAGCACGTCGTCGTAGAATCCCGGCACGTTCACCCGGCCCTCCGGCGTGTGCAGGGTCGCGAGGATCTCCGCGAGGGCCTGGATCGGGTTGCGCAGGACCCCGCCGTGCAGGCCCGAGTGCAGGTCGCCCTTGGCGCCGGTGAGGTGGACGTCGAAGAGGGCCAGCCCGCGCAGGCCGCAGGTGAGGACCACCTGGTCGGGATTGGGGAGGGCCGTGTCGGAGAGGAAGACGAAGTCGGCCTGCCGCAGCCGGTCCGCATAACGCTCGAGGAACTTGGGGAAGCTGGGGCTGCCCATCTCCTCCTCGCCCTCGATGAGGAAGGTGATGCGGAGCGGAAGCGCCGGATCCTCCTCCAGGGCCTGCGCGACGGCGGCGACGTTGGTCAGCAGCGGGCCCTTGTTGTCGGCGGCCCCGCGGCCGTAGATGCGGTTGCCGATGATGGTGGGCTCGAAGGCGGGCGTGCGCCACAGCTCCAGCGGGTCCGCGGGCTGCACGTCATAGTGCCCGTAAATCACGACGTGGGGCCAACGGGGATCGCCCCCGCGGTGGGCCAGCACGATGGGGTGGAGGTCGGTGCGCACCACCTCGACCTCGAAGCCGATCGAGCCCAGCAGGCCGGAGATGAACTCCTGGGCGCCCTGCATTCCCGCGCGGAAGCGCGAGTCGGCGGAGACGCTGGGATGGCGGATGAATTCCTGCAGCTTGGCGACGGGGTCGAACATGGTGGGTTGGGATTCGCGGACTGCGCGGGACGGTGGGCAGGTTCGGGCGGGAGGCAAGGGCGGGCTCCGGAACGCCAGCGGCGCCCGGCTCAGTGCTTGAAGTGACGGCAGCCGGTGAAGACCATCGCCATCCCGCGCGCGTCGGCGGCCGCGATCACCTCCGCATCCCGCAGCGCGCCGCCGGGCTGGATGGCCGCGGTCGCGCCGGCATCGGCCGCGGCGAGCAGGCCGTCCGGGAAGGGGAAGAGCGCCTCGCTGGCCACGACGGAGCCGTTGAGGGACAATCCAGCCTCGCCGGCCTTCCACACGGCGATCCGGGAGCTGTCGACGCGGGCCATCTGGCCGGCGCCCACCCCCAGCGTGCGCTCGCCCTCGCAGTAGACGATGGCGTTGGACTTCACGTGCTTGCACACCTTCCAGCCGAAGAGGAGCGACGCCATCTCCGCGGGGGACGGCGCGCGGCGGGTGACCACCTTGAACTCGTCCACCTTGCCCAGCGTGCGGTTCGTGTCCTGCAGCAGCACGCCGCCGATCACGGACCGGATCTCCTGGAGGGCGTCAGCCTGGAGTCCCTCCTTGGCGACCATCAGGCGCAGGTTCTTCTTCCGCCCGAGGATCGCGAGCGCCTCCTCGCTGAACCGGGGGGCGATGATGACCTCGGTGAAGATCTCGGCGATGGCGCCGGCCAGCGCGCCGTCAAGGGTCTGGTTCACGATGACGATCCCGCCGAAAGGCGCTTGCCGATCCGTCGCGTAGGCCTGCTCCCAGGCCGCCAGCAGCGTGTCGGCGCTGGCGACGCCGCACGGGTTGGTGTGCTTGAGGATCGCGACCGTGGGCCGGGTGAACTCGCCGATGAGCTGGGTCGCGGCGGTGATGTCCAGCAGGTTGTTGTAGGAGAGCTCCTTGCCCTGCAGTTGCTGGAAGTGCTCGTGGAAGGATCCGTAGAGGGCGGCCCGCTGGTGCGGGTTCTCCCCGTAGCGCAGCGTCTGGGCGCGGGGCCACGACAGGGTTAGCCGGGCGGGAAAGCCCGCCAGGGCATCGAGGTCCGGACCCTCCGCCTGGCTCTCGAGGTAGCGGGCGATCGCGGCGTCGTAGGCGGCCGTCCGCTGGAATACCTTGAGCGCGAGGGCACGGCGCAAGCGGGCCAGCTCCTCCGGGGCGGAAGCCTCCGTCGCGAGGGCGGCGAGGACGGGGCCGTAGTCGTCGGGGTCGCAGACGACCGTGACGCTCTCGTGGTTCTTCGCCGCGCTGCGCAGCATCGAGGGTCCGCCGATGTCGATGTTCTCGACCGCCTCCTCAAACGCGACGTCCGGCTTGGCCACGGTCTGCTCGAACGGGTACAGATTCACCACCACAAGGTCGATCAGGTCGATGCCGTTGGCCGCGGCCTGCGCGAGATGCTCCGCCTTGTCCCGCCGGCAGAGCAGGCCGCCGTGCACCTTGGGGTGCAGCGTCTTGACCCGCCCCTCCATTATCTCCGGGAACCCGGTGTGCCGGCCAACCTCGGTGACGGGCAAGCCGGCCTCCGCGAGCAGGCGGGCCGTGCCGCCGGTGGACAGCAGGGTGAACCCGTGCCGCCCGGCGAGGTCGCGGGCGAAGGCGACCAGGCCGCGTTTGTCGGAGACCGAGAGGAGCGCGAATTTAGCCATTACCGCGTGTTCTTTCCCTGCCCTCCCACGCGCAGCAAGCGCGAAAGCCGCGCAGCCGCTTGCGGCCCGGGGCGCTTGCGTCAAAGGTACGCGCGTGCCCCCGCCGAGTGAACTTCCCGGGCTCAGCGCCCACCTCGACCGCCTCTGCCACCACCACGGCGGAGCCAGCCTCCCGCCGGACAAGCCGCATGCCTTCGTCTATTTCGTCACCATCCGCAACGCCTCGGACCGCACCGTGACGCTCCTCGGGCGGAAGTGGGTGATCGAGAACGCGGACGGCAGCCGCACGGTGATCGAGGGGGACCGCATCGTCGGCGAGACGCCGCGGCTCGCGCCGGGCGAGCAGTTTTCGTACAACAGCTTCCACGTGACGGGTGCGGACGCCCGCGTGCACGGCAGCTTCCACGGGCTCGACGACCACGGAAACCGTGTCTGCGTGATAATGCCGCCCTTCGAACTGCGGGTGCCGCGCGGGGAGATCGAGGCGGGCAGCTGAACGGGCCGCGGGAAATGCGGCGCGGCCGTGTTTCGTTCTGGTTTCCGCCGGGCCTTTGCCCTTTGCTGGTTTGGAATGAAGTTAATCGACCTGAACCGCGTGGGCGGCATTGGCGCCAACGCGTTGTTCATCCAGCTCGGCGACCTGAAGATTCTGATCGACTGCGGGCTCAACCCGAAGGAGGTGGGGCGGAAGGCGACCCCGGATCTGACCCCGCTGCGGGGCATCGAGCTGGACCTGATCATCATCACCCACTGCCACCTCGACCACATCGGCAGCCTTCCCGTGCTGCTGCGCGAGCAGAAGCAGGCCCCGGTGGTGATGACCACCTCCAGCCGGATGCTGATCGAGCGGATGCTCCACAATTCGGCCAACGTGATGCTGCGCCAGAAGGAGGAGGAGAACATCCCCGACTACCCGCTCTTCACCCACGACGAGATCGACCGCCACGCGCGGCGGCTGACCGGGATCCCCTACGGCCAGGCGAAGCGCATCCGGGGCGGCCGCGACGAGGTGGAGATCATCTTCCATCCCGCGGGCCACGTGGCGGGCGCCGCCGGCGTGGAACTCCACCACAAGCACCGCAGCATCTTCCTCACCGGGGACGTGCTGTTCGAGAACCAGCGGACCCTGGCCGGGGCCCAGTTCCCCGCCGGGCATTTCGACACCGTCGTGACCGAGACCACCCGCGGCGCGACCGAGCGCCCGGCGGGCAAGGAGCGGGTGCACGAGGTGGCCCGGCTGGTCGCGACCGCGAACGACACCCTGCACCGTGGGGGCTCGCTCCTGCTGCCCGTCTTCGCGCTGGGCCGGATGCAGGAGCTGTTCGCGATCTTGCACGACGCCCGCAAGTTCGGTCGCCTCGCCGACTGCACCATCTACACCGGGGGGCTGGGCGTCGACCTGGCGGACTACTTCGACGAGATCTCCCGGAAGACCAAGCACGTGCAGTTCAACCGGAACATCCTCAAGGACCTCAAGGTGAAGCCGCTGCCGCGGCAGCTGAAGCCCGGGGCGGAACCCTCTCCCCGCTCGATCTACGTCGTGAGCTCGGGGATGATGGTCGAGAAGACCCCGAGCTACATCCTCGCCTCCGGGATGCTCGGCCACGCCAAGCACACCATCGGCTTCGTGGGCTTCTGCGATCCCGACACCCCCGGCGGGCAGTTGCTGGCGGCCAAACCCGGGGAGGATTTCCTCTTCGCCGCCGCGAACGTGAAGGCCAAGGTGCGCGCCCACGTCGAGCGCTTCGAGTTGAGCGGCCACGCCGACCGCGAGGAGCTCCTGGAGTTCGTGCTGCAGACGCAGGCACGCAAAATCGTGCTGACCCACGGCGATCCGCCGGCGCGGGCGTGGTTCGCGGAGCAGTTGACGCGCCAGCTCGGCCCTGACCGCGTGCTCGATCCCCAACCCCTCCAGACCTACCAGGTCTGAGGCGGGGACTGCTTCCTAATCAATCACGTCAAGCTCGGGCCATCGCGCGAGCTTGCGGTGCAACGTGCGCCGGCTGAGGCCCAGCAGGGCGGCCGCGCGCGTCCGGTTGCCGCGGGCCTTGAGCAGCGCCTCCCGGAGCAGCCGCTTCTCATTCTCCTCCACCGAGAGCGAGGGCGCGGCCGGAACCGCGGGCGCCAGCGTCGCGGCCCCTGGCGCGACCGGGACCGCCGCGGCCGCCGGTGCCGGCACGGGAGTGTCCCCGCGGAAGCGCGCCTCCAGGTCGTACTCGGTGAGGCTCCCGCCTCGACGGAGGACCACCACGTTCTCGCAGAAATTCCGGAGCTCGCGGATGTTGCCCGGCCAGGCGTAGCGCTGGAGGGTGCGAAGGGCCCCGGGCTCCACCGTGAGGGGCGGCACCGCGTTCTCGGTGGAGAACTGGCGGATGAAGTGCGCGAGGAGCAGCGGGATGTCATCCGCCCGCTCGCGCAGGGGCGGCATCCGGATGCGGATCACATTCAGGCGGAAGAACAGATCCTCGCGGAACCGCCCCTGGCGGACCATCGCCTCCAGGTCGCGATTGGTGGCGGCCACCAGCCGTACGTCGAGCTCGAGCGGTTTGGAGCCGCCGACCCGCTCGATCGCCTTCGTCTCGAGAAAGCGGAGCAGCTTCACCTGGGTGGAGGCGGAGATCTCGCCGATCTCGTCCAGGAAGAGCGTCCCGCCGTCCGCCGACTCGAACCGCCCGACCCGCCGCTCCGTGGCCCCGGTGAACGCGCCGCGCTCGTGGCCGAACAGCTCGCTCTCGAGCAGGTTCTCCGAGAGCGCCGCGCAATGCACCGCGACGAAGGCCCCGCGGGCGCGGGGGCTCGCCTGGTGAACGGCCTGCGCGATGAGCTCCTTGCCCGTGCCGGACTCGCCCTCGACCAGGATCGTGGCCCGCGAGGGGGCGACCAGCCGCACCCGTTCGATGACTTCCCGCAGCGCCCCCGAGCCGCCGATGATCCCCTCGAAGTTAAACTTCTCGTCGAGGCGCTCGTGCAGCTGGCGGACCTCGACCTCGAGCGTGCGCGTCTTCAGCGCCCGCTGGATCAGGACCTCGAGCCGCTCGATATTCACCGGCTTGGTCAGGAAATCCACCGCCCCACGCTTCATCGCCTCGACCGCCGTCTCGATGTTGCCGTACGCGGTCATCATCAGCACCGCGGGCCGCTGGGGTAGCGAGAGCGCCTTGTCGATGACCTTGAGCCCGGACTTGCCCGGCATCCGCAGGTCCGTGAGGACGACATCGTAGGGCTGGCTGTCGAGCAGGTTGAAGGCCTCGTCCGCGTTGGCGGCGACGGTCACGTCGTAATTTTCCGCCAGCGCCTGCTGGAGGCCCTCGCGGGTGTGTTTCTCGTCGTCGACGATCAGCACGCTCGGCACCATAGGCCGATCAATCCGGCGCCGAAGGCGGGGGTCAACGGCAATCCGGTCCGGCGAGCCTTTGACTCGGGCCCCGGCGGACCGCACGCTGGAAGGGTCCGCAGCCCCGATGCCCGCCCCCACTCCCCTTCCCTTCGCCGCGCTGGGCGGCCTTGAGGCGCCCCTGCAGGCGTGGCTGGCCGGAGTGCTGCTGACGATCGCGTTGGCGGCCTCGGGGCACGCGCTCCTCTACAAGCGGGATCCGCGCTCGTCCGCGATCTGGGTGATCCTGATCTGGATCCTCCCGGTGGCGGGATCCCTGCTCTACCTGCTGCTGGGCATCAACCGGGTGGAGCGCCGCGCCGGGCGGCTGCGCGGACGGCACCGGCGGCACCCCACCTTGTCCCCGGATGTCAGCTACCCGGCACAACTGCCCGCGGGAGCACCGTGGGAGGGCCTCCAGCGGTTGCTCGACCGGGTGGCGGGCCGGCCCCTCATCGGCGGCAACAAACTCGAGGTATTCGACGGGGGCGCGGCCGCCTATCCGGCGATGCTGGCGGCGATCGAGGGCGCGGAGCGCTCGATCGGGCTGGCCTCCTACATCTTCGATGGGGAAGGCATCGGCCGGGAGTTCGTCGCCGCGCTGGCCCGGGCCCAGGCGCGGGGCGTCGCGGTCCGGGTGTTGATCGATGACTTCGACGTCCGCTTCACCCGCGGAGGGGCGGCGCCAGCGCTGCGCGAGGCAGGCGTCACGGTCGGGGTATTCAACCCTCCACTGCTCCCGGCGCGCTGGAGCGCGATCCACCTGCGGAACCACCGCAAGATTCTGGTCGTCGATGGCACCACCGGGTTCACCGGCGGCCTCAACATCGACGCGCGCTACTGGCGGCCGGACGATCCGGCCGCGGCCGGGGGTGACCTGCACGCGCGGCTTCACGGACCGGCGGTGGCGCAGCTGGCGGAGGTATTCGCGGAGGACTGGCACTTCGCGACCGGCGAGAGCCTGCGGGGCGAAGCGTGGTTTCCCGCTCCGGAGCCCGTGGGCGACACGCCCCTGCGGGGCATCGCGGCCGGCCCGGACGAGCGGGGCGACCGGCTTCGCTGGGTGCTGCAAGGGGCGCTCCACGCCGCGCAACGGCGCGTGCGGATCGTCTCCCCCTACTTCCTGCCGGATGCCCCGCTGCTGGCCGCCCTCAATGCCGCGGCCCTCCGGGGCGTCGAGGTCGACGTGATTTTGCCGGCCCGTGGGGATCTGCCCCACGTGGACTGGGCGGTGCGCGCCAACCTGTGGCAGGTCCTCGAGGGCGGCTGCCGCGTGTGGCTCCAACCGGAACCCTTCGACCACGCGAAGCTGCTGGTCGTCGACGACACCTGGTTTCTCCTGGGATCGGCCAACTGGGACGCGCGAAGCCTGCGCCTCAATTTCGAGTTCGTGCTCGAGGGATTTGATCCCGCGCTCGGTGCCACGCTGGCCGGCGTCGCGGAAGCCCGCCGGCGGCGCGCCCGGCAACTCACCGCGGCCCAGTTGGCGGGACGCTCCCTGCCGGTGAAGCTGCGCGACGGCTTCGCCCGACTGTTCCTGCCGTTCCTTTGAGCCGCGCGCGCAGGCTTGGGGAGCGGCCGGTTTTGTGCTTCGGTCCGCGCCACCCTATGTCCTCCACCCGCGCTTTCGCCCTGCTCCTTGGCTTGGTCACTCTCCTGCCCGCGGCCCAGCGCCCCGCCGCTCCGGACACCTTCGACGGCTGGGTCAACCGCCTGACCGCCGACTGGATCCGGGACCCCGCGGCAGCCGCCTCGGACGCGGCCGCGGGCAACGGCGACGACGACGAGGCCGGGGCGCTCTGGACCGAGGGGCTGCAGGCGCGACGGGATCGCCGCCTGCAGCTGGCGCGGGAGGGTTTGGCGGGCTTGGCCCGCTGGCCGGAGGCCGGAATGACGCCGTCGCAGCGGGTTTCGGCAGCGATGCTGCGCTGGCAACTGGAGCGCGTCGTCGAGTCAGCCGCGTTCACGGATCACCAGAACCTGTCCCTGTTCGAGCAACGGCGCGGGCTGCACGTGGCGCTCGTCGAGTCGCTGACCGAGCGCGCGAGCTGGCGCCGCCCTTCCGATGTGACGCGTTATCTGGCGCGGCTGGGCCGGTTCGCGCCCCGGCTCGACGAGGGGCTGGAGTTGGCCCGCGGCTCGGCCCGGCGCGGTTTCGTGCCGCCGCGGTTCATTTTGGAGCGGGTGCAGACGCAGCTGCGGATGTTCCTCGACCACGCCCCGGCCGCGAATCCACTCGTGGCCACGCTCGGCGAGCGGATGAAGGGCATTGAGGGCCTGACGGCGGAGGCGCAGGCCGAGGCGCTGGCGAAGGCGCGCACGCTGGTAGCGGACGAGATCCGGCCAGCCTACCAGCGCGTGCTGGCGTGGGTGGAGGAAGTGCTCCCGGGCGCGGTGCAGGAAGCGGGATGGAGCCGCCTGCCGAAAGGGGCGGAGGCCTATGCGGCGGCCTTGCGGGGGTTCACCACGACGGACTTGGGAGCCGCGGAGATCCACGCCATCGGCCGTCGGGAAGTGGCCCGGCTGGAGGCGGAGGCCGAGGTGATCCTGCGGCAGCTTGGCCACGCGGATGGCACCTTCAATGAGCGGATGGCAAAGGCGACGCAGGGCCCCCTGGTGGAGGCAGCGGACCCGCGGGCGGCGCTGATCGCGCGCTACACGGACTACATCCGCGACGCCGAGCGACGCAGCGAGGCCCTCTTCAACCGCCGGCCCCGGGCTCCAGTCGAGGTGCGGCGGGTCCCGCCGCTGACCGAGCGCGTGTCCTCGGCCTACTACACGGTACCGCCCACGGATGGCAGCCGCCCCGGGATCTTCTGGGTGCCCCTGCCGGGCAATGTCTTCTTTTACGGGGCGCGGATGCGGAGCCTCGCCTACCACGAGGCCGTCCCCGGCCACCACTTCCAGCTCGCCATCCAGCAGGAGCAGCGAGACCTGCCCCGCTTCCGCGCGCGCCGGACCTTCGGTGGGATCAGCGCGCACAGTGAGGGCTGGGGCCTTTACGCGGAGCGACTCGCCGTCGAACAGGGCTGGTACGAGGGCGATCCCGCGGGCCAACTCGGCGCGATCGGCTCGGAACTCTTCCGCGCGCGCCGCCTCGTGGTCGACACGGGCCTGCACACCCAGGGCTGGACGCGCGAACAGGCGATCGCCTACGGCATCAGCGCCTCCGAGGTCGAACGTTACATCACCAACCCGGGGCAGGCCTGCTCCTATATGATCGGGATGCTGCGGATCCTCGAGATCCGCGAGCGGTCCCGCACGGCGCTCGGCTCCGCCTTCTCCCTGCCTGACTTCCACGACATCGTCCTTACCACCGGCTCCGTCCCGCTGGCGGTGCTGGAGCAGGTGGTGGCGGACTGGACCGAGGCGCGGCGGAAACCGGCGCGCTGAAGCCGGGGCCGCTCAGAAGCGGCCGTTGATCCCGAAGGTCAGCGTCGTGCCCGGGTAATTGTAGTACTCCATATTGTCGGGCACGCCACGGTAGCGGCGCTGCGGAACGTTGGTGAGGTTGTCGACGTCGACGGTGAAGTTGAGCGTCGGCCGCAGCTGGTAGGCGAGGCCGAGGTTCACCAGCGTGCGCTCCATCCGGTAGAGATTCCGGGCAGCGGAGGCGGCGCTGTAGGCTTGAAGGTACTCGCCCCCATAGTTGACGAGCAGCCGCGTGCTGAACCCGCGGTAGCGCCAGCTGAGGCTCGCGTTCGCGGTGCGCGGCACGAAGCCGGCCACCTGACCGGTGCCCCGGCGGGTCGTGCCGCCATAGTTGCCGCGGGTCTCGAGGAGGGTGTAGTTGATCATCCCGCTGAGTCCCTTGAGCGCCCCGGGCAGGAAGGTG